>ENA-ORMS01002390-ORMS01002390.1-human-gut-metagenome-genome-assembly--contig:-NODE-2390-length-13520-cov-2.743260_pt1 | contig 13520 bp, 10 predicted proteins | sample MGYA00242104_ERZ508997 | MGnify/ENA primary metagenome ERZ508997 (study PRJEB26280, sample SAMEA2338704) | human gut metagenome | biome: human gut; feature: human-associated habitat; material: faeces... | reverse complement strand
CCTGCCGTCATTCAGGCGCAGGTGCTCGCAACCGATGTCGAAACAATATTGACGGACGATCTGACTTCTCCTTATGCCGACAAACTTAAAACGGCAAAACAAGTTGACGTTCGGCTTGCCGACGGCGAAGGAAACTTGCTTTTCTTCACGTCGGGAACGACAAATTCCTCCAAAGCCGTTGTGCTTACCTCCAAATCTCTCTGCGCAAGCGCATGGAACGGGCAAGAGAAATGCCCGTGCTACGACAGCGACAATCTGCTTTGCATGCTTCCCCTCACTCACGTGTTCGGATTTGTGTGCGCAATGCTCTGGCCCATGTCGCAAGGCGCGAGAATTTCTTTGGCGAGGGGGATGCGCTTTATTGCGCAAGATTGCAAATATTTTAAGCCGACGGTTGTCTCGGTTGTGCCGTCTATCCTAAAATTTCTCATCGGCTTCAACGCGCTCAATGACGAGTTGCGGATGATTCTTGTCGGCGCAGGTCCCGCAAGCAAACAAATGCTCGACGCGGCAAAAGAAAAAGGCATCGAAGTTCGCTTCGGGTACGGACTTACCGAAACGTCAAGCGGCGTTGCCATAAGTTGCGGCGAAAATCCTTATGCGATGTCGGTATGCCCCGATGACGAAATCACTTTGGGCGAAGACAACGAAGTGCTCGTCAAAGCCGACGAGTGTATGATGCAATGCTACTACAAAAACCCGGAGGCAACAAAGGAAGTGCTGATTGACGGCGTGTTGCATACGGGCGACCTCGGCAAATTCGACGATGAGGGCAACCTCTATATCACGGGACGCAAAAAGGATATTATCGTGCTTGAAAACGGCAATAAGATTTTCCTTCCCGAATGGGAAAAAGAGCTTGCCGAAGCACTCGAAACGGAAGATATCGCTCTTGCTTTGAAAGACGAATCTCTTACGCTGTTTGTCGGCAACAAAGACGGTTTTTTGAATGTGAGCACACTCAAAGACAAACTTGCCGCATTCAACAAAAACAAACCCTTCCATTTGCAAATATCGCATATCGTGGTCATGCCGGACGCCCTTCCCAGGACGGCAACGGGGAAAGTGAAAAGATATGCGCTTTGACAACCGAAAACAATAATGTCTTAATATATGCAATATGCATAAAAGGAGCAGATATGGCACAAGTTACGAAACAAGAAATTCAAAACAAGTTGGCAACGCTGATAAAGCAATATATTCCCTCTTTACAGGACGAGGAAATCACCGGGGAAACCGCCATAAACTCAAAGGGATACGAATCGCTCAATTACATCTATATCATCTGCACTCTCGAAAGCGATTACGGCATCAAAATCCCTGACAAAGTCTGGATGAAATTGCGCACCGTAAACGAAGTCGTAGACACCGTCTACGAAGCCGCTACAAAATAATTTTGCCCAAAAACACACTTTAAACATACAAAACGATAATATAAATGGTTGATTTGGTATATTCTACACACAGAAAACTGCTCGCCGACGATGTGACGATGTATCGCGATTTACGTCTGTCGGTGCTTATGCGTTGGCTTCAGGAGATATCCATAGCACACACCGAAGCTCTTGGCGCAGGCAGAGCAAAAACCCTCGACAAGGGTGCGCTGTGGGTTGTGTGCAGAGTTCGTTTGGAAGTTGAAAAACTGCCTTGTTACGATGACGAAATCACTCTATCGAGCTGGGCAGGCAACACAATGCGCGTACTTTTCCCGAGGTACTATCAAATGTCCGATGCAAACGGCAATTCCATTGTCAAAGCAAGCGCGGTGTGGCTTTTGATGGACGCGAAAAAACGCAAAATGGTTTTCCCCGAAAACTACGACGTTGTCGTTCCCGGAATAAGAACGGGAAGAGAAATCCCCCTCTCTTTCGGCGTATCGCTGGGCGAACAGGAAAAGACGAAACGTTTCAAAGTAGCATACAGCCAGGTTGACATCAACGGGCATATGAACAACGCAAAATACCTCGACTGTATGGAGGACGTTCTCGGCAAAGACTTCCTCGACACGCATATGCTCAAAACGCTCGAAATCGAGTTTAAATCCGAAATAAAATACGGCGCGAGCGTAAGGCTGGAATACACTATAGACGAAGATTTCGTCACGATGATAGGTTTTGTGAGAAATCGTCCGTGTTTCGAACTCAAAGCGAGTTTTGCAAAACGCAACAACACAACTTTGTAAGTCAAAAATATTTGACGGCAAAAAAATCATATGATAAAATAGCTATCAAATAAGGGAGTAATCGGCACTCTTGAGTGTAATAAAGCCGCTAACACGAGCGTTGTCTCCGGTTTTATTTGAAATGATGAGACTTATCCGCAGGGATAAGTCTTTTTTATTTGTTAGTACAAACAAAAAAGAGTGATATTCCCTACGGTAGCGATATTGTGCCTCAGCCACGGTGAAACTTTCACAAAGCGCAAGTGAAATTGCACTGCGTGCAATTATGGAATAAAAAAATATACTATGCTCTTATTATATCAATAAAGGAGAGTTTATGAAACACTATTTGGAGTCTATCGACAACGTATGCGCCGACGCTCAATCGAGCGTGGACGGTTTGTCGTCGCAACAAGCGCAAGAGCGACTTGAAAAGGACGGCAAAAACAAACTTGCGGAAGGCAAAAAAGAGCCGATTATTCTGCGATTTTTGAAGCAGTTTATCGAGCCTATGACGCTCATTCTCATAGTTGCGGCGATTATATCCGGTGTACTGACGGCGGTCAACAATGCATCGAGTGCCGTCAAAGAATTCCCTTCCGACGTCATCATAATCATGGCGGTCGTTATAATCAACGCAATTCTCGGAGTGGCGCAAGAGAGTAAGGCCGAAAAAGCAATCGACGCACTGCAAAAGATTGCCGCCGCCACGTCGAAAGTCATTCGCGACGGCAAAATCGTGGTCGTAAAGAGCGAGGACTTGGTTGTGGGCGACGTAATCGTGCTCGAAGCGGGCGACGCCGTGCCTGCGGACGCAAGAATTATAGAATGCGCAAGCATGAAAATCGAAGAAGCCGCACTCACGGGCGAATCCGTACCCGTGCTGAAAACCTGCGACGTCATCGACGCTCCAAGCGGCGAAGTGCCTTTGGGCGACAGAAAAAACATGGCGTTTATGGGCAGCACCGTCGTTTACGGCAGAGGCAAAGCGATTATCGTCGGCACGGGCATGAACACCGAGATGGGCAAAATCGCAAACGCACTCACGCAAGCAAAAGAAGGCAAAACTCCCCTTCAACAAAAACTTTCGCAGCTTAGCAAGGTGTTGACCTATCTTGTCATCGGCATTTGCGTGGTTATCTTTGCGGTAAGCCTTATTCGTGCAGGCGTGGACGGCTCGCTCAAAGCGGACGTTGCGCCCACAATTCTCAACACGTTTATGATTGCTGTTTCGCTTGCGGTTGCGGCAATCCCCGAAGGTCTTGCCACCGTCGTTACAATCGTGCTTTCCATCGGCGTGACGAATATGTCAAAACGCAACGCAATCATCAGAAAGCTCACCGCCGTGGAAACTCTCGGCTGCACGCAAATCATATGTTCGGACAAAACCGGCACGCTGACGCAAAACAAAATGACCGTCGTAGACCACTACGGAAGCGACGAGAACTTGCTTGCCAACGCAATGTCGCTTTGCTCGGACGCAGAGTACGACGAGGAAAAGGGCGAAGCCGTCGGCGAACCCACCGAATGTGCTTTGGTCAACTACGCCGCGCTTTGCAATCTCAATAAAAACGAGCAAAAGAACATCCTCGTCCGCGTGGGCGAAATCCCGTTCGACTCCTCGCGCAAGATGATGACAACCGTGCATAAGGACGCAAACGGCAACGTTTTGCAATTTACAAAGGGCGCACCCGACGAAATAATCAAGCGTTGCACTTTCTATTTGCAAGACGGCAAAGAAGTTGCGATGACACCCGACAAACAAGACGAAATTCTTTGCGCAAACAAAGAGATGGCAGACCGCGCGCTCCGCGTGCTTGCGGTTGCGCAAAAGCGTTTGAAAGCGGAAAAGAGCGAATACACCACCGAAAACGACGAAAAAGATATGTGTTTCGTGGGGCTTGTAGGTATGATAGACCCCGTTCGTCCCGAAGTTAAACCCGCAATCGACGAATGTCGAAAAGCAGGCATACGCCCCGTTATGATAACCGGCGACCACAAGGATACCGCCGTTGCAATCGCAATGCAGCTGGGAATAATCACCGATCCGTCGCAAGCAATCACGGGTGCGGAACTCGACAAAATCAGCGACGAGGACTTTGCCGATGACGTTGAAAAATACTCCGTTTACGCACGCGTTCAGCCCGAACATAAGACGAGAATCGTCAACGCATGGCGTGCAAAGGGCTACATCACCGCTATGACCGGCGACGGCGTCAACGACGCTCCGTCCATCAAGAACGCAGATATCGGCGTGGGCATGGGCATCACGGGCACCGACGTTACGAAAAACGTTGCGGATATGATTCTCACCGACGACAACTTTGCAACCATCGTTTCGGCAGTCGGCGAAGGCAGACGCATCTACGACAACATCCGCAAATCGATACAATTCTTGCTTGCGTCCAACCTGTCCGAAGTGCTGTCCATTTTCATCGCAACGCTTGCCGGATTTACAATCTTCAAGCCTGCGCATCTTTTGTGGATAAACCTCATCACAGACTGCTTCCCTGCGCTGTCTTTGGGCATGGAAACTCCCGAAAGCGACGTCATGAGCCGCCCTCCGAGAAACAGCAAAGACGGCATTTTCGCAAACGGTATGGGCTTTGCAATAAGCTATCAAGGCGTGCTTATCACTCTTATTACGATTGCGTCCTACTTCATCGGTGCAAAGGTGCTTGCAAATATGCACCATGCCGAAGCAATCGCAAACGGATTGTACAGCGCGGAAACTCTCGGCTCGTCCATGGCGTTTTTGACGCTGTCTATGGCGGAAATATTCCACGCTTTCAACATGCGTTCGCTGCACGGTTCTATATTCAAAATCAAAAAACAAAACTTGTGGTTGTGGGGCGCTGGCGTGTTGTCGCTGCTGTTGACAACCCTCGTCGTAGAAGTCCCCTTCCTTGCAAACGCATTCGAGCTTGCAAAACTCGACGGAGCGGAATACGGCATCGCAATCGCACTTGCAATATCCATAATTCCTATGGTCGAAATCGTCAAAGCAATCGCGCGCGCAATTCGCAAAAAGAAAGGCATCGTGCTTGCCGCATAATCTTTTGCGACTTATTAGAAAAATTAAAAACAATATTAAAACGTCAAAAACAAAAGCCGAAAGATTGTCTTTCGGCTTTTGTTTCGTATAGGATTGTCTTTTATCAATAAAACTCTTTCGAGGTGTTGCTCTTCCACTCGTCATAGCCGTCGGGATTCGGCGCGCCGGTTTTCGCAAACTCGCAATAGCGTTTGCGAAGCTCGGTTGCAAGGCGGTAGTCGTCCTCGCCGAATTTGCGCCACGGATGTTGATCAAGCCCGAATACGTACCACAAATCCGCGCTGTGCCACGCTCCTTTGTCATCGCCGGGAAGAGGATGATAAAAGTGCGACAGCCACACTTTTCCGTTGCCGCTTTTCATCATGGTTTTCGCTATGCGTTCGAGATACGGCGCAAGCAAATCGTTTTTGGTTACGCCCAAAATGCACGGAAGTTGCTCGTCCTTGTATGCGTTTTCGTACAGGTCTTTTCTGACGATTTCGCCGTCGAAAACGGGCATTGTGGAGAGCATCGACAATGCAAGATTCTTCTTGTTTTGTCTGTACCACGCAAGATATAGGTCTTGGGCATTGCAAGTTTTGGGATCAAGCCCTCTTGCTTGCAGATCCTTGCGTACTCTCGCAAAAAATCGTTTTGCTCGTTTAAGGGATTTAGGCGCGAAAATGCCGCGCACGCTGCCGCCGCCCGAAAGCATAATCGAGCCTTGCACCATCTCTTTGACTTTTGGCAAAAGCACGAGATTTTGAATGGAAATCGCGCCTGCGCTCTGTCCCATAAGCGTTATTCGCGACGGATCGCCGCCAAACGCGGATATGTTTTGTTTCACCCACTCGATCGCGCAAATCATATCGTAAAAAGCGAGATTTTGCGCGCCCTCGTCGGCATTGTATCCGAACACGTTGAGCCTATAATTCGCCGTGACGCAAATCACGCCCTCTTTTGCGATTTCTTTGCCGTCGAAAGGGCGTTCGTCGCTCGAACATATCACGAACGCGCCGCCGTGAATATACAGCAAAACAGGCAAATTTTCCGCATTTTTGGGTACAAAAATATTGAGATTTAAGCAGTCTTCCGAATACGTGAAAGAAAGTCCTTTGCGAAACTCCGTGTAATAAAGCATATCTGTTTTTGACTTGGATTTGCTCTCGTCGAAAAATTGCCGAAGTTGCGGACATCCGTCGCCGTACTTTGTTGCCGTAACCTCGGCTGCAAGCGGTTCGAGCACAGGCTTTTTAAACCGCTCTCCCCTTGCGTATCTTATGCCGAGAAACGCAGCCGTATCTCCGCGGTCTATGCCTTTGACGATGTGGTTTTGATCGTTCACGATATATTCCGTATTATTGTTTTTTTGTTTGAACATGGGTTGTCCTTTGAGCATGTGTCATAACATAAAACGCGTGCTCGACTTATTCTTTTATTGCGATTTTCCCCTTCCTCACGTGTTTGGACTTCGGCGTTTGCAAAGCAATCCGCCTCGTTCGCTTTGGCTACAACACATTCACAGGATGTGTTGCTTTACGCGTCGCGCCCACACCGCCGTTCCCCCTTGAAAGGGAACCCACGGCGTCCGCTCCGCGTGGGGACACACTGACGCGATTGACTTCGTAGCAATCGCTAGTTCGTTGCAAGCAACGAACGGCATACGGGATGTTTGCAATACAAATCGGCTGAAAGCCGTGCCACTGCGCTTTGTGCGCCAGCTTCGCAACAACACGGCGCAGTCGCTTGTACTGTCCGTCAAGCTCGGCGCTCGCTATCTCGCCGCCTTGCGGCTCGCACTCCGAATAGGCACATTTCGTTAATAAGTGTGCTTCGAATAAGTTTTCGTTTATCCGCAATCCAAACGACGTTTGGATTGTGGGGAAATGGAACACCTAAACCTAGAAAATAAAAAAATTTATATATTGCAAAGAGGTAATCTTATGGCAAAAAACAATTCCAAAACAAAGAAATTTGCAGTGCTTACAAGCGGTGGCGACGCCAGCGGTATGAATGCTTGCGTGCGCGCTTGCGTAAGATACGGGCTCAATCACGGATTCGAGGTGTACGGCGTCAAACACGGCTACAAAGGCCTTGTCAACGACGAGATTTTCAAAATGGAGTATTCCAGCGTGTCCAACTGCGTGCATGCTGGCGGCACGATTTTGCGCTCGTCAAGATGCCCCGAGTTCGTCGATCCCGATGTTATGAAAAAAGCGGTTGACAATCTGCTTGACAAGGGCATCGAAAACCTTATCGTCATCGGCGGCGACGGCTCGTTCAGAGGCGTTGAGGCTATGCACGAGCAAACCAAGCTAAACGTCATCGGCATTCCCGGCACGATTGACAACGATATGGGTTACACCGATTCCACGATAGGTTTCGACACGGCGTGCAACACTGTTGTGGATGCGATTTTGAAACTTCGCGACACCATCACTTCTCATGACAGAATCATGATTTTGGAAGTTATGGGCAGAGAGTGCGGCAACATTGCCCTCAACAGTGCGGTTGCCGGCGGCGCGGAATACGTCATCGTACCCGAAGTGCCCACCGACGTCGACGAGGTTGCGCAAACCATAAAGAAAGGTTTTGACAAGGGCAAATCCTCTTCCATCATCGTGCTTGCGGAAGGCAAGACCGAGCTTACCGACGAGCTTACTCAAAAGATAAGCGACGCAACGGGCAGAAGAGTCAACCATATGGCACTCAAATGGATGCAAAGAGGCGGCAATCCTACCGTCGAGGACAGAGTTTTGGCGGCAAAAATGGCGTGCAGAGCGGTTGAACTTATCGAATGTGGTCAAAGCGGCAGAGTCGTGGGCATAAGGGGCGGCGAAATCTTCGATACGACGGTTCTCGAAGCTCTTGCTTGCAAGAAAGGTTTTGACGAAAAACTCTATGAAATCGCACAAATCATCTCAAGATAACAACTTCGCAAGAAGACGAAAAAACATTAACAATTAAAAATAAAAAACCAACACCGCATATGCGGAATAAGGAGTAATCATGAAAAATTTGAAAGGTGCATGTATGTTCGGTCAAAGCGGCGGCCCGACTTCCGTCATCAACAGCAGCGCGGCAGGCGTATTCACCGAGGCTTTGAAACAAGGCAACATCACGGCCGTATATGGTCTCGAACACGGTATCGTGGGACTTCTCAACGAAAAGTTCTTCGATATGTCAAAAGAAGATCCCAAAGAACTCGAACTTCTCAAATACACGCCGTCCTCGGCACTCGGCTCGGTGCGTTACAAGCTCAAAGACGCGTCCGTCGACGACACCGATTACAAGCGTATCCTCGAAGTGTTCAAAAAGTACGACGTACGTTATTTCTTCTACAACGGCGGCAACGACAGCATGGACACCTGCAACAAGATAAGCAAGTATTTGCAATCCGTGGGCTACGAGTGCAACGTCATCGGTGTGCCCAAGACCATCGACAACGACCTTTTCGGCACCGACCATTGCCCCGGCTATGCAAGTGCGGCGAAGTATATCGCAACCACGATTATGGAAGTCAACCTCGACGCAAAAGTGTACGACACGCCTATGGTGTGCATCATCGAGGCTATGGGCAGACACGCGGGCTGGCTCACCGCAAGCGCGGCTTTGGCGGCGGTCAACGGCTTGGGTGCGGATCTCATCTATTTGCCCGAAACCGATTTTGACGTCGACAAATTCGTGGACGATGTAAAAGCGGTTTGCAAGAGAAACGGCAACAAGTGCATCGCAGTCGTGTCCGAGGGTATTCACGACAAAAACGGCACTCTCATTTGCGAAAGCGTAGGCGCGGCGGCGGCAAGAGACAGCTTCGGTCACGCGCAACTGGGCGGCGTTGCGGCAATCCTTGCAAACGTCATTAAAGAGAAAACCGGCTTCAAGACAAGAGGAATCGAGCTCAGCCTTATGCAACGTTGCGGCGCACACCTTGCGTCCGAAAACGACGTCGAAGAAGCGTTCAACGCAGGCGCGTTTGCAGTCAAGAGCGCATGCGAGGGCGAAACCGACAAGATGGTCATCTTCAAGAGAGATACCGACCAAAACGGCAACTACGTTTGCACCAACGTGCTTATGCCTCTCGAACTTGCCGCAAACACCGAAAAGAAAGTGCCGTCCGAGTGGATAATCAACGACGGTACTTACGTGAGCGACGAGTTTGTCAAATATGCGCTTCCGCTCATCCAAGGCGACGCGAAAGCTCCGCTTGAAAACGGACTTCCCAGATTTGCAAGACTCAAAAAGGTCTACGCCGGAAAATAATTGCACCGTCGGTGCAACGATATCATCGCCGTTGGCGATACAATTTTCAAACAAACCGTTATCGTTGCGAGCTTTCTCGCAACGATAACGAAAAAAAGATAAGGGAATATTTATGAAACAACACGAATATTTTGAGGCGGATTATCGCACGGGCAAAAAGAAACTGAAAAGAGATTTTGCTCACGATATGGTTGCGCTTTTTGAGAACGAAAACGCAACGCTAAACGACATGAGAGAGGGTAGAAAAGTTCTCAAAGCAAAATATAAATCAGACAAAAAATCTCTCAAAAAAGAGAGCAAACGGCTTGAAAAAGATTTCAGAAAAGATTTCGGAATGCTCCGTCGTCCGATTATGGCGGATATTTTCGACTTTTTTGAAGAGGCTAGGGCGGTGCCCAACGGCAGAACGCCTTTCAACGACGAAATCAAAATCGAAAAAGATATAGTATATAAAACCATTGACGGCAAACAGCTTTTGATGGATATCTATTATCCCTCCCGTCCGATTGAGGGCAAGTCGCCTTGCGTGATGGATATTCCCGGCGGCGGGTGGATGATTCACAACCGCTTGCGCCGTGACGGATACGCAAGATGTTTTGCGGCGATGGGGGCGGTTGTCGCCGTCATAGAGCATAGACTTTGCCCCGAGGTTTTCTTTCCGAAAGACCTCGAAGATTGCGTTGATGCATACAACTTCCTTTGCGACAATGCGGACAGATTCGGAATCGACAAGGACAATATCACCGTGACGGGCGACTCGTCGGGAGGACATCTTGCGGCATGCCTCGGCATTGCCGCAACCGATGAGGAATACGCAAAATCGCTTGCTATTTCCACTCCCTCAACGAAGCCGTCGGGACTTATTTTCGTAAGCGGAGCGTTCAGCTTCGAGGTGATGTATCGCATTCCGCTCACCAACACGCTTATCGTCAGATACGTGTCGGGACAAAAGAGCAGAAAAGCGTTCAGGAAATGGGAGTTTTACAAGCAAACCAATCCCTACGAGTATCTCAACGCAAATCTTCCGCCTTGTTACAACAGCGGCGGTATGACCGACTTTTTGTGCTTGGGCGAGGCAAAGCGTATGGGCGAGGCTTTGAGCAAGGCAGGCGTGAAAAACGAGTACACCGTCGGCAAAAATCTTTTCCGTTCCGACCACTGCTACGTGCTTCGTTTCCCGTTTGCGCCGGCGCGTAAGGACGCTTTGAAACTGTACGATTGGTATTTCAGGACGCAAAAAGACAGAGGCGTCGATTTGAGCGACGGCTTTGAAAGAGTGAAAAAGTTTATGACGCAATACAAAAAAGCGTTGAAAGGAGAAATAGAGTGCTGACGGTTGCCGTAGGGGATGTTATCGAAGGTGAAGTTTGCGACTTTGCAAGCGAGGGCGAGGGTATCGTCAAAATCGGCGCGTACGCCGTTTTCGTGCCTTTTGCAATCAAGGGCGAGATTATTCGCGCCCGTATTCGCTATGCAAAAAAAGACTACGCTTTTGCCGACCTCATCGAAGTCGAAAAACCCTCGCCCGAACGCATCAAACCCAAATGCACCTATTACGGCACTTGCGGCGGTTGCGATTTGCAACACGTGTCGCGCGAGTGTCAACTCAAAATCAAAAAAGCAAACGTCGAAAACGCATTGAAAAAGGTCGGAGGATTGGACGTCAAAGTTGACGACGTCGTGCGCCTCAACGACTGGGAATATCGCAACAAAATCGCGCTGCCGTTCGGCTACAAACGCAAAACGGGCAGAGTTACGCTCGGATTTTACGAAAAGCGTTCGCACTCCGTCGTGCCTATGAAGTGGTGCGCTTTGCACGGCGAATGGGCGGCAAAACTTATAGAAATCGTCACCGATTGGGCAAACGCAAACCACATAAGCGTCTATGACGAAACGAAGGGAGAGGGTATATTGCGACACGTGGTTGCGAGAAATCTCGATACGCTGTCCGTTACGCTTGTCGTAAATTCGAACTTCGTGCCGAAATTGAGCGAACTTTGTCAAAATCTCGAAAAAGAGTTCGAGGGCGTTTGCGTGTACGTAAGTGAAAATACCAAAAACACCAACGTGATTTTCGGCAAGTTTGTAAAACTCGTTTACGGAAAAGAGAAAAAACAAAATCTCGGAGCGTTTGACGCAATCGTTTCGCCTTTGTCTTTTTTGCAAGTCAACAACGACGTCAGGGACGCAATTTACGATGAGGTTTGCGACGAACTTAAAGATTTTGACGGCGATATATTGGAGTTTTATTCCGGCGTGGGACTTTTGAGTGCGCAAATCGCCATGCGGCTTAAAAATGCAAATATAATATCCGTCGAAATCGAACCGAGTGCGGTTGACGACGCAAACGCGCTTATGAAATCCTTGAAACTCGACGGAAGAGTGAAGTGCGTGTGCGACGACGTTTTGAATTACGTTGAAAACGTTTCAAAGGCGCAACCCGATGACGAAAAGGAAGAAAAATTGCCCGACGAAATCACGTCTTCGCCTTATTATCTTGGCGAAAAAGTGGAAAAAACGTCGAAAAAAGCACGTGCTCTCGTGCTTGACCCGCCCAGAAGAGGCTGCGACAAAGCGGTGCTCGACGGCGCAATATCGGCAAAAATCGACAAAATCGTCTACGTCAGTTGCAATCCGCAAACGCTTGCGAGAGATTTGAAAATCCTTTCGCAAAACTACGAAATTAAGCAAGTTTCGCCTTTCGACATGTTTCCGCAAACGAGCAACGTCGAAGTGCTTTGCGTGATGGATTTGAAAAAGTAAAAAAAAGTTTGCAAAAGCGAAATATGGTTGCTTTGACTGCAAACGAAAAAGAGGGAATTATGAGAAAAAAGTCGTGTGTTTTGGTGCTGATTATGCTGCTTTGCTGCGTGCTTGTCGCATGCAACGATGTGCCCGACGACAAAGGCGTTAGAATGGAAAGTGATTTGTCTGTCGATACGTCAAGTCCTATCGGACTGTATTTTTACGCAAGCGACGGAACTTATCAAAGATACAACGAAAACATAGGCGAGAACTATTTTGACACAAACAAACCGACGGTTGCGTTTTTTCACGGCTGGCTTCCCGAAGCAAGCGGATTTAAAGACGGTGAAATTTGCCACAACGCAGACGAATTTGCGCCGAAAATCATCGAGGCGGGCTACAACTTTTGCGCCCTCGATTACAGCAAATTCGCGCAAAGTTTGCCCGCTCTTTTCAACTATATATGGAGGGGATTTGACGACAGCCACTCGGTTGCGTGCAGATTTGCAAGAGAATTTGCCGCATGCTTTAAAGACTACGACAAAGAAATCAGATTCGTGTCCCACAGCTACGGCGCGCACTCGTCCACCGCAACGGCGTATCTGCTCTCAAAAATGGTCGAGCAGGGCATAATAGGCGCAAATTGTTTGCCGTCCAGAATGACGTATGCCGATCCGTATTTGGGAGATTTATTCACGGGCGGTATGTTCGGCGGCATAAAGGGCGACACGATCGAAAACGTCGGCGAGAGCATAGGCGCACGTTCGACGACGGAAGTGGTTGCCGACTGCATGCAGTATCTGTCGGACAAGGGCGTTGTCATCGACGTTTATTGCGGTATGCCTATGGCGTACGACCAATTCCTTGAAAAAGAAACCGAGCGCAGAGACGCTTGCAAGAAAAAACTCTACGATTCAGGCGCATGGACGATTCTCAAAGGCTTGCAAAAGAAATACGGTACGGTGGGCGATATACACATGCTCACGCTTGAGTGGACGTTCGACTCGTTCTTTGCGGATGTCAAACATTCGGAGAGACAATATTTCCCGACAGCGTCGCTGGACAATCAAAAAATGCTTGCGCTCAAAGGCAAACTTTTTGAGTCTACGCTAGAAGAACTTAACGTAAACAACGACGTTTTGGTGGAAGTCGAAAGATAAAATATGACAAGACGAGAGTTTGAAAAACATATACTCGAAACATACGGCATAGAACCCGATTTTCCGTGGCAGGACAAATCTAATGCGGTGTTCAGACATCCGCTCGGCAAAAAGTGGTTTGCGCTGGTTATGGACATCCCGAAATCTCGACTCGGAG
>ENA-ORMS01002379-ORMS01002379.1-human-gut-metagenome-genome-assembly--contig:-NODE-2379-length-13545-cov-4.321720_pt1 | contig 13545 bp, 6 predicted proteins | sample MGYA00242104_ERZ508997 | MGnify/ENA primary metagenome ERZ508997 (study PRJEB26280, sample SAMEA2338704) | human gut metagenome | biome: human gut; feature: human-associated habitat; material: faeces... | reverse complement strand
ATATCTACGATGCGTGGGGCAAGCTGATATCCACCACCGGCACCTTGGCAACTACACTTGGCGCAGACAACCCGTTCCGTTATCGCGGCTACTACGATACCGAAACCGGCCTCTACTATGTATCCAGCCGTTATTATGATTCTGAGATCGGTCGGTGGATTAATGCAGATACTTCAGAGGCATTAACTGTAGGCTTTGAAAATTTTGTACAATATAACTTATTTGCATACTGCTTTAACAATCCTGTGAATATGACGGATGAAACTGGAGCTTGGCCAAGCTGGGTTGGAAAAGTTGTAGCAGCTGTTGCGGTGGTGGCCGTTGTTGCTGCTGTGGCAGCTATCACCGTTGCAACTGCTGGCGCAGGAACTGCAGCTGCCGTTATTGCAGTAGGAGCTGCCAAAGGAGCCGCTATTGGAATGATCTCTGGCGCTGCAATGGGGGCCGCTACGGGGGCAGTGCGTCATAGGGTGTCTACTGGCAGTTGGAACGGAGCAGGCACGGCCGCACTTAATGGAATGGGAGATGGCGCATTGTCCGGTGCTATCACAGGTGCAATAACAGGTGCTGTTGGTAGTGCATTGAAAGTAGGCCGTGCGGCTAGAGCGTGGGACTCATCTTCAAAAGGCGGTCCATGGACAAATATGAATGACCATTATAAACGGCATGTCATTCAGGAGGGGAAGAAGGCCATGACTAAAAATGTTATTACTTATACAGATGATGCAGTAGCATTATGGAACAAATGTAATGGAATAGGTAAATTAATGGATTCAGGTAGTTTGAGATTGAAAGGATTGGGAGTAGGCGGTTTCTATTCAAAATCCGGACTTATACGCTCGTTTTTCTACCAGTAAGAGAATGAATGTGTATGAAAATATTGTCAAAAGAAGAGACGAGTACGGTTAAGGAATTCTTAGAAGTCCCTATTCCTGAGTATATTCTTGAGTATAGTGACGGGCGAATTGATCTTTTGGACTGTTATGAGATAGCATTTACTTTTGCCAATGAGCTATTAAGGGGAAGAAAGGTAAATCCAAATGCCTCACCATGGGGTGATGGCCAAAGTGTAATATTTGACCCATACTATGCCAGGCTATTATCAAACATTCGGAACTCTAATTCAAGTGCAAGTATCAACAATTACTGCAATTTATCTTTAAAAGTTCTGGACATTTTTAAGGATCATCTTGTGTAGATACTTTTCTGAAGGAAACATTGAATGTTTTTTATATACGGCCAAAATGATATAGTTGGCCTTATGGACGAAAACGGCGTGCGTGTGGTAGAACGTTTTTAAGATACCATTTTCATGCCGTGATTGAGTATAAAAGAAAAGCTCCGAAAGCATATGCTTTCGGGGCTTTTGGCCTCCCCGGCGCGATTCGAACGCGCGGCCTTTCGCTTAGGAGTTATACCACGGCGTTTTTGCAGCGTTATGCATAATGTTAAGAAGTCCAAAAAATCCCAGTGTTACGGCGTTTTTCAATAAAACGCTTTTCGCACAGTATCACACAATATTGCTGATTTCGGGTGGTTTTGAAAGCTCAAATTAGCAAGCCGTTAGCAAAACAGCCTACGTTAGAGGGCTATCGTTCGTATTGAATCAGCAAACAAGCGAGTATCTGCCAAGCGGATGCTCGTTTTGCATATATGCAATTATACGTCATAATTCCCATAGCGTAAATGCGGTGCTGAAGCCCCATACCGTTTTCTGCATATCCCATTCTGTTATCCGCATATAAAACAGCCAAAATATGTGCAGATAACAACCCAGCCAAGAGTTTTTCATTTCGAAAAGCCCTCGGCTATTTTTATATCATAGCGGAGGAATCAACCACACGATATTCCACGCCGTTTTCGCATTACAATAATGCTATTCAACATAAAAAATCAGCAAAGGAGGACGACCACATGACCAAAGTAATCGCCCTCGCCAACCAGAAGGGCGGCGTGGGCAAAACCACAACAACCGTCAATCTCGGCATAGGGCTTGCGCGGCACGGCAAGAAGGTGCTGCTCATAGACGCGGATGCCCAAGGCAATCTGACGGATTCACTTGGCTGGAACGAGCCGGACAAGCTTCCCGTTTCCCTTGCCACCGTCATGAGCAAGGTTATCACGGAGGAGCCTATCGAACCAAATGAGGGGATTTTGCACCATGCGGAGGGCGTTGACCTCATGCCCGCCAACATTGAGCTTTCCGCTATGGAGGTGTCGCTTGTAAATACCATGAGCCGCGAAAGCGTATTGCGTAACTATCTCAACGAGGTCAAGGGTAAGTACGATTATGTTCTCATCGACTGCATGCCATCCCTCGGCATGATTACCGTAAATGCCCTTGCCGCAGCAGACAGCGTAATTATCCCCGTGCAGGCGCACTATCTTCCGGCTAAGGGAATGAGCCAGCTTTTGCAGACCATAGGCCGAGTGAAGAAGAACATCAATCCAAACCTTAAGATTGACGGAGCGCTCATCACAATGGTGGACAGCCGCACTAACTTTGCAAAGGAGATTTCATCCCTGCTCCGCGATAACTATGGGGATAAACTCCGCGTGTTCAAAACGGAAATACCGCTTGCCATTAAAGCCGCTGAAACCAGCGCAGAGGGAGCATCTACGCCCACGATGCTCACGGCAAAGCAGCGGCAGCATATGAAGCATTGACAAAGGAGGTTTTAGGCGATGGCAGAAAACAAGAAAAGTATAAAGCTGGCCTCGCTCGATGATCTGTTCTCCACAGAGGAAAGCCGCACCGAAGCGGACAAAGAACGCATACAGGATATTCCCATAGCGGAGATAGACGATTTCCCCGGCCATCCGTTTCATGTGGATATAGACGACGCTATGCGCGAGATGGCGGAAAGTGTGAAGCGGTTCGGCGTGTTGTCGCCCGCCGTGGCACGACAGAAGGAGGACGGGCGATATGAGCTAATAAGCGGGCACCGGCGCAAGAAGGCATGCGAGCTTGCGGGCATTGATAAAATGCCGGTAATTGTCCGCAACATGGACAGTGACGAAGCGATTATCTTTATGGTTGATTCCAACCTCCAGCGTGAACGCCTTCTTCCGAGCGAGAAGGCGTTTTCGTATAAAATGAAGATAGAAGCATTAAAAAGACAAGGCAATCGCTCTGACTTAACTTCGACACCACTGGTGTCGAAGTTACGAACCAATGAGCAAATTGGCCAAATAAATAGCGAAAGCCGCGAGCAAGTACGCCGCTACATCCGCCTAACCGAACTCATACCCGACCTGCTTCAAATGGTAGACGAGGGCAAAATCGCATTTCGGCCTGCGGTAGAACTGTCCTATCTGACCAAAGAGGAACAGGCATCTTTGCATGAGGCAATGGAGAGCGAAGATTGCACACCATCGCTTGCACAGGCCATAAAAATCAAGAAGTTCAGCCGGGAGGGCAGACTGAACGACGACGTTATACTCTCTATACTTTCCGAAGAAAAGCCAAATCAAAGGGAAGTATACAGGCTGCCCAAGGAGCGCATAGATAAATACTTTCCCAAAGGTACGCCGTCCGAAAAAATCGAAGAAATCATATGCAAGGCGCTGGAGCTTTACCGAAAGCGGGAGCGTAGCAGAGAAACGGAACGTTGAGCGTCCGTGCTGACGAGCATGGGCGCTTTTGTTATGTTCAAAACATGAATCATACGCCAAGGGATAGGTCTGCCCTTTTGCCGGTATGGCTTCGGCGGCATTTGCTGCTCGCTCCCTTCCCCCTGCACCCCCCAACCCTGAGTACTACCCGAAAAACAACTGCCCGAAAAAGCATATTTATATTTATAACCAACAATTCAAGCGTCATAGGGCGCTTTTTATATATACAAAAACATTTTCGGAGGTAAAAATGAAAACCAAACGAATCATCACGTTGGCAATATGCCTATTGACCCTGATAGGCATATTCCACTCAGCCCCCGCATTGGCCGCGGGAAGCACGGTCACAATCGAGAGCCAGACCAACAGCGCCTTTGACTATCTTGAGTATTACTCAAGCGGCTCATGGCACGACCTGAATACGCCCCGCCATTGGATTGAACAGACAGGCGAAGTAGTTTACTGCATGGAGCATTCCGCTGGGAACCCGCATGGCCAGACATATACCGAAACTTCCCCGTCCTCCGTCTTTTCGGGGAGTACGCTTTCCGGTATAAACTCCATACTCATGTATGGCTATCCCAACAATAAACCCTCCGGCTTCACGGATGACGAAGCACGGCAGGCAACAGCAAATGCGCTGCGCTTCTGGCTTTCGGAACAAGGCGAAGGCTATTCGTATAACTTTACCAATCGCCGTTCCAACCCCAACGCAATAATAGCAAAAAGCGGATATGAACATGTGCTCGAATATGCCGATGAGCTGCTTACAAAGGCCCGCGCAAGGCAGGACTTGCCCCACGGCATAGACTTCTCCCCCTCCACCGTGCAGCTTACCGCGAGCGAAAACGGTTACATTGGGCAGACTTCGGTGCTCCTTACAAACATCAACAGCGGCTACACCCTTGATACTTCCCGTTTGCCGTCAGGCAGCAGAGTTTCGGGCTATACCGGCAACAGAAGCGAAACGCTCACAATTACGCTCCCCGCATCGGCGGCAGGGCAGAGTTTCAGCATATCTGCCGAGGGTATGGACACCCGCAGCATAGATAACATTACGGCCTACGTTCCCGCAAACGGCAGCCTGCAAAAGGTATTCCTCTGCGCCACCACCGCACAGGTCGTTGCAACCGCCTCCTTCAGCGTGGGCGTTCCCGCTTACGGCAAGGTGCAGGTGGTCAAGACCGGCGAGAGTAGCACGGTGCTTGCGGGTGTAAAGTTCGGCGTTTACTCCGATTCCGACTGTAATAGCAAGATAGCGGAGCTTACCACGGGCGAGGACGGTACGGGAATCTCCGGCGATATTCCCGTAGGCACGGTGTACTTGAAGGACCAGCCATATCAGGAGATCTTCCGGTAGGTACCGTGTACATAAAAGAGCTTTCCACGATAAAGCCCTATATTCTGAGTGCGGAGATAAAAAGCCTTGAGATAACCGATGGCGTAACTGTTGAAGTATCGTTCAGCAATTCCGAAGCCATGGGCAAAATCCGCATCGAGAAAACAGGCGACGTGCTGACCGCCGGAGAGGCCGTTGAAACGGAATACGGCAGCGCCGCAACGCCCATATACAAAAACAAGGGGCTTGCGGGCGTTGTATACGAAGTAAGGGACAGCGCCGGCAATATAGTTGCGACCATAACCACGGACAAAAATGGCATTGCCGAAACCGAAACGCTGCCCCTTGGTAGTTATACAGTGCAGGAAAAGAGCGCTCCTGACGGATATGTGATAGATGATACCGTTCACGAAATAGCGCTGACTTTCAAGGACCAGAATACAGCCATCGTCATAGCGACAATAAAAGCCGAAAACAAGCTGCGCACGGGCGGAGTGAAGCTGCTGAAGTATACGGAAAAGTTCAATGCGGACAAGCTCAACTTTGAAAAAGTATTAGGCAGCGGCTATGTGTTCGGCCTGTATACCGCCGAAGATACCGGAGATATACCGGCAGATGTTCTGCTTGAGGTACTGACTACGGACGAACAGGGCATAGCCCAAAGCACGGTAAAGCTTCCCTATGGCAAATATTACCTGAAGGAATTGGCAACGCCGGACAGCGATATAAAGATGCTTACGGACAAGCTGCCTCTGATTATTGACAGCGAACTTAATACCCAATATGTAAGCGAGCCAATTCTCAACGAAATGTTCAAGGGAAAAATCGGCGTATATAAGCTGGACGCCGAAGATAACGAAAGAGGTCTTGCGGGCGCGGTATTTGAAGTGCGCGAGGCTTCCGGCAAGCTGGTTGACACCATTACCACCGATACCAAAGGATATGCCGAAACCAACGACTTGCCAACGGGAGAATACAAAATAAAGGAGCTCACTCCTCCCCCGGGATTCATACTTTCGGATGAAATCAAAACCGTTACCATTACTTCAGAGGATAAAGAAACCGCCGTATTTGAGCTTACAAACAAGCCCAACGAAGTAACGCTTACAAAGACTGACTTAACAACCGAAAAGCCCGTACCAGGCGCGACGGTTGAAATTTACGGTAAAGACGGAAAGCTGTTTTACAAAGGCGTTACCGATAAGGATGGCAAAATAACAATCAGGGAGCTTCCCGCCGGAACATACACGTTCAAGGAAACCATATCACCGGACGGCTACGCCCTGAACGCTAATACATTTTCCTTTGAAATCGATGCATACGGCAAGGTGACGGGAACCACCGCCTTTACCGATGAGCCCATCGTGCTGACCATCAAGAAGGTTGATGCCTACACCGGCAAGCCTATGGCGGGTATTTCATTCACCCTGAAGGACAGCGAAGGCAACATTGTAAAGACAAAGCTGACCGATAAGGGCTATCGTATTGCGGCAGAGGACGGAGAGGAAACCTTTAGTGTAGATGATAACGGCTGTGCCGAGTTCCGCTATCTGAAGGCGGGTAAATACTCGCTTGTGGAAAGCGTACCCACAGGCTATATTGCAGAGGACAGCATTTCCTTTGAATTGACCTCCGCACACGGCATGAGTAAGCCCCTTAATCTAACCATAAACAACTGCCCCACCGGCATAAAGCTCATAAAGCTTGACGCGGATACGAATAAGCCGCTTACCGGCGCAGGATTCAGCATTAAAGTCAAAGACGGCCTTGGCTTTTCAACGCTTACATTCACAAAGCAGGCAGACGGCAAATACATCTTCGACAAGGACGGCAAAGACACTGTCCTTATGGTCGATAACAACGGCGAGGTTATAATCCTTGGCATGCCGCTTGGGGCCGTATGGATAGAGGAATCCGTTGTTCCGGCAGGCTACTTCCCCATTACCGCGCGCAAAGCTGAAATTACAAATGACACTTCGGCCCTCAAGCCCCTTGAAATCAAAATCCCCAACAGCAAAAGCGTAAAGCTGGGCCTGGACAATGATTGGTGGGAAATCCCCGCAATGGTTGCCGGTGCAGTTGCCGTGCTCGGCGGAGCGGTATATCTCGCTATGCGACATAGACGGCATAGCAAGAGCAAATCTTGGCGTGTAGATAAATAACGTTTTTCATTGGGGTGCATTGACTTGCACCCCTTAACCAGCTATACTTATCAAAAACAGCGAAAGGATTTATTACTGCCGCAAACAGTTTGGGTTAAGGACAAAAATGCTATATATACATATACTTTCTTCCGTACACAATCCTGAAAAGCTTTATCTGGTAGAAGAGCTTAATAGTAGTGATGGAAGCGATGAGCAGCATATAAAAACATACTCTCCTTCTGAAGTGGCACATGATTACGTCTATGACGAGACGGGGCATTTTGATGCGTATAATCTAATAGTCTGGGGATGTGGTGCACGCTGTACAGAACATGTAGACTATGTTACAAATTTCAAGGTTGATACCAATGAGTCTATATTCGATTTGACACATCACATTGATTTTGACCTTGGTTTTGAGCGGACGTCCGAACTATTTACTGATTGGTCAGCATCAAGGCGCAACAAAGATTATTATTTAACTATCAATATTTATTCTGTTTCAAAAGAGCTTGCCGACCAGTATGTAGAATGTATAGAAAAATGTATCGCGGATAACTTTCGCTCGTATGAGCACATATGTGATTTCCCACAAATTAGCACTCTCTTTGAAAGTTCAGATGAATCATATAACTACTCAACATCTTCGGATGCAATAGAAAAATTTGAGCGCTATCCAGGCAGCAAATGTTTTGATATTTCGTGGGATATAGATTTTCCGCAATACGAAGGTAGTGGCATTGAAGCAGATTTGCTACTTAGCATCGCAACTATTGCTATACCTATAGTAGTTGAAGTGTTTGGCATTACCGATGCTGAAAAGCAACATATACGTACGTATTATCGGCACATAAAAAAAATCAGGGAGAAAATATGTTGTACCAAAGATTTTCATGGCGAATTAAAGATGCCTGCGTATAGGGACCACACTTATGACAGATATGGCAATACAGTATATCGTGTTTTGGTTGTTGACAAATACAGTGGATTAGCAACCCAGCAATATATTGCAAAAGTAAAAAAGATGGGGTTGTGGCGTGAAAAGTATTCAATACGCTTAGATCCTACTTATGATAGTGATAATTCACACATTCTGCATAATTAAGTTATAGCTTGTTATTTAAGCCTTTCCCTAACAATTGCAAATAGTCTATAACATATATAAGTATAAGCAGCCATCGGCTGCTTTTTTTTGATATACACAAAGAAAGGAGGTCAAAATGGCGACAAAACTTCATATCATGTCTGAGCTTGCGGCGCAAACCACACAGCAGCTTACCCAATCCGTTGATAACTGGAAAAGCTTCCTCAACTCCGCTGCGTGGCTCTACAAATATCCGTTCCATGAGCAAGTGCTCATCCATGCCCAGCGTCCTGATGCTACCGCATGCGCATCAATGCAGCTTTGGAACAGCAGGTTCGGGCGTTGGGTCAATAAAGACGCCAAAGGTATTGCCGTTATTGACGACAGCGGCGACAAACCGCGACTGAAGTATTTGTTCGATGTGTCCGACACCAATGCGCGCCATAACGCTCCGTTCCGGCTTTGGCAGATCAAGCCGGAATATGAAGTTCAGGTAATCAAAGAGCTGCAAAACGCTTTCGGTGAAACAGGCTCCGGAAGTGAAAGCCTTTCGGATACCATACTCGGCACGGTCATCAATGCCGTATCGGATCACTATTCCGACTATTGCAGTGATTTTCTTGGAGCGGCAACAGACGGAGTTTTTGCAGGTATGGACAACGAGGAGCGGACAGCCGCCTTTATACTTCAGCTTGTAACAGGCGTATCGCACATTGCGCTGGTTCGTTTGGGCATTGAGCCATGCTCCGTCTTATCCGAAGATGATTACGCCGGCATTTTGCAGTTCAACTCCCCAGGCACAATCAACCAACTCGGCGCTGCGGTAAGCGATATATCCGAGCTTATCCTGCGCCAAATCGAGCGCAGCGTAAGGAGTATAAGCAGGCAGCAGCGTGGCACACTTGCAAAACCGTCCACTGCATTGCAAAATGAAGCTGACAAAACAGAAAGGAGCGACGACGATGGAAATCAGTTACAACAGAAGCGGGGAATACCTGATTCCCAACATAGCGATGGACAGCCAGAGCCAAGGGAACATAGGCAAATTCGGGAGGCTGCGGAAGAAGTTTCTGAAAGAGAATCGGAGCGGGTTTTACAACACACTGATTCTGACGAACGGCCTGACGGAGCACCTGATCGAAATCAACAGGCAGGCGAAGGAACAGATACAGCTGCTCAGCTTGCAGATGGCGCAGGCCGAGGGCGTGACCGAGAAACTGAAAGCGGAGAATCAGATGCTCTGGGTGCAGAGGATGAACAACATATACCACAGAGCCAAGGAAACGGTTTTGAACGAACTGATTTACGCATAACAACCGAAAACCTGTTCCCTACATTTCAGGAACAGTTGGAGCACATAGAAGAAGCGGAAGCACAAAAGCTATCCGCTTTTTCTGTATCTCAGGCCGATATAGACCACGAGCTTTGCCGTTACGGCAGCGGCTTTTCCCAAGGCAAGTTCCGCATATATAAATTTTTCGAAGGCATGCCGTCCACCGAAGCGGCGGTTGCTTTCCTGAAAAAGGAATATGGTATAGGCGGACATTCGCACACGTATTTGAACGGAGAAGGCGGCTTCGTTGACCATGACGGCAAGGGCCTTCACTTCTCTAATCATAACTACGAAGAAAAGCATACCGTAACTTGGAGGGCCGTAGCGCAAAGACTCCGTGAGCTGATTGCCATTGACAGATACCTGACCGAAGAAGAAAAGGCATATTTACTAACATACGAACAGGAGCCTGCTGAACGGCAGGAGCGTATTGCCGAGGAATCGGCGGCACGGGAAGCGTTAAGGGCCGCCGCAGCCGCCATGGAGGAAACGCGCAAGAACGCTGAATATGCCTTCTCGCTCGGAGATACCGTGCAGCTTGGCATGACCACATATACCATCCTCGGCTACGATGAAACTAACGTCAGCTTATCTGACCCGAAATTCCCCTTGCTCTCAGAGGACATGCCCCGCGATGTATTTGAGCAAAGGCTTAGGGAAAGTCCCGTAAATGACCGCCTGATTGCAGAAGCGCAGGAAGCAGAGCAGCAGCCCGGGCCGATAACCGAAACAGTTGAAGTCACTCCCGCAGAGGAAAACCACCTGCCATATGATATGGTTATCCAAACGATTCGTGCTGAGGAACATGAACCCGTAAAACCCGCTGAGAAAATCAACTTCCGCATTACGGACGATGCACTCGGTCACGGCGGTCCGAAAGAAAAGTTCCGTATGAATATAGACGCTATTCAAACGCTGAAAGCCATTGAGTCCGAACAGCGGCTTGCAACAGTGAATGAGCAGGAAGTCCTATCCCGATATGTAGGCTGGGGCGGATGCGCGGACGCTTTCGATGAAGCCAAAGAAAACTGGAATTCCGAATATACCGAGCTAAAGGATTTACTGACCGAAGAAGAATACGAAGCCGCGCGGGCTTCCGTGCTTAACGCTCACTACACAAGCCCAGCGGTCATTAAAGCAATATACAAAGCGATTGAAAATATGGGCTTCCGCACAGGCAATATCCTTGAACCCTCCTGCGGCATAGGCAACTTCTTCGGCCTGCTCCCCGAAAGCATGGCTGGCAGCAAGCTATACGGCATAGAGTTGGACAGCATTACGGGGCGCATTGCAAAGCAGCTTTATCAAAACGCAAATATCACCATACAGGGATATGAAGGAACCGCATTACCCGATAGCTTCTTCGATGTTGCCATAGGTAACGTACCCTTTGGCGATTACGGCGTTACGGATAAGCGATACGATAAGAACCACTTCCTCATACATGATTATTTCATCGCCAAGACTTTGGATAAAGTCCGTCCCGGCGGCATAATTGCATTTGTCACCTCCTCCGGCACAATGGATAAAAAGAACCCCTCCGTACGCAAATACATTGCACAGCGGGCAGACCTTCTCGGCGCGGTTCGCCTGCCGAATAATGCCTTCCTTGCCAATGCGGGCACGGGCGTTGTTGCGGATATACTGTTCCTGCAAAAGCGCGACCGCCCTATAGAGATTGAACCCGACTGGGTGCACCTTGGCAAAACCGACGGCAAATTTATCATAAACCAATATTTTGTGAATAACCCCGGCATGATACTGGGCGAACTCAGCGAAGAAAACACGCAGTACGGTAAACAGGCCGTTACGGTAAAGCCTATTGCGGGCGCGGAATTGCCGGAGCAGCTATCCGATGCGATAGCCAATATTCATGCCAAAATCACCGAGCCCGAACAATTTGAGGAAGCCGAAGAAAACATAGGCGAAAGTATCCCCGCCGACCCGAATGTACGCAATTTCAGCTTCACCGTGGTAGACGGGGATATCTATTACCGCGAAAACTCCGTAATGCATAAGGTTGAGCTGTCCGTTACCGCAGAGAACCGCATTAAAGGCATGGTCAAAATCCGCGACTGTACACGAAAGCTGATTGAATATCAGCTGGAAGGCTATTCGGATGATTTAATCAGGCAGGAACAGCAGACCTTAAACCGGCTTTACGATGATTTTACCTCGCAATACGGCCTGCTGAACAGCCGTGCCAACAATACTGCGTTCTCTGATGACAGTTCTTATTGCCTGCTCTGCTCCCTTGAGGTTCTTGATGAAAACGGCGCATTGGTGCGCAAGGCTGATATGTTCTCAAAGCGCACCATACGGCAGCAGGAACCCGTAACCTCCTGCGACACCGCAGCGGACGCACTCGCCGTATCACTTTCCGAAAAAGCAAAGGTCGATTTGCAGTATATGGGAAAGCTTACGGGCAAAACCGAAGAACAGCTTACAGAGGACTTGGCGGGCATAATATTCTTCAACCCATCTTCCGAGCAATATGAAACTGCGGACGAATATCTTTCCGGCGATGTCAGGTGGAAGCTTCGATTGTTAAAGGAGATAGACAACCCTAAATATGCGGCTAACATGGAAGCCTTGGAGAAAGTACAGCCAAATGACCTGACGGCTTCCGAAATCGATGTTCGGCTCGGCGCAACATGGATTCCGCCGGAGGATATTCAGCGCTTCGTAATTGAGCTGCTCAAACCCGCCTATTACGCAAGCAGCAAAATAAAGGTGCATTATTCCCGGCTTACCGCTCAATGGAACATTTCAGGCAAAACCAGCGACTACGGCAACGTTACAGCAAACGTCACCTACGGCACAAAGCGCATCAATGCATACAAGATAATTGAGGAAACGCTGAACCTGAAAGACGTTCGCATATTCGATACCGTGTATGATGAAAGCAGCGGCGAGAAGCGCATACTGAACAGAAATGAAACCGTACTTGCGCAGCAAAAGCAGCAGCTCATAAAGGACGCGTTCCGCGACTGGATATGGAAAGACCCCGACCGTCGTGACAGACTGACCACGCTGTACAACATGCGTTTCAACTCAATCCGTCCACGCGAATACGACGGAAGTCATATCAGATTCGTTGGCATGAATCCCGAAATCACTCTGAGGCCGCATCAGGTAAACGCCGTCGCGCGCGTTATCTATGGCGGAAACACGCTGCTTGCGCACGTTGTGGGAGCAGGGAAAACCTTCACAATGGCCGCTTCCGCTATGGAAAGCAAGCGGCTGGGGCTCTGCCAAAAGAGCCTGTTTGTAGTCCCCAATCACCTTACCGAACAATGGGCGGCGGAGTTTCTGCAGCTGTATCCATCCGCCAACATACTCGTTGCAACCAAGAAGGACTTTGAAACAAGGAACCGTAAAAAGTTCTGTTCCCGTATTGCCACGGGCGATTACGATGCCGTCATCATAGGACACTCTCAGTTTGAAAAGATTCCCATGAGTTTAGAGCGGCAGCGGGCGATATTGCAGACGCAGCTTGATGAAATAATAGACGGCATTTCGGAAGCAAAGCGGGAAAACGCAGAACGTTTCACAATCAAGCAGATGGAAAAGAGCAGACGCTCCATAAAGCTGAAGCTTGATAAGCTAAACGACCAAACCTGCAAGGATGATGTCGTTACGTTTGAGGAGTTGGGCGTTGACCGGCTGTTTGTGGACGAAGCGCACAGCTTCAAAAATCTGTTTCTATATACGAAGATGAGGAACGTAGCCGGTCTTTCGCAGACTGAGGCGCTGAAATCCTCCGACCTCTTTATGAAATGCCGGTATATGGACGAGCTTACGGGAAGCCGCGGCACTGTGTTTGCAACAGGTACGCCGATATCAAACTCCATGACCGAAATGTATACCATGCAACGATATCTTCAATATGACGCGCTGTGCTCCCATGGTTTGCAGCACTTTGACGCATGGGCTTCCACATTCGGTGAAACCATTACGGCAATGGAGCTTGCGCCGGAGGGCTATACTTTAGTAGGACGATAAATAATGCGTTTCTAAATTGAAAATA
>ENA-ORMS01002375-ORMS01002375.1-human-gut-metagenome-genome-assembly--contig:-NODE-2375-length-13557-cov-3.149682_pt1 | contig 13557 bp, 14 predicted proteins | sample MGYA00242104_ERZ508997 | MGnify/ENA primary metagenome ERZ508997 (study PRJEB26280, sample SAMEA2338704) | human gut metagenome | biome: human gut; feature: human-associated habitat; material: faeces... | reverse complement strand
CAACGACATCCGCCAGCTTCGTGACGTATGTATATTTGAGGTGAATGGGATTGAGGTGTATATGTAAACAAACCTCACACATCCACTATAATAGTGTCATGCATATAATGTTATTACTTGAAAGCCTCTACTTTTTCAAGTATTTGCGGAAGTTCAAGACGCACCCTTTCTATGGCTTCTTTTCTATCTTTATTCATTTGTGAATAAGGATATGAAGTCATAATTGCATCATACACTTCTGTATTATCAAAACCTTTATCCAAATATTTTCCGAACTTATATCGGCTGTTCTCACTTTTTAAACTTGCAAGATATATTGCCAATGCTATCAGTTTGTCATTGAGTTCACTATAAAATATACTTGGACGATATTCACCTATACTAATCCATGTATATTCGTAATCACAATTTATCATATAGGTACCCTTCTTGAATGCTCGTTTTATATCTGAAGAATAATCAGCTAAAGCATCAGTAGTATACCCATATTCTGGATGTATCATACTGGTCACATCCGTGAATCCAAATAATACTAAAATTTTAAAGAATCTCTCTTTAATAATTAATTCTTTTCTTTTTCTTCCCATATTTAATATGTTTGCTTTACAAATATTATTTTTACATCCAATTTATGTTGGATTTAATATTTTCTTTTTGAAATCTTCAGGCATTACATTCATTATCGGATTCTCCTTTATTATATCCAATGCTTTTGTAAAAGCCTTCATTACTCTATTGTACTCAATTTCTATCTTTACAAAATTGGGATTTTTGCGCAGCAAAGTCCCTTCTTCATACAGTGGCTTCAATTGAGAATCTATAAACTCGGACAATTTTTGGGCTCTCTTATTATTGTCACATATATAATATTCACCACCATTTTCTTTAAACGATCCTTGTGTAAATGCATGTGAACTGAATTCAGAAATGAATTTTCGCATATTCATAAAGATCCACTCATAATCAGTTCTATCTGTTTCTATAGAAGAAAGAAGTGCATGATGCATCTGAGCAAAAGCATTAATTGGGCTTGTGATTCCACCACTATTATAAGTCATTAATGCAGAGATTATATCAAACCCTTCTTGGGTCTGATATTTTTGTTTTACGAGGTAATTTTTATACTCATCATTTTCTTTCTTTGTTAATTCTAAAAGCCGACGTTGTTCTTTTACATCATTTTTTAGTTCAACAGCATTATATATCTGATAGCCTATCACAAAAGCCACAGCCAAACTAAGCAAAGTTGTGATAACACCAACATATGCATCTTCTCCTATTTCAAATGGAGTTATCTTCATCAATGAAAACCCTAATGCTGTTAGACATATAATGAATAACACACAGTTTATCATCCATTGTTTCATATTTCTTATTTTCTAAAATTAATCAACTCTTTACCACTCATATACACTGGTTGACCCTCCGCATACTCTTTTTTCTGCTTTGCATCAACTTCATGTTTTTTCCTGTCAGCCTCAATGATTTTCTTTATATCAAACTCTCCAAGCGTTATCTCTTCGTCAAAGAAATAACACAAATAGGCATCATGCCGAGGATTGATATAGCCAGTGTCTATCATCTGCTGTTTGGTCAGTTCACCAATATTCTTCACGCGAAACGCCTTATACACGCCTTTATCTTCTTTCTCAAACTCATAGAGAATGACAAATTTAGCATGGCGTATGTTTTCACGACTCTTAATGACACCTCCATGAACATCCTTTCCTATGCGTACATTATAGGCGTCATCACGTTTGCCTCCTCTTCGACTGAATATCCAGTTAAGTTGGTTGACACCATTAAAATGAATAACCACCTGTATTAATAGCTTTCCCGTATTTGAAACCTAAAGCAGTAGCAGTAGCTCCAATTCCGTGGTTTTCCTTCTCGGTCTCCATACGATAAAGGATATCTGCCAAGTCAGACAATGAAACATCATTATCAAACGGTTGGGCAGATTTATTACAGTCAGCCTCGTTTTTTAATAATATTCCAAAATCATTATTGCTGAGTATGTCATAAATACGCAATCCTTTACTTAGCTCTTTTGACATACTTTCTGTCAGGTTGGCTGCACGGACAATCTCAGATAAATTTTCCCCTTTAGTGAATAACCATACTTTATGGCAAATATATAGTATGAAATAGAGCCAATCTTTTCGTACATTCGTTTTAGATTGGCAACCAATTCATTAAAGTCAATAGTGTTAGTCTGCTTCATTATTTTTAATCTCTACATTAACTCTTTCAGTCCTTCCAATCCTCCAAGGACTTCTCCATACTCTTCTGGTAGCTCATTTGCAGCCCGATATGTTGCAACGCCCATTGGTTTTCTTGTGTCTCGCAGAGCATACTCCACCGTCCGTTGCTTTTGTCCTCGACAAAGAATGATTCCGATGGACGGATTTTCATTGGGCAAGCGTACAAGGTCGTCAAGAGCAGACAGGTAGAAGTTCATCTTTCCAACATATTCAGGCAGAAACTCTGTCCACTTCAACTCTATCGCTACCAGACATCTTAATCTACGGTTATAGAAGAGAAGGTCTATGAAATATTCCTTGTCATCAACGATTAATCTGTACTGGTTGCCCATATAAGAGAAGTCGGCACCAAGGGCCATGATGAACCGCTTTATATTTTCAACGATTTTGGCTTCCACTTTGTGCTCATCCCATTCATCTACATCATCAATCTCTATGAAATCAAGTTTGTAGTTCTTGCGAAACGCCCTCATTGCCTTTTGTTTCTGTTCGCCATCATGCAAAGTTACAGCAAAATTATTGGGCATTGTGCCTTCCTTCAAATACAGTTGCTCATGTATATTATATTTAAGTTTGTCAACACTCCAAAACTCACTTGCAACACGCCTTATATAAAAAAGACGTTCATTAATTGACTCTGATCGTCTAAGTATCTCATAATGATGGGTAAACTGCACTGTAAGGAAAGCTTCCAGTGTTGCTTTATCAAATTGGTCAGTTATTAACTGACCAATTGTTATTTCATCATTGTCTGCCGAAACAGGTGAGATTTTATTTGATGTTACACTATTATTCCCTTTAAAGAATATTATTCCAAAAAACTCTTTCCATCCTTCATAAAACACACACATTTTCTTTAGGTTGCTTTTTGTAAAGCCCCTAAGTCCCGGCAATTCCTGTTGTAGCTGTGAAGAAATCGCATCAAGAACTTTATCACCCCAATGTGAGGTTTGTTTACGACATGATATATATCCACCGATGGAATAATTCAAGGCCAAAGAATCCTTGTTGGCTTGAATCATCACCTTACGCCTCGTTTGCAGAATAGCTACTTTTATAGCTTCTACCGCTCGATGGATGTCAGTTTGGATTATATTTTGTTCCATTATATTTCTTCATTATCAACTATTAATATATCCGAAAGTTCAACATTGAGCAACTTTGATATTTTAATCAAACACTCAACGTCTGGCTGGCTTGAATTAGTGCACCATTTTGAGATGGTTGTTTTATCTTTTCCAAGTTGCTCAGCCAGCCATAGGCCTGTTTTCTTTTTCTCAACAAGCAACAGTTTTAGGCGATTCAACTCTTTGTGTGCCATAACATTTTATTTATACCGCAAAATTACTAATTATTATCAACAAGCTTGCAAAAGCAGCCTTATTTTTATGCTATATTCTCAACAAGTTGAAAACTATTCAATAGTTTTATGTCTTTTCCGAGGATTGAACTACAATATATCTTTGCCTCAAAAACACCATATTATGCCCGATACACTAACATTAACATCCGTCCACACCATCCCTGGCGCCCACGCCTCCGCAGCTTTCACCTCCAAGACGTCCGAAGTCTTCAAGGAGGAGCACAACATCGCGCCAATCATCATCAACGACAAGATGAAGTACATCCCATGGGGAGGCGACAATCAGATGCCGTACAACATCATCGATCTCATCAAGTCTGACGAGACAATGAGCACTTGCCAGATGTTCAACGCTGAAACGTCCTGACTTGTTGGCTTGCGTTTTTTTAAAAAAGCATAGAAGAAAAGCAAGGGAAAACGGTTCCTGTTGTCTTTATAAACAGAGGAGAGATTTAGGACAATTACACTTTTTAGTTCGAAAAAGTGGAAAACTCCACATTTTTTAGTTCGAATAAATGTAAAAGTCAACACTTTTTAGTTCGAATAATTGTTTTGTAGCAGAAAAAGAGCTATCTTTGCGAGGAACAAAACCTGCAAAAGGAAGGAGAAGACGATATGAGAAGAAAAGCGATAGAACAGTTGCGTAAATGGAAGGAGAGCGCAGACCGTAAGCCCCTTATCGTTCAAGGAGCACGTCAAGTGGGCAAGACATGGCTCATGCAAGAGTTTGCAAAGGAGTCGTACAAGAAATGTGCTTACATCAACTTTGAGGACAATGAGATGTTACGACATCTCTTTGACAACGATTTCGACATTGACCGCATTCTGGCCACCATAGGCTTCGCCACAGGGGTCAACGTTGACACCGAGACGCTTATCATCCTTGACGAGATACAGGAGGCTGCACGCGGCATCACAGCGTTGAAATATTTTCGTGAGAAGGCCCCCCAATATCATGTCATGGCGGCAGGGTCGCTGTTAGGCATCGCCATGCACCGTAACGACTCGTTTCCTGTCGGTAAGGTCGATTTCATGAATCTTTATCCTCTCTCGTTCTTCGAGTTTCTTGACGCGGTGGGCGAGGAGAGCATGGTGGGGTTGCTGCAAAAGGCCGATTGGCCCACGGTGACGATGTTTAGGGCGCGTTACGAGGAGCATCTGCGGCAATACTATTATGTTGGCGGCATGCCTGGCGTGGTGTCGGCGTATCTGACAACGGGAAGCATGGACGCTGTGCGCACGGCGCAGAAGGGCATATTGGAATCGTATGAGCGCGACTTCTCCAAGCATGCTCCAGCGTTGGAGGTGCCGCGCATACGCATGGTGTGGCGGTCCATACCCGCTCAGCTTGCCAAGGAGAACCGTAAGTTTGTTTATGGCTTGGTGAAAGAGGGTGGCAGAGCAAAGGAATTCGAGCTTGCCATAGAATGGTTGAAAGATGCCGGACTCATTCATAAGGTCAACCGCTGCAAGAAAGCCTTGCTTCCATTGGCTGCTTATGAAGATTTTTCGGCTTTTAAGATTTTCCTCTCCGATGTGGGTCTGATGGGTGCCATGAGCAATCTGCCCGCCGAGACCTTGCTTGACGGCACGGCTCTCTTTTCCGATTTTAAAGGTGCTCTCACGGAGCAGTATGTGCTTCAACAGCTTGTCACCGACGATGCTCTGGCCGTTTTTTATTGGTCGGCAGACAACTCGCGTGGCGAGATAGATTTTCTTGTTCAGCGCGGCACCGACATCTTGCCAGTGGAGGTGAAGGCCGAAGAAAACCTTAAGGCCAAGAGTTTACGCTCCTTCGTTGAGCGCAACGCCGGGCTGCATGGCATCCGTCTGTCTATGTCGCCCTATCGCGAACAAGACTGGATGACCAACTATCCGCTCTATTCGGTGGAGACGCTTTTTTAAAGGTAAAAAGGTAAAAAAGGCTGACGTCTCCTGGAACGAGCTTCAAGTAAGGTGAAGAGGCATCCCCTTCACGTCTTCCAGAACCACCTCTTGTGCGTAAACCACGCCCCCTGACTTCGTCATTGCATACCCCAAAAATCTTCATCAAAGAGTTTAGCTATTTTCAATTCTCTTTTCGCTTTCTTTCATTTCGTCTATCATAAACAAAAAGCCTGCCCCCAAATTGTGAGAGCAGGCAAAAACCAATTATTATCCTTTTTCTTAATGTTGTGAGATGTGTCTCATTTCGTCAGATTGTTGTTGTAGCCATGTGGCGAGAGCCTGTTGCCACGCCTGTCTGTAGGCAAAGTCTATGTTGCCAACCCATCCGTGTCCGCCCGTAGGGAAGAGCAGTAGTGCTGCCGATACGTCTTTTGACAGTAGGGCGTTGTAATACTCCACGCTGTTGCGTACAGACACCGTTGCGTCGTCGGTGCTGGCGGCAATGAATGCTGGTGGTGTGTCGGCTGTTACTTGTAGCTCGTTGCTGTAGAGTCGGACCTGCTGTTCAGACGCATTCTTGCCGATGAGTTGGTCGCGGCTGTCTTTGTGTGTGAACGTCGGGTCGAACGAGATGACGGGGTAGAACAGTATCTGAAAGTCGGGCCGCTCTTCTTGACAGGTGTAGTGTGTGGCGGCGGTGGCTGCCAGATGTCCTCCTGCCGAGCAACCTTGTATGCCGAGCCGCTTGACAGCGAACTCCTCGCTGTGTGCTTTCATTATCTTCATAGCGCGGAATACATCGCTCACCGGCACGTCGCAATGGCCGTTGGGCAGACGATATTTTAGCACGGCGTAGGTTACTCCGTGGCTGTTGTACCAGTTTGCCATGTTGTGGCCCTCCGTCCCCTGCCATACATGTATGTAGCTACCTCCTGGACATGCTATCACGGCAAGTCCGTTGGGGTGTTTGGGCACATAGACTGTTAGCACGGGCTTTGTCACGTTGGCGACATGCAGCCCCAGGTCGGTTTCTGGTGCCGTTATGCCATTGCTGTTTGGTGCTCCGTTCTGCCACAGATCTAATTGTTTGACGCGACTCGTGTATTCGAGTGTCATGACCGTTTCGTCTTGGGCACATGCCCACAGACTGACGAGCAGCATAAGGAGCGAAAGTATGGTCTTTTTCATAATATTATGTTTATTTCAATAGTGGCTTTCAGTTTTGTTTTATTATCATGCAGTCGATGTCGGGCATACGTTGGCTGTCGTTGTGGAGACGCACCGTGTTGTCGCCCTTGTTGAGACGTAGCGTAGCAGACACGATGGCCACATGTCCGTTGTGTGTGGCAACGGTGTTGAGGTGGCCTATATCCCATTCACGTCTTCCAGAACCACCTCTTGTGCGTAAACCACGCCGTGAGGGCCATGCACAACGATGTGAGCAACACACCCTTGAGGAAACCCGTGAGAGGCTGTGACGACAAGGCGTCGATGTAAGGGTAGATGTGCGTGAGGATGAGCACGGGTATGATGACCATGGATGCCGAGACGTATGCCACCATGGGGTTCTTGCCCACCATCTCAAGAGGAGCACACAGCCAACGCACATGCCAGTGGTCGCACACGACGGTGAGCAACAACAGGGCGTAGAAGGCCAATCCACAGGTCACAAACAGATAACTCAACGTCACGTCGTCCTTGCGGATGCCTCCCTCGTATGACTCTAAACATAAGCCTAACAACAACAGATAGGCTCCTGCCGACGACAAACGCTGCCAGAAATGAAGCGTGGGAGATGCTGGGGCTGAAGAAGATTTTTGATTGGAGATCTCTTGCTTTGCTGCTTCTTGCGATGATGCGTCGCGGTTGGAGAGCTCTTGCTTTGCTGCTTCTTGCGATGAGGCATCTTGCGAAGCAACTCTTTGCTTAGCAGCCTCAACGCCTGTTTTGCCGGCTTCGCGGCGTGAGCGCAGCAACCATGCTGTGAGGGCTGTGAGAACCATTGTGGCGACGAGGTTGGCGACGAGATGACGGCCAAAGAGCAACACAACGTTGACAACGATCAAGGCCAACGACAAAAGAGCCACGGGGAGAGCGAGGGCGTTTTCTTTACCCTTCATCTCTTCGCTTCTTGTCCTCACCTTGTTTTCGTTTTCAAGAACCACCTTTTCATCATTCTTTACACCGTTCCCGTTTTCAAGAACAGCTCCTCTCCCACCATTTAACGGGTTCCCGTTCTCAAGAACCACCTTTTCATCATTCTTTACCTTGTTCCCGCTCTCAAGAACAGCTTCGTTTTTTTTCTGATAGTTATCCACAAGCCCCTTGCTCGTGTCGTTGGCTTTCATCTTATCGAGCCATTGCGCAATCCATTCGCCAGCAACGGTGCCGGGGATGATGATGAGCAGATACTCTTGGTAGGCAGGGAGATAGAGCCAGGGCAGCCATGAGGTGTGGATGAGTTGTGCTGGCCATGAGTTGGCGGTGTGGGCAGCCATGAAGAGAGCGACGAGGAACGGCAGAAGAGCCAGTCGGCGCAAGGGATGACCGATGGTTAGGAGGTAGATGATGGAGCCTGTGAGCGACACGTTGGCGAGGATGAGCATGATGCAGTCGCTGTCGGTGAGGCGGAAGGGTGCTCCGCCCGCATAAGGTTGCAGCAGCATGAAGCCGACGGCAACGAGGTAGGCGCTCCATGTTATGGTCCTTGCCTTATACGGGGACAACCCGAAGGGGTTGGGCATGAACATGAGGCAGAGGAGGATAAAGAAGAAAATGGGCATGGCATAGCGCATCCACTCCTGTTCATAGCCGAGCATGAAGGGGAAGGCGTGTATGATGAAGATGGCGAAGAACGTGAGCTTGACCCACCGCTGAACGGTCTTCCATGTGAGCTTCATTATGCTCTCGCCCTTGGCGTGCTGCCGTCCGAGGGAGAGAGGTATGGCTGCTCCCATGGAGAAGAGGAAGAAGGGGAAGATTATGTCGACCCATGTTATGCCGTAGATTGTCGGGTCAAACACATGGTCTGGTGGCGGCACTTGTGCATGATACATCCACCGTGGCAGGACAGAGAACGCCTCCATGGCAGAGAGAACCATCGTTATGATGGCGTAGCCGCGCAGGGCATCGAGAGCGTGTGCGCGGGGTTTCTGATTGTTGTTTCCCATTTTCTATGGTTTTTGTTTATTGAATTTTCCAAAAAGTGAATGGAAGCTACCTGACAAGAAAAGCATCTGTCTGATAACTTCCATTAACTTCATTATATTAACTTCGCGAGCATAGCGAGCTAATTTCCTTTCTTAAACCCCAAACGGTCTTTAGGCAGATTTGGCTTAAAGAGCTAAGCCCCCTTTTTCCCATCACGTTTCCAATAGCGCTCGATGTCCTCAAGCGACATGCCAGCGGTCTCGGGCACCAGACGCCACATGATGAGCATGTAAGGCACACACATCACAGCGAAGAGCACGAAGGTGCCGGCCGGTGTGAGCGTGGCGAGCATCCAGGGTGTGAGCTGACCAATGAGGTAGGTACCGATCCAGAGCGCCAGACCTGCGATGCTCATTGCCAGTCCGCGCACGTTGTTGGGATACATCTCCGAGAGGAGCACGAACACCACGGCGCTGATGCTTATTGCGCAGCAGAACACATAGAGCAGGAAGAAGGTGAGCATGAAATAGACCGAGAGGCCCAGCTGCTGTTGGAAGGCGAAATAGACAGCTATAAGCACGAGGCAGGCAATCATGCCCGACACGCCATAATAGATAAGTTTCTTTCGTCCCACGCGGTCGATGATGAGCATGGCAATGATCGTGGTCACGGTGTTGACCACACCCACGAGCACCTGACACAACAGCGGGTCGCCGATACCGGCATCCTTGAAGATGGAAGGGCCATAATAGAGCACGGCGTTAACGCCCATAAACTGTCCGAGGATAGCTATGCACACGCCAATGACGACAGCCTTCAAGATGCCGGGCTGCAGCAGGGCGCCCCACTCGCTCTTCACCTCTGCCGAGATCATGGAGCGTGTGTCGTCGACCTGTTGGTTCACACCCTCGGGTGTGAGATACATCTTGCCGTAGATGCCTCTTGCACGCTCAACGCGGTTCTTGACGATGAGCCATCGCGGGCTCTCGGGAATGACCATGATAATAAGAAAGAAGAACAGAGCCGGCAGGGTCTCCATGCCGAGCATGCCTCTCCACACCTCGTTCACGAAGATGAGGCTTATCCATCCCTCGCCAGGCTGTGTGGTCTGCGAGTGGTTGAGCAGGAGATAGTTGACAAAATAGGCAGCGAGGAAGCCCACAGTCACGGCGAGCTGATAGAGCGACACCATCTGTCCGCGATAGCGTGTTATGGCTATCTCAGAGATGTAGACAGGTGCCACGATAGAGATGATGCCTATGCCCACGCCGCCAATTATGCGGTACACCACCAGCATGGTGAACGTTGTTGAGATGGCGCATCCTGCTGCCGAGACGGTGAAGAGCACCGCTGAGATGAACATCGTGGGCTTGCGTCCGAGACGGTCACTCATGATGCCTGCCACGCTCACACCGGCGATGGATCCTATGAGGGCGCAGCCCACATACCATCCCTGGTTCATGACGTCGAGGTTAAACTGTCGGCCCACCTGGTCGATGGTACCTGATATTACGGCTGTGTCGTAGCCAAAGAGCAAGCCTCCGAGGGCTGCAACCAAGGCTAAGAAGAAGACATAGCCAAGGCGAACGGTTTGTTGCATTTTGAGTTATTTTTTTTGTTCTATTTCATAGCACATTTTCTCGCCATGGCAAAGCTCAAGCAAGCTTGGCTCTGCTCATCTGTCTTAACGAAAACGTTCCTTTTAAAGGTTGAAATATTCCTTGTATCTATCATAAAGGTGTCCTGCCTGCAAGTAGGCCGACTGTGGACTCATGAAGTGGGAGAACTCGAAGGTTATGGCCTTGTCGTAGCCGCAACGCTTGGCTGCCTCCAGCTTGAGACGAAGCTTGTCAAACTTGATGGGGAGGAAGTGGATGGGCATGTCGCGGTCGAAGGTCTCGGCGTTGGTCCAGCACTGCATGCCGTAGCGGTCGGCAAGCTTCTTGTTCACAGAGAAGAAGGCGTCGAGCTCATCATAGTCGATATGTCCGTCCTGGAAGGCGCATGCGTCGACCACGTCGTGAATGCCGTCGAAGATCTCGTTCCACTCGCGCTCGTGCTGCTCCACGCTCACCGCCTGCTCGTTGGTCATCTTGCCTGTGCCCATGACCGCCTTCTTGCCGTCGATCCATGGCGAGATGAAGACGGGCAGACCGCCAGAGATGTCCTTACACTGCTTGCCTATGGTGTGGAACGTCTTCACCGCTCCCTTTGTGGCACGGCTGATCTCGGTGCTTATGTACCATCCCTTGAAGCTCTTGTGGTGGCCATACATCTTCCACACCTCGTCGATGACGTAACGGTTGTCCTCGATCTCGTGTGACATGTCGCCCGTGTCCCAGTAGTGGCCCGAGTCGTAGAGTCCGAAATAGAATTTCATGCCATACTTGTCGGCCAGGCGCAGATACATGTCGATGAGGTCGACCGACGGCATGTAGCAGCCCTTCTTCAGCAGATATGGTGAGGGGTAGGTTATGAACTTGCGGTAGCCGGAGCGAATGACGATGACCGTGTCTATGCCGATGGCCTTCATGTACTGGAAGTCGAGGTCCCACTCTTTCTCACCCCAGTTCTGGTGCGGAATGTCGTGAGAGATCTCGTCGAGGAATGTGCCAGTGATCTTCAGTCCGTTGTTCTTGGGCACGATCAGTCGGCTCTCGCCCCCGGCACCTTCGCGTGTGATGATGGGTTTAACCTTGTTGTCGTCTTTGGCCTGCAAGATTGACGGCACAGCCAACGAAGCTGCGCATCCTGCTGCCAGACTTTTCAAAAAGTGTCTTCTGTCTGTCATGTTTCTATATAATATGGTTTAGGTTCATTTCATGCACATTTTCTCGCCATGGCAGAGCTCAAGCAAGCTTGGCTCTGCTCATCTGGCTTAACGAAAACGTTCTCTTATTTCTCTATGGCCCGATGTCTTGCGAGGAGACATGCACCGATCACGCCCGCCTTGTCGGTGAGGGCCGATGTGGTGACGATAGAGTCTTCGCTCACCATGTTGAGCGAGAAGCGGTGAATGCCCATGCGTATGGGCTGCGTCAGGTTGTCGCCCGTCACAGAGAGGTCGCCGCCGATGACCAGCATCTCGGGGTTGAAGATGTTTATAATGCCGGCGAGGTTGTTGCCCAGCTCCGTGGCCATCTGCTGCAGGCTCTCTATGCTCAGCACGTCCTCACGCTTTATGGCGTCGAGGATGTCTTGCAGGCTCAGCTCCTGCTCTGGGTTCGGACGGTGCGTCAGGATAGACACGGCACCGGCGGCAAGCTTCTGCTTCATGTGGCGTTGCAGCGCCGAGCCCGACGCCTCTGTCTCCATGCATCCTGTCTTTCCGCAATGGCATATTATGCCGTTGTTGTAGATGTGGACGTGTCCCATCTCGCCCGAGTAGCCACTCTTGCCGAGACACATCTTGCCGTCGATAATGATGCCTATGCCGAGACCCCAGCTCACGTTCACGAACACCACGTTGCGTTGTCCCTTGCAGCTGCCTTTGTACCACTCGCCGAAGGTCATGCAGCGCGTGTCGTTGTCGATGCAGGTGTCGATGTGCAGGGCGTCTGTGAGCGCTTCTGCCAGCGTCTTGTCGAGGCAGGTGAAATAGTTGTGGGCCTTGCCCTCGTATGGGTTGACGCGTCCGCCCACGGTCATGCACGCCTTTATGATGTTGCTGCGCTCAATGCCCGACTGCTCGATAAACTGGTCTATGATGGCGATGAGGGTTTCGAAACACTCGAGGTCGTTGACGTAGTCGTATGGTATCTTATAGTTGCTGCTCACGATGTTGCCGCAGAAGTCGGTAAGCGCGAGGTTCAGACGGTCGTGTCCGGTGTCGATGCCGAGAAAATAGCCTGCCTCGGGTATGAGGTCGTAGACACGCGGTGCTCTGCGCGAGTGGTTGTCGCGTTTGCCTGTTTCGTGCACCATCTTGGCTGAAACCAGCTCGTTAAGCGACTTCGTGGCGTAGGGAATGCTGACATTCAGACCAGCGGCAAGCTCAGCCACCGTCTGGTCACCCTTCTCGAAGAAGAGGTTTAACAAAGCCACGTTTGTCTCCGTGAGCTTGTTCTCTTTCAGTATTGATTGATTCATAACTTCTATTTTAGCAGGTTATAGTTATGTTGTTTTTTCTTTATGGTTGCTTTATTATTTCTTTTTTGTGCTGCAAAGATATGGATTATTCTTCATTGAAAGCAAATTAAACCCGTTAATTATTACTAATATCATAAATAATCTTTTTTAATTCTATTCTTTTCTTCATCGGTTGGTCATAAAATGTCACAAAAAGGCAGCAGAAAGGTAACACTTACGAGGGGTTAGCATGGCTAAGTAGGTGAAAACTAAGGAGAACGACAGATGTGGTTGTCGTGTGCGCGTGCGTGTGTATATAAATAAGAGAGAAAAAGAGAAAAGGAGAAAAAAGGAGGAAAAAGGAATAAAAACAGAATTAAATTTAATTAATTGTTATATTAAATAAAAATAATTTTGTTTTTATTTGCTTTGTGTTTAACTAAATTGTATTTTTGCACAAAAATAACTCATTGACTTAAAAACGCCGACAGTTATTCTCCTAAATTATAAGACCAAACAATATGATGAACCAACAAGAAAACAGACGTTACAGTTTTGTTAAACGGACGTTCTGGTCAGCAATGCTGATGATGTCGCTGTGTGCATCAGGCGCACAAGCACAGACAGTCTTGAAAGGAACCGTTCACGACTCATCTGGAGAACCCCTTGTGGGTGTTACCGTTGTGATGAACGGCAACTCAAAGACCGCTACCGTGACCGACATTGACGGTCGCTATTCCGTAAACGTGGGCCCCAAACAGAAGGCCGACTATCTCTCGTTCTCTTATGTAGGCATGAAGCCCGCCAATGTCAAGATTGGCGGCA
>ENA-ORMS01002374-ORMS01002374.1-human-gut-metagenome-genome-assembly--contig:-NODE-2374-length-13571-cov-1.942661_pt1 | contig 13571 bp, 14 predicted proteins | sample MGYA00242104_ERZ508997 | MGnify/ENA primary metagenome ERZ508997 (study PRJEB26280, sample SAMEA2338704) | human gut metagenome | biome: human gut; feature: human-associated habitat; material: faeces... | reverse complement strand
CTACCTTTACACGTATCACACGTCTTCACACCCTCCGAGCCTTCCGCCCCGCTACCGTGACAATGTGAACAAGGCACATACTTCTTCACCTTGATCTTCTTTTCCACGCCGTTAGCGATCTCTTTCAGGTTCAGCTTCACCTTCACACGCAAGTCCGATCCACGGTTCACACGGCGTCCTCCACGAGAACCGCCGAAACCACCGAAGCCACCAAAACCGCCAAAATGTCCACCAAAGATGTCGCCGAACTGTGAGAAAATATCCTCCATGGACATACCACCACCGAAGCCGCCACCTTGTGAAGCCCCGCCGACACCCGCATGACCGAATTGATCATAACGCTGACGCTTTTGCGGATCGCTCAACACGTCGTATGCCTCAGCCGCCTCCTTAAAGTTCTCCTCCGCTTGCTTATCGCCCGGGTTCTTATCCGGGTGGAATTGTATCGCCTTCTTACGGTACGCTTTCTTTATCTCATCCGCCGAAGCATTCTTCTCAACGCCCAGCACTTCATAGTAATCCCTTTTAGCCATCCTTGTATTTGTTATTTGCCGATTTTCCGATTATTCTCCCACTACTACTTTAGCGTGACGTATTACCTTGTCAAATAAGGTATATCCAGTTTGTACACAATCCAATACCTTGCCCTTCATGTCCGGTTCCGGAGCGGGAATCGTAGCGATAGCCTCAAACTCCTCCGTATCGAACGGCTTGCCTATGGCCTCGATCGGCTTCACGCCCTGCTGAGACAGATAGCCCATGAACTTACCGAAAATCAAGTCCACGCCTTCTTTAACGGCCTCTACATCCTCCGCCGCACGGACGTTCTGCAAGGCACGCTCGAAATCGTCGATAATAGGAAGAAGGTTCTTTAACGCACCCTCGCCGCCAGTCTTGATCAAATCAGCCTTCTCACGCATCGTACGTTTACGGTAATTGTCAAACTCTGCCATCAAGCGCAGGTGGGAATCGTTCAATTCGTTATATTTCTTTTGCAAGGCTTCCACCTCACCCGACACATTGTCAGAGCCGGCAGTTTCATCTGCCGCATTTGACTGTTCTTCCTGCAAATTTGTCGCTTCCTCATTATTCACGTTTTCGTTTTTTGAAGCGTTTTCTTTTTTCTCGTTTGGATTCATCTTGCTCATAATCTATCTGATTTTTTTCATTACTAACTAATTGTAAGCGAAATACGGTACCACATAAATACCCTTAAAAAGTATATACACAGCATCCATATCAAGTTCATACACTATTATAGCAGCAAATATATTGCCAACTATTCCACCACATCAAAAATATCTTTACCTTTGCCTATGTTTTAAACGAAACAGGTATTTTTAGAGTAAATAAAATTCCAGAATATGATGAGAAGTGTGATTTTATCAACGTTGCTATTAGTATTGGCGGTCTGTACGGTTTCCGCCCAAAACAGGAATACATCCATCTGCCGACTAGGCTTCACATACGATATCAGCCAGAGCAAGAACTGGGGAAACAACAAGCCGGTCATTAAAAGTATCATCCCTTATTCATCCGCCGAGCAAGCAGGTATTAAGAAATATGACGTGATCGAGGAGATCAACGGTGTACCTGTGACGGAAATATCTGTCGATGAGATCCCACAACTGCTGAATCCCGCCGGAAGAAACGATGTCCTATTGACTATCAGCAACCTTTCCTCTCCTTCTAAACAAGTATTGGTAAAGAAGGACTGCAAGAAAAGTAACGCCATCACGGAAGACCAGCTGGCGTCCGCCTATGCGATGTATAGCTTGGAGACAACCAATGAGCAAGAATTCGTATGCCCGTTCAAGACTACCGTCACATCCGACGGCGTAGATTTCGGTAACTTCAAGACATTCGCCTTCTCGACCATCGACGAGAATAACCGTAAACTGGAAACGGTCATCAACGAATGCATCGAGAACGAGTTGACCAAAAAAGGACTTACGGTTGATATCGCGAAGCCGGATTTATTGATACAGACTTTCTATTTCTTCGATAAGAACCCGAACTATCTGGGAGCGAATAAAGTATTGGTAGAAAAAGAACCGACTTACCGGTACAACTTCTCGCACAGTAAGATGGAGAAATTCCCGTTCTTGAATTACGCCGCCGCCGAAGCGGAAGCCGAATATCTGTTGCAATTCGGTATCCGTATCATCGATCAAAAAGATATCCCCGGACGTGTACTCTGGGAATGTGAGGCGAACGAGTTGCTGGAAGACTCTTATCGTTTAGACGAATACGCCCGGGTGCATGTCCCGTTGATGTGTATGCAATACCCATACACGAAATACGGACGTAACGTACCGTTCAAGGTGAGCAAGAAGACCTATAATTATACGGGGATCAGCTACGATATCGATAAATTGGATCAAGTGGTTGACGTAGATCGTAACTCTCCCGCTTATGCGGCAGGCATCCGTCCCCGTGACATTATAGAAAAGATCGGCCGCCATAAGATGGAGCATTCGGCAGAGGAGTTCTCATCCGCCTACAAACGCTTTATCACGAACACGATGCAATATCGTGATCCGAAGACGATGTTTACGGACGCGAACGGTTTCAAATATTGCATGTTTTGGGACGTATTCAAATATCCCCAAATAGCGGATGCGTCGCAAAGCTCCGATTACTTGCCGGCGTTCTCTTATTTATACTATTTCGCCCCTTATATTAATCCGTCCGGCAACAACGCCTGTACATTTAATATAAAGCGCGGCAAGACAAAATTAGAAGTAATTATCCGTCCTACCATTCGCTCTGAAGTGACGGTAGAGATCAAATAAAGATTTTACAAACACGTGATATATCCACAAAATTTTGAACAAAAGACGGGCTTTGATAAGATCCGTCACTTAATCACAGAAAAATGTTTAAGCCCGCTCGGGGAAGAGCGGGTAGCGGAGATGGGATTCTCCGCCGATTTCGAGGTCGTTTCCAAGCGATTGGAACAAACCGATGAGTTTATCCGTATCCTACACGGAGACACGGAATTCCCCGCCAGTTATTTCTTCGACGTGCGCTATTCCTTGAAACGGATTCGGCCGGAAGGTACTTGGCTGGATGAACGGGAGTTGTTCGACCTCAAACGTTCCTTGCAAACGATCAATGACATCGTACGCTTCTTCAAGCCCATGGACGATGAGGAAATCAAGTATCCGGCCTTGACTGAATTGGCGGGAGATATCTTTGTCTTCCCCCAATTGATTGGAAAGATCGATAGTATCCTCGATAAATTCGGCAAGGTCAAGGACAGCGCTTCCTCCACCCTATCGCAAATCCGCAGGGAAATGACGATCACGATGAGCGGTATTTCCCGCAGCCTGCAATCCATCCTCCGTGCGGCACAATCGGACGGGGTTGTCGATAAGGACGTGACACCGACCATGCGCGACGGTCGTTTGATGATCCCGGTAGCCCCGGCCTTCAAACGAAAGATAAAAGGTATCGTACATGATGAGTCCGCCAGTGGCAAGACGGTCTTTATAGAGCCGGAGGTGGTCGTGGAAGCGAATAACCGCATCCGGGAACTGGAAGGGGAAGAACGCCGGGAAATCATTAAGATACTGACGGAATTCACGAACGTGATCCGTCCTTTAGCTCCGGATATCCTACAATCTTACGAGTTTCTTGCCGACATTGACTTCATTCGTGCGAAAGCGTTATTTGCGGAGCAAGTCAAGGCGATCAAGCCGATCGTGGAGGATAAGCGACAAATGGATTGGGTACGTGCCGTGCATCCGCTCTTATTCCTGTCTTTACAGAAACAGGGCAAGCAGGTAGTTCCCCTCGATATCGAGCTGACCGAGGGAAAACGGATCTTGATCATATCCGGTCCGAACGCCGGTGGTAAATCCGTTTGCCTGAAAACGGTCGGATTACTTCAATACATGTTGCAATGTGGTTTATTGATTCCTTTGCATGAGCGATCAAGAACCGGGATCTTCGAGCATATATTCATCGATATAGGCGATGAGCAAAGCATCGAGAACGATTTGAGTACCTACAGTTCCCACCTTACCAACATGAAGTATTTCGTGAAGAATTGTAACGAGCGGACCATTATCCTAATCGATGAGTTCGGTAGCGGTACGGAACCCCAGATTGGCGGCGCTATCGCCGAGGCTTTATTGGATCGCTTCAACCGGAACCGTAGCTTTGGGGTAATCACGACCCACTACCAGAATTTGAAGCATTTCGCCGAGGATACGGAGGGTATCGTAAACGGTGCCATGTTGTACGACCGCCATTTGATGCAGCCCTTGTTCAAGCTTTCTATCGGAAATCCGGGTAGCTCTTTTGCCGTAGAGATCGCACGCAAGATCGGTCTGCCCGAGGACGTGATAGCCGACGCTTCCGCGAACGTCGGAGCGGATTATATCAATATGGACAAATACCTGCAAGATATCGTACGCGATAAACGGTACTGGGAAAGCAAACGGCAGAATATCCGTCAGCAGGAGAAAAAACTGGAAGATGTCACTTCCCGTTATGAACAAGACTTGGAAGCCGTAAACAAGCAACGGAAAGAGATCATCCGGGAGGCAAAGGCCGAGGCCCAACGTATTCTAGCGGAGGCTAACGCCAAGATCGAGAATACCGTCCGTGAGATCAAGGAGGCCCAAGCGGAAAAAGAACAGACCAAACTGGCCCGCAAAGCCTTGGAAGAGTTCAAGAACTCCGTAATGGCGACCGAAGAAGAAGACGATAAGATCGCACGCAAGATGGCGAAGCTCAAGGAACGGAACGAACGGAAGAAACAGAAACAAAAAGTGACGGCCCAGCCGATATTTAATAAAGAGGTGATAGAGGTCGGTGACAATGTACGCCTTAAAGGGCAGGTTTCCGCCGGAACCGTTATGGAACTACAAGGAAAGCAGGCCGTAGTAGCATTCGGGATGATCAAAAGCACGGTTAAGCTGGAGCAGTTGGAAAAGGTAAGCAAAGGCCAGATCAAACGGGAAATCCAGAAAAGCACGTTCGTCAGCTCCCAGACCACTGACAATATGCATGAGAAGAAGATAAACTTTAAGCAAGAAATCGATGTGAGAGGAATGAGGGGCGATGAGGCATTGCAAAGCGTGACTTATTTTATCGACGACGCCATTCAAGTCGGGGCAGGCAAGGTTCGCATCTTACATGGAACCGGTACGGGTATCTTACGTCAGCTAATCCGGGATTATCTGCGCACGGTTCCCGGTGTCCGTCGCTTTCAAGACGAGCATGTGCAGTTCGGAGGCGCCGGTATCACCGTTGTTGAGTTTGATTAAAAAGAGATCCTTATTATGAGACGGAATGAATATACACACAGGAGAAGACATATATCCAACCGGCATTTATCGGACAAGTATTATTACGCCGGCGAACATGAGACAGCAACCGGCATCCGTCTCACTCAATACAACGAACAATCTTTGCATACGAAAGAGGTGCGGATAACCGACACCTCTTTCAGCAAACTAACCGACTCGAATCAGATCAATTGGTTCGAGGTTAGCGGATTGACCAACGCGGATGCCATTACCCGTATCGTAAAAGATTTCGGACTGCATAATCTGGACGCTAAGGATATCTTGACTCCCCAACACGTGGTCAAGGTAGAGGAATACAAAGGACGAATGCTTATCGTATTAAACTCCTGCTATTACGATGTCAATAACGAGATGCGGTCTGAGCACATCAGCATACTGGTAGCTAACAATACGGTTATCACTTTTACGGAAAGCAACAACCCCGTATTCGAGGCCGCTCATAAAGCGCTACTATCCAACATGCTGAACATCCGGAAAAAAGGCAGTGGATTGCTGCTCGCTTTCCTTCTAAACACCATCATAGCGAATCTAGTAGAATCCGCCTCAAAGGTAGAAGAGATACTAGAGGATATAGAAGAGACTTTGCTCGATCCTAAGAACGATCAGGGTAATATGGGTTCCCTAATCCAACAACACCGCCATGAGTACATGATTATCCGTAAGAATAGCCTACCGCTGAAAGATCAATTCTCAAAACTATTACGAACAGAGAACGGGATTATCACCCCGGATATCCTGCCGATCTATAATGACCTGCAAGACCAACTCCAATTCGTTATCCAAACAACGGAAAGCTGCCGGGAAATCACCTCTTCCCTTGTCGATCTTTATATATCCAATAACGATCTTAGGATGAACGCCATCATGAAACGGCTGACGATTGTCTCCACCCTTTTCATCCCTTTGACATTCTTGGTGGGCGTATGGGGTATGAACTTCAAGATAATGCCGGAATTGGATTGGCGTTACGGTTATTTCATAGCTTGGGCCGTCATGATAGCTACCGGAGTATTGACTTGGCTATATATGAAACGAAAGGATTGGTATTAAAACCAATCCTTACGATCTGAAGAATTTCTTCCTATACTTATAAAAAGTATTCTTAGAGACGTTGAAATGCTCGCAAATCGATCCTACCGATTCTCCCCGCTCCAACATGTTCATGATCTCCCCCTTATGGGCATCCAAGAAGAACAACTTGGATTCCGAGCCTTTAGGACGTCCCAACCGCTTTCCCGTACTTTTCACCTGTTCCAAGGCGTCTTTTGTACGTATGGAAACCAGACTGTGATCAATCTCGTCTACTTGCTTGAAGACATTAATCATCAATTGGCGATCCATCCGGTCATCGAATATATAACGGTCGTTTATACAATAGACCGTCACGTCCTTCTCCATGCAAACGGTAAGTATCCCCATCAACTCATATAAGGTAAGACACAAACGGGTAATATCCGATACGATCAAGGCATCCCCTTTCTTCAAGCGTTCGAGAACAAGTTTTAACTTTGGTCCCGGCTGTTTCGCTTTCTCTCCGGATACTTCCATGACCCATTTATCCACATGGATATCTTTGGCCGCGGCAAAAGAAGAGATCTCTTCCCTTTGAATATCCAAGTGTTGCCGGTCTGTAGCCACATTTAAATACGCTATCGTCATAAATTTCACTAATTGTTTCTAGCGTGAAGGTACAAAAAGAATGAGTATATCTTCAAGATTATGGGATGTTTAACGCTTTATTTCGTACATTTGCGTTTATATTCATATATTATGATAACACATATACGAGTAGCTAGCCAACAATTGGAACAACCCCGATTCGAGTCCCCGAAAGAGTTGGTCTCTTGGATGGGCGCTATCCAGGCACAGGAGTATGAGATGGCCAAATGGGCGATCGGTATTCGCTTGAGATCCTCTTCCCTTGAAACGGTAAATGAGGCTTTGTACAAAGGTGATATTCTACGTACCCATGTGATGCGTCCTACTTGGCATTTCGTGGCCGCCGAGGATATCCGTTGGATGCTTATGCTATCTTCCGAGCGTATCAAGGCTGCCGTTATGTCGTACGCCAAGGGACATTTCGGGAAGATAGAAAAAACGCTGTTCACAAGATGCCTAGATCAGATCGGAAAGATACTGGAAGGATACAAAAGCCTGACCAAACAAGAAGTAACGGCGGAATTGCAAAAATCCGGGATTTTGCCCACCATAGATCACGTAAACCTTTTCCTTACATGGGGTGAGGTGGAAGGCATCGTCTGTAGCGGGATCGATAAAGGAAAGAAAACGACTTACGCCTTATTGGACGAACGTGTCCCTCCTACTCGTGAACTTTGCAGGGAAGAGGCTCTGGCGAGATTGGCATCCAGATATTTTCAAAGCCACTCCCCTGCCCAGTTACAGGATTTTGTTTGGTGGTCCGGGCTAACCGCTACCGAGTGTAGGCTCGCTATCAATCTGATCAATACGGAGTTAATAACCGAGACGTTCGATTCCCGTGAATATTTCATCCACCAATCATGGAAAGGAAAAAATGAGAGCGAACCTGTACTGCGTCTCCTCCCCGCCTTCGATGAATACTTGATCAGTTACAAAAACCGCACGGACGTATTGCCGCTAGAACATCATCCAAAAGCGTTCAACCGATTCGGCACCTTCTACCCGGTTATCTTATATAACGGAAAGATAATAGGTAATTGGAGCCGCTCCATTAAAAAAAACACCATTCAAATAGAAATGGACTTTTTCGAGAAGAAGCCCCGCATTCCAGTGAAATTAATCCAGCAGGCCGAAGCGCAAATAGACGCTTTTTATAGAGGCTTATCGCACCGCCCAGCGCTTCAATGTCGGGAAAAATAATTTCATATTCGCTACGGCCTCCTCTTTCGTATAATGAAAGTCCGCATCTTTATTGAACTCATCGACAAACTGGACACAATGATCGATCATCTGATCCATCGTACAGTCCATCGTGAAGGCCCCGTCCTTATAACAATAGCAACAATATTCCTCATTCTTGCTTCCGTCATGGTTCGTTCCTAACTCCTCATTCTTTTGCAGCGGCATACCGCAGCTTTGGCAAAATTTTGTTTCCATACTAATTTATTTTATTGGTATATAAATCTTTGTCACTTGCGTATCGTCATCCTCTTCCGAATAACTCACATATTCCTCAAACGCCATTCCATGCCGTTTGGTATAATTGAAATCTATATTTATAGTATTATATAGTTCTTGTAATCCCGCATAACTACCTTTTAAGGTATAAACCGCATATTTTCCTTTCTGCAAACGAATCGTACCGAACATCCCTGATGGAATAATCTCCTTCCCGACCGAAGCATTACTCCACTTCTCGGTCTCTTCTCTCAGACGTGCTCGCAACTTATCCATATAAGCTTTCGGAGATACGCTGAATTGTTTCTTGAACGCTTTCGAGAAAGATTGGGGATTATCATAGCCTACCCGACTCGCTAGATCTGCCAGACTCATATCTTCCGTATGCCTATATAGAACCGCTCGCTCTACACGTTGCCTCGCCACATAAGCATATAATGACTCATTCAAGGCTCCTTTCATAATACGTAGTAGCTGCCGCTCGGACACGTTTACTTGCCCGGCTATTATATCCAGTCGTAAAGGGAGATGCAAATTCGCATTGATATAATCAATTACTTGATTGATTTTCCGTTGATATATGTTTTCCGTATCAGGCTTCATCCTATAGATTCTTATGATGACAAAAATACATAATCCCAACAGACTGACAATTGTCCAATCTCGCCAATTTGAGATTTCCCCTATATTTGTTTAAAAGCCATCAACTTCAAGATTCTATAGATTGTAAAATCAGTAATTCTGTTACACTTATCAGTAATTGGTATACAAAAGTAATGGAATATCTTAAATAATTTTGTGATATGGATAAAATCAAGAAAACAAATATGAATATAAAGAAAATAACCATTGCCATGTTGATCACATTAATCTCTATTGGCAATATAAACGCACAAGAAATGAAAACTGAAATTCCAAAAATTAGTGAATTCCCTACAGGAAATGAAAACACCGGGTTTGAACAATATTTCTCGGGGAAGTCTTGGCTAGCGCCATTAACAAGCAATAAGGATTTAAACGTACCAATGTTTAACGTAACGTTTGAACCTAACTGCCGAAACAACTGGCACACGCATACAGGAGGGCAGATACTCATCGCCGTAGGTGGTGTGGGTTATTATCAAGAACGAGGTAAAAGCGCCCGTCGTTTACTACCCGGGGATGTTGTCGAAATCGCACCAAACGTAGAGCATTGGCACGGCGCCTCACCGGACAGTTGGTTTTCGCATATCGCCGTAGAATGCAATCCCCAAACCAACAAAAATACTTGGCTTGAGCCGGTAAGTGATGAGGAATATGGGAAGGCCGTAAATGATAAGTAGTAGATTTTCCTTATCGTTTACACAAACCGAGCCTAAAAGACACTCCGGTTTCCCCTAGAAGAAACTGCAGTTTCTATCCTAGCGGGAAACTGTAGTTTCCTAAGAAAGAAATATAAAAAACTGTAATATACAAGTAAACAGAATATTGAATAATATATTCTCATCCTATGCCCTGTATATAAGACATTCTTCTCGCAAAATTCAATCCGTGCAATTAATATCATTAACAGATTCATTCTCATACACAGACTTTTGTGATTTTATAAATATATCACGGTACTCATCAAGTAAGTTAATGTCCTGCAAATCATTAACGCCTAAAATCTCACGGATTAAATCCGCCTTGCCTGCTTCTATCTCCACTTTCGGTATCATATATCTTAATTTAGATTAATAAATAAAATCATCTGTTTGGTGTTTTAAACAGACATCGTCACCCTTTTGTTTATACAAAATTTAAATTTAACACAACAAATTTTACAGTATCCGAAATTTATCCCCTTAACTTAATCAACCAATAAGGATAGTCAAATCCCTTTCTAAATTGTTATTCACTAACAAGGATATTTCAAAATCAAAAAATCAATCTTATGGAGAAAAATATTTTCTGGTTAGAAAATGACCAACTCAAAGAGATAGCCAGTTCATTTCGGGAAAAGGTTGAAGAGGGATTAAAACATGAAAATGCGGAGATACAATGCATACCGACTTTTATCTCTCCCAAAACCTCTGATATTAATGGAAAAGCATTGGTTCTCGATTTAGGAGGAACCAACTATAGAGTAGCGACCGTCGATCTTGGACAAGGATCACCAACCATCCATCCCAACAATGGGTGGAAAAAAGACATGTCGATCATGAAATCACCGGGATATACTCGTGAGGAGCTATTTAAAGAATTAGCCGATATGATTGTCGGGATAAAACGGGATGAGGAAATGCCAATCGGCTATTGTTTTTCTTATCCAGCAGAATCCGTACTCAGTGGAGACGCCAAATTGTTACGTTGGACAAAAGGAGTCGACATTAAAGAAATGGTAGGGCAATTAGTTGGCAAACCACTTCTCGACTACCTAAACGAACATTGTAAAATCAAATTTACAGGTATTAAAGTATTAAACGATACTATCGCCAGCTTGTTTGCCGGCCTAACCGACAATAGCTATGACGCCTATATCGGTCTGATCGTAGGAACAGGCACCAACATGGCCACTTTCATTCCGGCGGATAAAATAAAGAAATTAGATCCGAGCTATAATATACAAGGCTTAGTCCCTGTCAACCTAGAGTCGGGTAACTTCCATCCTCCATTCCTCACGACAGTCGATGATACGGTTGACGCCATTTCAGGCAGCCTTGGAAAACAGCGGTTTGAGAAAGCGGTTTCGGGTATGTATCTAGGCGATATATTGAAAGCGGCTTTCCCTTTGGATGAGTTTGAGAATAAATTCGATGCCCAAAAATTGACCGCTATCATGAACTATCCGGATATTCACAAGGACGTATATGTAGATGTAGCTCATTGGATCTACAACAGATCAGCACAATTAGTCGCCGCATCGCTACTGGGCCTTATTCAGTTACTGAGATCATATAATAAAGATATACAAAAAATCTGTCTAGTAGCCGAAGGCAGTCTATTTTGGAGCGAGAATAGAAAAGATAAAAACTATAACATTCTTGTTCTGGAGAAATTACAAGAACTCCTTAATGAATCCGCATTAGCGGATGTCGAAATCCATATCAACAATATGAATAACGCAAACTTGATAGGAACAGGTATAGCGGCGCTCTCTTGAAATCAATATGAATGAAGTGAATCTTGAACTATAAAATTACGTTTTTCAAAATAAATAGAAAGTGCGGGTATTCTTTACATACGATACCCGCACTACTTTTTCCGCAGAAAAATGATTGTATAATTCACTCATAGCGCATCGCACAAATGGATTCAGCCCCAGAGGATGAAATATAACCGCAATCATATCAATATTAGCTAGTGGTTTGGATTGGATATCGTAATCAATAGAGAATACCGAAACTTTCTGCCCGGTTAAGGGCTTCGATCACATTGTCAACATTCAATTTTGCCAATATATTCTTCCGGTGATTGTTCACCGTGTAAATACTAAGGTTCAGTTTATAAGCAATCTCTTTGCTCAAAAATCCCTGCCGGATTAATAAGAGTATTTCCTTTTCCCGCTTGGTTAAGACATCGGGATCAGAAATAACCCGTCTGGCCCCAGCTAGATACGCTTTGGGAGAAGCATATCCCATTTGCCTGCCATGCTTATAGTAATGTTTCTTTAAATATGCATCATCTTTAAAGGTCAATGAATCGACATGTGTAGTAATCCAATCGCTGGTTTTTATTTTGGCAAATACCGGTGCATGTGAAACAAAACCACAGGTACATACCAATGTCACCAATATCCAAAGCTTGATAAGCTTATTCCACATTTGGATTAAAGACTTGTAAAGCCAAACAGCCAAGTCCTGTATGAACACCCACAGCACTGACCAAATCAATAATTTGCACTTGGGCGCCTTCAAAAGCTGCTTCAATTTTTTCTTTGTAGGCTTTGGCATTATTCAAAACATCCACATGGGCAACAATAAATTTATAATCTTTCGTTACATGTAAGTTTTTTAACCGTTCAATTACACTCGATTGCGCTTTGGAAAGCGTTCGTGGTTTAGCCAGAACATCGACTCTACCCTGGGTTGATTTATCCAAGTGCAAAACCGGTTTGATTTTCAACAAGCCACCTAATAAAGCTGCCGCTGGGGTTAAACGTCCACCTCTGCGCATATGTTGTAAATCTTCAAAAATCAAAATGGTATCGGCCGTTTCAACAATCCGATTCAAACGCGAAACGATTTCATCTAAAGACTTTCCTGCATCATACATGGCCTTGGCAATACGAATGCAGTCTTGTTCTACAACAGCTGTTACATAACAATCTATCCCCACAAAGTCCAAACCAACTTGTTTGGCAATCATCTCCATCGCATCATACGCTCCGGATAAGCCTTTACAGATAGGCACACAAAATACCGTGTCGTACCCTTCTGATTTAATTTCGTTGAAACAATCTTCAATATGCCCAAGTCTTGGCAATGAAGTTTTCATCAACTTTTTATCATGTAGGTTCTGTATAAACTGCTTGTGATTAATCGTTACCATCTCATCATAAGAGGTACCATCACATTCAATTTGTAAAGGAATACAATAAATTCCTTCTTTTTTCCACTCTTCTGGAGACATTCCTGTTCCAGTATCTGTCACAAACGCTACTTTCATCATCTAACTCCTAAAATATAGTCTTATGGTATCATGTTTCCCCTTGCATTTCCATCGTGCAAGAAGCCCCATTATTCTACCCAAGTCACACGATTTGCTTGAATCGGATGAGCTTGTGCTTCTTGATCTGGATAGCCAAGAATACAATGACCAATTCCTTCAAAGTCCCCTTCAACACCTAATTCCTTGAGAAGAGATTTAAATTCTGCTTGTTCAAATTCCTCTTTTGCCCGATGAATCCAGCAACTACCTAAACCAATTGATTTGGCAGCTAACATCATATTTCCCATTGCCAAAGATCCATCATAAAGGTATGTAGGGCAACGCTTATCCGCTAACACAACCAAAACAACTGGGGCACCATAGAAAGGATCAACACCTGCTTCAAAGTTTCCTACTTTAGCATTCGCTGCAGATAATTTATCCCGCAAAGCTTTTTGCGTAACGGCCAAAATGTGCACCGGTTGACGATTCATTCCACTAGCTGCTTCAAGGCCTGCTTGAACC
>ENA-ORMS01002371-ORMS01002371.1-human-gut-metagenome-genome-assembly--contig:-NODE-2371-length-13579-cov-2.987208_pt1 | contig 13579 bp, 15 predicted proteins | sample MGYA00242104_ERZ508997 | MGnify/ENA primary metagenome ERZ508997 (study PRJEB26280, sample SAMEA2338704) | human gut metagenome | biome: human gut; feature: human-associated habitat; material: faeces... | reverse complement strand
TGAAAATTATAAAAAAATATCAAGAAGATTTGAAACAGTTATTATTAAATATTATGGGAAAATGTTCTTTGTAAATTTTATAAAAACTAATAAATATATGATATTATCAATTATTATATCTTTATTATTATTGAGATTATTAACATCTACTATATTTGAAATTAATATTAATACTGAAGATCAAGAACTTAAAAAGGAAATTTTTTCTAGTTTAAATGAAAATGGTATAGATATATATACAATAAGCATTCCTAAAAACTTAGGAAAAATGAAGTCAAAAGTAATACTTTAAAAATAACATATCCCATATTTATTTCAGAGATAATAAAATTAAAAATAATATTTTGAAATCTAACGAAGATATTTTAGAGTGGATTGAAATTGTTGAGAAAGGGTGCAGTTATACAATTAATTTAACCAAAAGAGTGAAGAAGAAAAGTGATATGGAAGCAAACACTCCTAGTGACATAGTGGCATCAAAAGATGGCCTTATAAAATATATAACTAATTATAGTGGGACTAAGCTTAAGGATGTTAATGATTATGTTAAAAAAGGAGATGTATTAATAACTGGAAATATTATTAAAAATGATGAAGTTGTTGATAAAGTTAAAGCAGTGGGAAAAGTATATGCTGAAGTATGGTATACAGTGAAAGTAAATATACCATATAATTATATTGAATACACAGACTCATTAAAAAAAGTTAATCATTATTATTTAGATATATTTGGTAAAAAATTTACTTTACTTGGAAAATATGACTCTAAAAATACCATTAATACTAGAAAGTTAATATTAAATAAACCATATTTATTATTTAAATTATACAAAGAAGAGAAAAAAATATATGAATATAAAGAATATAAGATTACTAAAGATGATGCTTATAAAGAGGCTCTTCATAGAAGTGAAAAACAAATTAAAAATAGACTTAAAAGTGATGAATATATAATAAGTAAAAATACTTTGAAAAAAGACGCATTTCGTAGTAAAATGTATGTAGAAGTATTTTTTAAAGTTTATGAAAATATTGGGGTTGCTTCAGATATAGGAGAGTTAGATGAAAATAATGGAATCAGCAATTAGGGATGTTGTTAATATGTCATGGCCAACACTTGTAATAGTAATAGCTATCATATTGATATTGAAGGTAACTTATTATTTTAAAGGAGAAAGAAAAACGTTTTGTTTACATGAAGAACTAATGGATTTATTATTTCTCTTGTATTTAATTATGCTTTTCCAACTTGTGACTACTCAAGATTTGGCAGGCGGTGGGACTAACTTATCACCATTTAAAGAAATATTTAGATATGAAGTTGGTAGTAATTTGTTCTATAGACAAGTAGTTGGTAATATAGCATTGTTTGTGCCTCTTGGTTATTTTGCATCTAGATATTGTAAGATTAATGATTTTTTAACTATATTTTTTGTGACACTACTTTCAAGCGGAGTAATAGAAACAGTTCAATACTTTATAGGAAGATGTTTTGATATAGATGATATTATATTAAATGTTGTAGGTGGAGTAGTAGGATTTTTATTATATATTGCATTATCTGCAATTAATAAGCATTTACCTAAAGTATTGCAAAAAAATTGGTTTTATAATCTATTAAGTATAGGAATTGTTGCTTTTATAGTAATATGTGTACTTAGAATATATTAAGGAGTTTTATGAAAGATTATATTTTTAATACAACAAATGAAAAAATTGATACAAGTGAAATGGATAAAGTAATTAATTTTGCATGTAAAAAAATGGGTGTTATAAATCCGCTTTTAAATATAGTACTTGTTGATAATAAAAAGATTCAAGAAATAAATAAAGAATATAGAGGTAAAGATGCTGTAACTGATGTTATATCTTTTGCATTTGAAGAAGTTAGTGATGTAGAATATGAAGATATTAGATTTTTAGGAGAAATATATATATCTTATGAAAGATGTTGTGAACAAGCAGAAGAATTTGGGCATAGTATTAGACGTGAACTTTGCTATTTAGCAGTGCATGGACTTTTACATTTACTTGGATATGATCATATGGAAAAAGAAGATGAAATAAAAATGTTTTAACTCTAGAAGAGGAGATTTTAAATGAATATGATATCAAGAGATGAAAGAAAAAGTCAAAAAGGACTAAAAAAATTTATTAATAGTTTTACTTATCCTATTAAAGGACTTAAGTATGCTTATAGAAATGAACAAAATTTAGTAGTGGATGTTGGTATTGCTATAATCGTGATTTTATGTGGACTAATATTTAGAGTTAGCGGTATTGAATGGGCAATACTTATTCTTACAATTGGACTTGTAATATCATGTGAACTTATTAATACTGCAATAGAAGCAGTAGTTGACTTAATAACAGAAGAATATCATCCTCTTGCTAAAGTTGCTAAAGATACATCAGCCTCTGCTGTGTTTATATTTGCTATAGTAGCAGTAGTAGTGGGACTTATAATATTTTTACCAAAAATTATAATGCTTTTTAGATAGGAGTAATAATGAAAGAAAAATTAATTAAATTATTAGACAATAGTTATTCACCATATTCAAATATGAAGTTTTCATGTATAGTTGAATGTGAAAGTGGAAATATGTATGAAGGAGTGAACATTGAAAATGCATCCTTCGGAGGTACTATTTGTGCTGAGAGAAACGCTATTAATAATGCGATAAGTCATGGAGAGAGAAAATTCAAATCACTTTATTTAATGACAAGTAGTGATGAAATATGTTATCCATGTAATATATGTAAACAAACATTCTTAGAGTTTTTTGATGATGATGTTATTTTTAATATAATGACTCATAATGGAAAAATGAAAGTAATGACATTTAAAGAACTAATGGCAACTACATTTACTAAGGAGGACTTAGTATGAGAAGTGGTTTTGTAAGCTTAATAGGAAGACCTAATACAGGTAAAAGTACTTTATTAAATTCAATATTAAAAGAAAAAGTTGCAATTATATCAAATAAACCTCAAACAACAAGAAATTTAGTGCAAGGAATATATAATGAAGATGATACTCAAATAGTATTTGTAGACACTCCTGGTATTCATAAACCAATTGATAAGTTGGGAGTTGCATTAAATGCTCAAGCATATTATTCAATAAATGATGTAGATGTTTTGCTTTTAGTAGTAGATGCATCAGTACCTTATGGAAAGGGAGATCAATTTATAATTAATAAACTTGAGAATGTTGACAAACCAGTTTTCTTAATATTAAATAAAATAGATAAGTTAACAAATGATCAAATATTACTTAAAATAAATGAATATAAAGATTTATATGAGTTTGCAGAAATAATACCATTATCTGCTTTAAAAGATGATAATATTGATAGATTAATAAGTGTACTTAAAAAATATTTACCTGATAATGTTAAATATTTTATGGATGATGAAAAAACAACTCAGGAATTAGATTTTAGATTATCTGAAATAGTTCGTGAGAAAATCTTCATACATACTAATGAAGAAGTACCTCATTCAATATCTTGTAAATTAGTGGGTTATGAAGAAAACTCTAAAATAGCAAAGGTATATATTGATATTATTGTAGATAGAGATTCATTACGTAAAATAATAATAGGCGCCAATGGTAATATGATTAAGTTAATAGGTAGAGAAGCAAGAATAGATATGGAAGGTATACTAGGAAAGAAAGTATATCTAGAACTATATTGTAAAACTATTAAAAAATGGAGAGAGAAAGAAAAATATATAAAAGATTTAGGATATTTATTAAATAATGAATAAATAATTTTATTTTCCTACAATATAATATTGTAAGGAGAAGATAATATGACTAAAGAAGAAGCTTGGGAGTTATTTAAACAAACAGGAAAGATTGAATATTATTTAAAATATAAAGAAGGGAAATAACGTATATAAGACATGAAGATTATTGAAGTAGAAGGAATAGTTGTAAGTAATACACCATATAAAGAAAGTAGTAAAATAATAAATATATTTACTTCTGAATATGGAATAATAGGGTGTATATCTAAAGGATGTAAGAATCTTAAAAGCAAATTAAGATTACCTAGTGAAAAGTTTGCTTATGGGACATTCCATTTGTATTATAAAGAAAAAGGCCTTTCTACTTTAATAGATGGCGATATTAAAAATTATTTCTTTAATATTAAAAATGATATAGTTAAGATAAGTTATTTATCTTATCTTATAGAGCTTGCTGTTCATACATATAAAGAAAGTGAAAATAATGAAGTTTATAATCTATTAATAGATTCAATATTAAAAATAGAAGATAATTTAGATCCTAGAATAATTACTAATATATTAGAAGTACAATATTTAAGTTATTTAGGTATCAATTTAAACTTAGATGAATGTGTTAAATGTGGTAGTTCTAAAGTAGTAACGCTTTCTATGAATAAAGGTGGGTATGTATGTGCTAACTGTAGAGATAATGAAGAACTAATAGATGAAAAAGTTTTAAAATTATTAAGACTTTATCAATATGTTGATATATCTAAAATAAGTAATTTAGATATTGATGAAAATAATTCAAAAATAATAAGTAAAATAATAGATGAATATTATGACTTATATTCGGGGCTTAGAACTAAAAGTAAAAAGTTTTTAAAAGAAATAGATTGATAAGATCTATTTTTCTTTTGGTCAATAAAATGTCAATCACTTGTAAATTGACTAGAAAACATGATAATGCTATAATTCAAGTATATTAAGCATGATAGAAGTAAAGGAGTAGGATAAAATGAAAAATAAAGGATTTACATTAGTAGAATTACTAGCAGTAATAGCAATATTAGCAATACTAGTAATAATAGCACTTCCTAACGTACTAAAGATGTTTAATGATTCTAAAAAGAACAGTTTCTTAACAGAAGCAAAAACAATATATAGTGAAGTATCTAAAAAATACATATCTGAAAGTATGAAAGGAAATAAACTAACATATGTAAGTAGTGAAGATGACACTAAACTAGATATGACAGGTAAAAGTTTAAAATACTGCGTACTTTTAAATGCTGATGGATCAGTTAAAAGTATGAAAGTATCAAATGGAGAGTGGATAGCAGAATTACCATCAGGTAAAAAGATAACTGACTTAAAAAGTAGTGACTTAAAAGCTGTACCATCAGGATATAAGTTTGAGTGTAAAGCACCACTACCAGCAAAATCATTTGATGAAGACTCTTGGGAAGTAATAGCAAGTAATGCTGAGAATTGTACTGATGATCCAGACTCATGTCCATATAGTGTAGGTAATGAAAAAGAAGTAGACTTAGGTACTACATATGGAAAACACAAAGTAAGAATAGCTAATATGAGTACACCTAGTGAATGTAATCAAAATGGATTTTCACAAAGTGCATGTGGATTTGTAGTAGAGTTTACCGATATAATAACTACACATGTTATGAATCCAACTAACACTAATAAAGGCGGATGGCCAGCAAGTGCTATGTATAAATTTTTAAATGATGAAAGTGACTCAAGTAGTATTATAAATTTATTACCAAAAGAGTTGAAAAATGTAATAAAACCAACAATAACTGTATCAGGGCGTGGAAGAGAAGATACAGTAGAATATTTTACATCAACAGATAAATTATACTTACTTTCAACAGCAGAAATATGGTCTCAAGGTACATTTAATACTATTAATACTGATACAGCAAGAGATAAAACTAGACAGCTAGACTATTATAATAGTAAAGGCGTGACTACAAGTAATAAGGATGGTGCAATTAAAAAGAATAGTGAAGAAACTGTTCTTTGGTGGTGGCTCCGCTCTGCTGATTCTAATAATAATGGTGACTATTTCTACCATGTGTACGCTTCTGGTGATTGGAGTAGCACTTATGCTTATTCTCCAATCGGCGTTTCTCCAGCTTTCCGAATTGGGTAATAAATTGAACTATTTAATAGTTCTTTTTAATTGATTTTGTGTTATTATATAAGTATGAAAGATGTTATAGATAAGATAAATGAAAATGGATTTGAATGCTTTATAGTAGGTGGCTATGTACGTGACTATTTACTTGGTATGTCTTCATATGATATTGATATATGTACTAATGCTAGGATAGAAGAATTAATAAAAATATTTGGTGATGAAGGTACATATAACAAAGAATATTATTCATACCATTTAGAAAGAGGTAAATATCATTATGATATAACAACTTATAGAAGAGAACTTAAATATAAAAAGAATAAGCCTATTAAATTAGAAGTTGCTGATACTTTAAAAGAGGACTTATTAAGAAGAGACTTTACTATTAATACATTCGCGCTTGATAAAGATGATAACTTTATTGATTTATTAGATTCTAAAAGAGATTTGAATTATGGGCTTATAAGAGTGGTTGGGAACACTGAAAAGAAATTTTTAGAAGATAAAACGAGAATAATAAGAGCTATTAGATTTAGTTGTACTCTTGACTTTGAACTTGATGATGAGATTAAATTGTTTTTGAAAAACAAAGCTCATTATTTAAATGAAGTACCACTTGAATACATAAAAAAAGAATTAACTAAAATATTTGAAAGTAATAATTATAATAAATTCTTTAGTCTAGTAAAAGAATACAATTTATCTAAATATCTAAAGATTAGGTTTGATAGAATTATAAAGCCATATGATTCTTATGGAATATGGGCTCAAATTGAAACAGATTTACCATTTACTAAAGATGAAAAAGATATTATTTCTTCTATTAAAAGTCTAATAAATTATTATAATGTAGTTATTGATGATATTATGCTTTATAGAAGTGAAGTTATTAATAACGTTATTAGAATACTTAATATGGACAGGGAATACAACTCTTATAAGGAATTAAAGAAACTTCATAGTATCATAGATATAGATATTGATTTAATAACTATTAGAAAATACGTTGGTATTAATAAATCTAAAGAAGTTTTTAAAGAAATTGAAAGTTTAATATTGAATAATAAATTAAATAATAATAGAATAGATATAATTAATTATTTGAAAGGAAGAAAATATGAGTGATTTAAGAAGTATGTTTAAGAGTAAAGATTTTGTTATTAATTTTAATATTGTTAAGTGTATTAAATCACTTGATATTTCTTTAGATGAGTTTTTACTTATATTATATTTTATTAATATTTCATGTGAACTTGATACGGATGATATAAAAGATAAGTTAGGTTTTGATGAGGAAACAGCATTTAATACATTTAATAGTCTTTTAAATAAGAAATATATCGAAATGGATGTTAAAAATAATAATGGTATTATTACTGAAATGATTAAGCTAGAACCATTTTATGATAGACTTGCACTTAATAGAAAAGTTGATGATAATTCTAGTGATATATATTCTTTATTTGAACGTGAACTTGGAAGAACATTATCATCATATGAATATGAAATTATTGGTAAGTGGATAGAAAAGGGCGTTAGTGAAGATACAATTAAAAGGGCTTTAAAAGAAGCTATACTTAATGGGGTGACTAATTTTAAATATATTGATAAAATAATCTATGATTGGTCTAAAAATAGTGTTAAGCAACGTGAAAAGAAAGAAACATTAGAAGATTTATTTGATTATGATTGGCTTGATGATAATGAATAGAGAATTAATAATTAATGAACTTGATAGACATTTTAATGATCCTAAGTGTGAACTAGAATATACAAAAGATTATGAATTATTATTATCTGTTATGTTATCTGCTCAAACTACTGATAAAAGTGTTAATGATGCGACTAGAGAACTATATAAAAAATATGATACATTGGAAAAGTTAGATTCATTAACTGAAAATGAAATATCTTCATATATATCAAGAATTGGATTTCATAATGTTAAGAGTAAATATTTTAAGAAAATAGTTTCTATTTTAAAAGATATAGGTTATGTACCTAATGATAGAGAGTTTATTGAGTCACTTCCTGGGGTAGGTAGAAAGACTGCTTCTGTGGTACTTGGAGAGTTATTCGATGTTCCTTCATTCGCAGTTGATACTCATGTACATAGACTTGCTTATAGGTTTGGTATTACTAATTCTCATGATGATGTTATAAGTACTGAGAAGAAACTTAAGAAGTATTTTAAAAAGAATGAATATAATAGAGTAAACTCTCAAATGGTATTATTTGGTAGATACATATGTACTAGTAAAAGACCTAGGTGTGAATTATGTAATTTAAAAAGTATTTGTAAAGAAAAAAAGAATGGCTGACCATTCTTTTAATATACTGCAATGCTTTGTATAAATGTTTTTGTTATATTATTACCTTTATAAGTAAATGTTACTTTATAATTAATAGTATAAGCACCAATTTCATCAGTTATATTATTTATTGATACAGAGTTTCCTGCAACTTTTTTAGCAGAAGTAGCACTTACTTGCAAGTTACTTACTTGTGATTTAATATTTTCACCTTTATATTTTATTGATTCTATAGAGGATGTACCCAGTTCATTATAGGTACTTCCTTTTTTAATAGAACCTGTTTTACCATTTACACTAATACTATAATCGTTTGAATTACTTTCATCAGAACCACTTGGATTATCTGTATTATTTTCACCGTAAAATGAAACACTTGTACCACTTGATGCATTTGATTTAAATATTGAATAAGTACTTTTAACAATTGCTCCATTATAACCTGCATATTCATTTAAATTAACAGTATATGATGTTTTATCTGTCCATCCAATATATTTTGTATTACTTCCGTTTGTTAAGTAAACTGCGTAACCAAATTCTCCAATATTGCTCTTATTATATGACAATCTTTTATTTAAATAATCTTGTGCCCAATCAGTATAACCTTTTGTAAAGTAATTTGTAAGATAAGTATTATCAATAGCATCAGGTGTTCCAGGACTTGTCCATGATAGTGTAATAGTACCAATACCTTTACTAGCAGTTAAGTTAGTTGGATTTTCAAGTTGACTGAATCTATTTGATACCTCAGATGGTTCAGTTCCACTAATAAACATAAATGTTCCTTTTAATTTACTTGGTGTATAAGAACTTGGTGAAGCAGCTGGTATAGTTTCTAATTCAACTTCTGCTTGAGTTATTCCTCCTGGATTTTTAAATTTAGAGTTTTTTTCATAAATATTATTACATATTGCTGCTTGTATTTTAAGTCTTTCACTTGAAGCATGAGCATTTTTTAAATAATATTTATTTTTAACTGTTTCACTAGTTAATCCATCTACATAACCATACCATATTGCAACAGCATAATCAGTAGTAAAACTTGATGTCCATGCATCTGGTATAACAGAACTTGTAAGTCCAAATTTCTTTAAATAACTAGTATCATATGATGTAGTACCTGTCTTAGTAGCAACTTGTGTTCCAGATACTTTAACTCTTGAAGTAGTAGCTCCAGTTAATATATTAGCTATTATATATGCAGTTTGTTCTTTCATAACTTTCTTTCTATTTACTTCTTGAGTAATTGTTTCATTAGTATCTCTATAGACTATTTTTGTATATGAATATGGGGATGCATAATATCCACCATTACCAAAGGCACTATATGCAGCAGCAAGTTGTACAGGACTTACTCCATTAAATGCTCCGATTGCATAACTTTCTGGAAGAACTTCTTCTTTAAATGTAATGCCTAAGTTAGCTGCAAATTCTTTCTTTTGCTCATTATTTGTCATTCTAAATGCTTGAAGTGCACATGTATTAATAGAGTTCTTTAAACAATCTCTCATAGTCATAAAGCCTTTATAACTACTGTTAAAGTTTCTCATATAGCCACTACCATATTTAGTTTTTTCATCTATAAATGGTCCATATGTACTTAAGTTTTCATATTCAATAGCTGGTCCATAATCTAATATTGGTTTAATAGTTGAACCAGGCATCCTTTTAGTTTGGCCATGGAATGTAGCTACATTTAGCGTCATAGCGCTTGATTTATCACGTCCGGCACCTACAGCTATTATAGCACCAGTATTATTATCGATAACACCAATTCCAACTTCTATCTTATCATCTTTAAATTTCCATGTTTTATAGAAATTATTTATTACATCTTGTTTTGATTTAACCATTGTTGTGTATATATCCATTGGTACGTTGTATGGGTTAGTACTGGTTTTATCTTCTACTTCTTGAACAACTGTGTCTATAAATCCTTGATATGCATTTCCAGAACTTTCATTTGCTGTTAAGAAATCTTTTATTTGAACACTAGTTCCTGCTTTATATTCATCTTCTGTTATATATCCATGTCTTTTCATTAAATATAGAACTGTATTTTTTCTAGCATTTCCATCATTAGGATTATAATATGGATTGTATCCGTTAGGTGATTGATAAAGTCCAGCAATCATTGCTGCTTCTACTAAATTTAAGTCTTTAGCAGATTTACCAAAGTAATATTGACTTGCTTGTTCAACACCATAGTTATTACCTCCTAAACATGGAATATTTACATAATATTCAATTATTTCTTCTTTAGTTAGATTTTTTTCGATTTTAAATACTGACATATAGATATCTGTAAATTTTCTTATGATACCTTGAATACCAGTATCTACTGTGTCAGTAAATGCTAGTTTAGATAGTTGCATAGTAAGTGTACTAGCACCACCACCACCTCTACCAAGTACTTGTGATATTGATGCTTTTAAAAATCTAGGAGCATCAAATCCATTATGTTTAAAGAATCTTGAGTCCTCAGTTGCAATAATTGCATCTATTAATACTTCTGGTATTTCATTATAAGTTAATTTTTCTCTTTGCTCAGCTCCTAGCGTAGTAATTAAATCACCTTTAGAATCAAATATTCTACTAACTTCTTTTTCAAACATTTGTTGTTCATCAAACTCAGGAGCAGAGGATACTATATATGCACAAAATGCAACTCCTCCGAGTAATATTATTATTGCAAGAGTTACGAGTACTATCATAAACCAGTACCAGAATCTACTTTTTTTCCTTTTGTTTTCTGCTTTTTCAACAAGTGTAGTATTCTTTTTCTTCTTTTTCACTTTTAATTCATTAATCCTTCCCTTAATATTCTTTGTAATTTTTTTGAAGTTTATTTTTTTCATACTTCCTCCTTAAAGTAAGCTATGTCTACCGCATCTAAATATTTTAACCTAGGAATATAACTTTCTTTAATGGTATATCCATGCTTAGTAATATAATCATATTCAATAGATTTTCTTTCATTAGAATTAATGTATGCGATTAAATCTTCACCTTTTAATAGATAAAATATATCATTCATCATTATTATTAAAAAAACAATTCCTTTTTGTTTAATTACTTTTTTAATGTGTTCTATTTGATGTTCTTTAATATTCGATAGGGGAAATGAAGTTTTATTCTTACATTCCTTAGCATCAAACTCAATATATTTACCTCTATAAATACCATTATAGTCAAGAGTTGATATATTTGAATATACAGCTTTATCTATTAAATGTGATTTATCATTCGGATAACTTACATTTAGTACCTTAATAGGTGTAGGTTTCTTATATATCAATGACTTTTCAATACTGTTATAATAAGTATTAGAATCATTAATTAGATTTTCAAGAAACATACCTCTATTTTTATATGAGATTTTTTCCATTAAATCACCAATTCTATTATACTATATTTATGTATGTTTTTAAATATTTAAATAACTTTATTGTGTAAAGTTAAGTATATAGAATTAAAAATTAAAGTCTTTTTTTTATATTAAATTTGCGATATAATATAGTGTATTGAAAGGCATATTATGAAGAAAAAAGTTTTTAAGATACTATTTATATTTTTATTATTGCTACCAATTTGTTTATATGCAGAAGAATTACAAACACCAAACATTGTTTCTAATTCTATGAATTGTAGCGAATTACTTGGAAATAACTTAATGAAGATATTATCACTTATATTAAGTTTATTAAGAATAGGTGCTTCCATAATAGCTATAGTTAACGGTATGCTTATAATACTTCCGGCAGTTATATCAAAAGATGCCGATGCTCTTAAAAAGTCAGAAAAGAAATTAATCATTTTAGCAATAGTTTTAATATTAATTATATTACTTCCTACATTACTTAATATAATTGGTAATATATTTGGTTATGATTTATCATGCTTTGCTTAAATTATTTAAGTAAAACTCTTTTTTTTTGCATTTAATTGTGATAAAATAAATACGCTTTAAGAAAAAAACATGCTTATTGATTTAGTATTCTAGTGCTTAATTTGAGTGGATACTAATTTAAAGATAGGCAGAAGAAATAACGAAAGGAAGGGTATTTTATGACAGTAATCGCAAAAAGTTACTTATTAGAAGCAGGTGTACATTTTGGACACCAAGCTAAAAGATGGAATCCTAAAATGAAGGAATTCATATTTACAACTAGAGATGACATACATATTATTGATTTACAAAAAACTGTTGAAAAAATAGAAGAAGCTTACGCTGAACTTCTTAAAGCATGTGAAAATGGTGGTAAGGTTCTATTTGTTGGTACTAAGAAACAAGCTAAAGAGGCAAGTATCGAAGAAGCAACAAGATGTAATAGTTTTTATGTAACAGAAAGATGGTTAGGAGGAACTTTAACTAATTTTAAGACAATTAGAGATAGAGTTAAAAGACTAATCGAAATCGAAAAAATGGAAGAAAGCGGTAAGTTCGAATTATTACCAAAGAAAGAAGTTGCTAAAATTCAAAAAGAATATGACAAATTGAATAAACTTCTATCTGGTGTAAGAGATATGGATAAATTACCAAAAGCTATTATAGTAGTAGATCCAAGAGTAGAAATTAATGCTATAAGAGAAGCAAGAAGATTACATATCCCTGTATTTGGAATAGTAGATACTAACTGCGACCCAGATGATGTTGATTATGTAATACCTGCTAATGACGATGCAATCCGTGCTGTTAAAGTTGTTATGGGAGTACTTAATAATGCATTTGCTGAAGTAAATGGTAATCCTATGATTGACTTTGTTACTGAAGATGAAAAGAATACTCATAAAGAAGAAAAAGAAAATAAAAAAGTTGAAAAAGAAGAAAAAGTTGCTAAAGTAGAGAAGACTGTTAAAGAAGAAAAAGCCGAAGATAAAGAAACTAAAAAGAATAAAGTTGATTTATCTAAAATGACAGTTGCTGAACTAAAGAATTTAGCAAAAGAAAAAAATATCGAAGGATATTCTAAAATGAAAAAAGATGAACTTATTTCAAGTTTAAAAGCTTAAGGAGGAATTTATGATTACTGCAAGTCTAGTAAAAGAATTAAGAGAATTAACTGGTGCTGGTATGCTTGATTGTAAAAAAGCTCTTGAAGCATGTGAAGGCAATATTGAAAAATCTTCTGAGTGGTTAAGAGAAAAAGGTATTGCTAAAGCTGCAAAGAAATCAAGTAGAATTGCTGCTGAAGGTACAACACTTGCATTAGCAAATGGTGATGATGCAATTATTGTTGAAGTTAACTCTGAAACAGACTTCGTTGCTAAGAACGCTGATTTCCAGGCTTTTGTTGAGACATGTGCTAACACAGTTATGGAGCAGAATCCTGCTGATGTTGACGCTTTGCTTGCTTGCACA
>ENA-ORMS01002368-ORMS01002368.1-human-gut-metagenome-genome-assembly--contig:-NODE-2368-length-13590-cov-3.969117_pt1 | contig 13590 bp, 8 predicted proteins | sample MGYA00242104_ERZ508997 | MGnify/ENA primary metagenome ERZ508997 (study PRJEB26280, sample SAMEA2338704) | human gut metagenome | biome: human gut; feature: human-associated habitat; material: faeces... | reverse complement strand
GTCATCTCCGGCAGCTTGTTGACCGCTACCACAAGCGCATGGATAGACGCTTTGATGATATCCTCATCCATGCCTGCGCCCCAGTAATTCTTTCCATCGTGGGTGATACCAACATAAGCCATCGCCTTGGAGGAGGAACCGTGGGACAATGCATGCTCCTCATAAGTGGACAGTTCATAAGTAATTCCAAAATACTGCTTAATCGTGTTACTGATCGCATCCAGACGTCCATTACCATTGGCATCTACAATCGTCTTTTTCTCTCCATACTGAATCGTTGCCTCTGCCATAATGCCATCATCCTGACGGAAATGACACTCGGAAATCTGGAAGTATGGAGTATAATGAATGTAATTGTCCTCGAAAATCTCGTAAACCCACTGTGGAGATAACTCTTTGTGTTCCTCGTCGGATACCTGTTTCACAGCGTAACCAACTTCCTCGCGCATCTTCTCCGGCACGGAAATAGAAAAGTTCTGTTTCAGTATGTAACTGATTCCACCCTTACCGGACTGGCTGTTGATACGGATAACATCGGAATCGTACGTTCTGCCAACATCCACCGGATCGATTGGAAGATATGGAACTGTCCATGTGTTAAGCTTCTTCTCTTCTCTCCACGCCATACCTTTGGCGATCGCATCCTGATGAGAACCGGAAAATGCAGAGAATACCAGATTACCAGCATACGGCTGACGGTCATTTACCTGCATTCTGGTCAGACGCTCATACACTTCGCGGATATGTGGCATATTGGAAAAATCGAGCTGCGGATCAATTCCATAGGAATACATGTTCATTGCGACTGTGATGATATCCACGTTACCGGTACGCTCTCCGTTTCCAAATAATGTTCCCTCGATTCGGTCTGCTCCCGCAAGCAGTCCAAGCTCTGCATCGCTGACACCGCATCCTCTGTCGTTGTGTGGATGAAGGCTTAAAACAACATTGTCACGATATTTCAAATTTTTACTTACATACTCGATCTGGGTTGCAAACACATGCGGCATTGCTGTTTCTACAGTAGCCGGAATGTTGATGATCGCCTTGTTCTGTGCAGTTGGCTGCCATACATCAAGTACTGCATTACATACTTCCACTGCATAATCCACTTCTGTGCCATGGAAACTTTCAGGACTATACTCGAAAGAGAAATCCCCCTCTGTCTCGTCTGCCAGTTTTTTCAGCAATTCTGCGCCATCGACTGCAAGCTGTTTGATCTGCTCTTTGCTCTTTTTAAATACCTGTTCGCGCTGTGCCACAGAAGTAGAATTGTAAAGGTGAATGACTGCATGCGGCGCACCCTTGACCGCCTCAAATGTTTTCTTAATAATATGTTCTCTCGCCTGTGTCAAAACCTGTACGGTCACATCATCCGGGATCATATCACGCTCGATCAATGTTCTCATGAAAATAAATTCTGTCTCAGAAGCTGCCGGGAAACCAACCTCAATTTCCTTGAATCCGATATCCACTAACATCTGGAAAAATTCAAGCTTTTCGTCCAGACTCATTGGCTCGATCAAAGCCTGATTTCCATCACGAAGATCGACGGAACACCAGATTGGTGCTTTTTCAATATGGTCTTTTTTTGCCCAGTCATACTCACAGACCGGCGGCATAAAATATTGTCTTTCATATTTGTTTACGTTTTTCATTTTCAAATTTCCTTTCCTTATTAAAACCCAGCAAAAAACCTCTACGATTCATCCGAATCATAGAGGCAAAACTAATGCGGCATCTTATATGTCATATTAAATATTTGCTTCTCTTCATCGTTTCATTTATCACAAAGAAAGAACCTTATGTTCTGATCATCTGCACAATAAATGTACAAATCTCTGGAAGCATTACCGCAATTCTTTCTTTGCATAAAATACATCAACAAATCTGATGTAATCTTAACACGGTGATAGAGAGAATGAAATGATTAAATTTAATCTCTTTCATTGATGTTTTTTATCGTAAAAATCAAATTACATAATCCGAGCACTCCTTCATCTCATAGTCTACGAGATCCTGCAATGTCATATGATCTACCACGTCATTGATTGCTTCGTTCATCTTCTGCCATACAAGGATTGTTGCGCAGTCATGGATTTTTTCACAGGTATTCTCTTCTTCCACGCATGCTACCGGCGCAAGACTTCCCTCTGTCAGTCTGAGAATCATACCTATTGTATATTCCTCAGGCTTTTTGGTTAATATGTATCCTCCCTGCGCACCACGGATGCTCTTCACGTATTTTGCCTTATTCAAAACAGAGATGATCTGCTCTAAGTATTTATCCGAAATCCCCTGTCTTCTTGCAATATCTTTCAGACTAATCGGTTCTCCGGTATTATTCACTGCAAGATCCAGCATTAATCTTAATGCATATCTGCCTTTTGTTGATACTTTCATAATATATTCCTTCCCGATAAAATTTGTCATTAAAAAAACAAATTTGCACTGTAAAATCATTATATTCAGTATATTCCTCTATTCATACTATGTCAATAGGAATTAAACTGTATCCCTTATGTATTGCCTAAAAAACAAGTTGTCAAAAAATTAACAATTGTTTTTCCTTGAAATAGGTATTGCACAGTGCTAAAATTTTAACTTGCGTGTTTATAGTTTTTTTATAATTATTTTATATATTTTTTACTGAAAGGATAAATCATCACATGAATGAACTAAGACCAAAACTTTTTGATGTTATGAAAGGTTACACCAAAGAGCAGCTCATCAAAGATATTATTTCCGGTATCATTGTTGCGATCATCGCTCTTCCACTATCCATCGCACTAGCAATCGCATCCGGTGTAGGACCTGAACAGGGACTTTACACTGCCATTATCGCCGGATTTTTTATTTCTTTCTTCGGCGGAAGCCGCGTCCAGATTGGTGGACCAACCGCAGCTTTTGTTGTGATTATCTACGGAATTGTAGAACAGTACGGAACTGACGGACTGATCGTTGCTACGATCCTTGCAGGAATCATCCTTGTGATTATGGGAATCTGCCGTTTTGGCTCCCTGATCAAATACATTCCTTATACCATTACTACCGGTTTCACCTGTGGTATCGCGGTAACTTTATTTGTCGGACAGTTGAAAGATTTCTTCGGTCTTGAAATTGCTTCGGTTCCTTCCGAATTTTTAAACAAAGTCATTGCTTACGTGCAGAATATTAGCACGTTGAACCTCACCGCTACACTGATCGGTGTCGTTGCCGTGATTATCATGCTGCTCTGGCCAAAAGTAACAGACAAAATCCCTGGTTCCCTGGTTGCAATTATTATCACAACTGCAATCGTATATTTTGCAAAACTCCCGGTAAATACAATTGGCAGTGTTTACGGTGAATTAAATTCCGCATTTCCAACCTTCCATGCACCTGCTCTTTCCATGAAGCTTGTGCAGGAAATGATTTCACCTGCATTTACAATTGCCATCCTCGCCGGTATTGAATCCCTGCTTTCCGCAGTCGTATCTGACGGTATGATCGGTGACACACACAAATCTAATGCCGAACTGATCGGGCAGGGACTTGGAAATATTTTTTCCGGACTTTTCGGCGGTATTCCTGCCACTGGCGCAATCGCAAGAACTGCTGCCAATGTCCGTAACGGTGGTCGTACTCCAATTGCCGGTATTGTGCACTGTATCACCTTAACGATCATTCTTCTGGTTTTGATGCCGCTTGCTGCATTGATCCCAATGACCACTTTAGCCGCTGTTCTTCTTGTGGTTGCCGCAAATATGGCGGACTGGACTTCTTTCTTCCGCCTTTGCAAAACTGCACCAAAGAGTGACATCATCGTTCTAGTTGCGACCTTTTTCTTAACGGTATTTTTTGATCTGGTAGTTGCAATTGAAATCGGTGTTGTACTTGCTGCATTATTATTTATGAAACGTATGGCGGAAACCGCCGATATCAAAGCATGGAAATACACCGACTCCCCTGACATCACTCCGGGTGAGGCAGAAAAACTCCGTGATATTCCACACTCCATCAGCGTATTTGAAATCTGTGGTCCAATGTTCTTTGCTGCTGCCGACCAGATTGTAAATATCAACAGCCATCACCACACCAAGGTTGTTGTCATCCGTATGAGAAGTGTTCCTGCGATCGATGCAAGTGCTATGCATTCCTTACACGAACTCGCCGACCGTGCAAAACGCAAAAATATCACACTGGTATTCTCACACGTAAATGAACAGCCTATGCATGTTATGGAAAAAGATGGGTTTGTGGAACTTATCGGAAAAGAAAATTTCCATGAAAACATCGTTGATGCCCTCGATTACGCAGAGCAGCTTGTGAAATAAACCAGAGTTTAACGGACGTAGTGTTGCAGATTCTGTGGTGCGATTATAGATTGTGAAGGGCAGATATAAGCGTCCTCTCGCAAGTCGTGATTTTATCGGTTTATGAAAAGAAAAACGGTACAGACGAAATATGATGTTCCTGTTCGCCGGGCATTCCGATAAGCCTCTAAAGAGTCTTATCTCCATGGCTCACAAAGGAAATCATATTTGTCTGTACCGTTTTTCTTTCATTTACGCTGTGAATGACTTGTGAGAGGACGCTTATATTTGCCCAATCAACATCATGAATCGCACCACAAAATCTGCAATTTACGTTATGGAACTCACGGTTATGGGATGAGTGCCTATGAGATAACGGCAAAATTCAAGAGGTTCAATGCCTTATGATTCGTCGATGTTAAAGGGCACACCTCCCGGAGTTTCATCTTTGGGTTCTGCCGCTCGTAACATGGATTGACGGATTTTCAGATTGAATTTCTATGGAGTGTATGTTCAAAATATTGCAGTTTCATAACTTATGAGATAATGAATGTAAAATGGACGAATATTGTTTTCGTTTTGCGTTATGGAGATGAAACTCTCCATTTGTGGAAGCCTCTGCTGAACACAAATGATCAGAGAGGTTCATCGCAATGTTTAACGCAACGAAACACAATATTCGTCCATTTCACATTCATGTTTTCATAAACATGTCAGACTGCAATATTTTGTTCATAACCTAAATTATAAAATTCAATCTAAAAATCCGCACCACCTGCAATCGGCAGTTCCTAAGTAAAATTCCAATCTTGAAAAAATGTATTGACAACAAAGTGCCATAGTGCTATGGTTAATTACATAAGTAATGAACCACATAACGAACGAAAAACAAGAGGACAGATAAGCGCATTTGAAAAGCTGTCAGCAACAGAATAATTTCTGGAAAGAAAGGAGTATATCATGCATGAATGAGATTTTGACGCAGGAGAAATCCATATATCTGCAGATCGCAGAGATGATCGAGACAGATATTTTAAGGGATATTCTTCTGGAAGAGGAACGCGTGCCGAGCACGAATGAACTGGCGAAGCTATATGCCATTAATCCGGCGACAGCAGCCAAAGGAGTGAATATTTTGGTGGATGAAGGTGTTCTGTATAAGAAAAGAGGGATTGGAATGTTTGTGTCAGCAGGTGCGAAAGAGGCAATCTTAAGCCGGAGAAAGAATGAATTTTATGATAACTATGTAAAAAAACTGTTAGAGGAAGCAGCGAGCATCGGACTTGGAAAAGAAGAAGTCATTCAGTTGATACAATCCGGCAATGAAGTGTAAGGAGCTGTCCGGATGGAAAACAGTGATACCGGAAGCGTGGAATCATGCAGATAAGAGGAATGATACAGGAAAATGTATTTTAAAGTTGTGAAAAGAAAGGCAGGAAGATGATTCATGGAATCAATCGTATGTAATGGTATTGGTAAAATTTATGGAAAAAAACAGGTGTTAAAGAATATCAATCTCACATTGGAGAAAGGAAAGATTTATGGACTGATCGGAAGAAACGGTGCAGGAAAGACGACATTGTTATCCATTATGTCCGCACAGAATCCGGCATCCGAAGGAACTGTGACATGGAATGGTGAAAATGTATGGGAGAACCGCAAGGCGTTAGATCACATTTGCTTTTCCAGAGAGTTGTCCATCAATCTCTATGGAAGCGGCGTGAGCGGCATGAAAGTAAAAGATTATCTGAAAACTGCGTCCTATTATTATCCAAACTGGGATCAGGCACTTGCGGAGGAACTGATCAAAAAATTTGAACTGAATACAAAACAACGTATCAATAAAATGTCCAAAGGTATGCTGTCCATGGTGACGATTATCGTAGCACTTGCAAGCAAAGCCGATTTTACGTTTATGGATGAACCGGTGGCAGGCCTTGATGTTGTAATGCGTGATTATTTTTACCATAAACTGATGGAGGAATATACAGAGACCGGACGTACCTTCGTTATTTCCACACATATTATCGAGGAAGCAACAGACCTGATGGAAGAAGTGGTCATGATCAAAAATGGCGAGGTGCTGCTGAAAGAAAATACGCAGGAACTTCTGGAGAGAAGCTACCATGTAAGTGGTCTTGCAGAAGTTGTGGATCAGGCAACGGAAGGCTATGAGAGACATCATGAAGAGAAGATGGGAAGAAGCAAGAGTGTGACGATCCTTTTGGAGGAAGGACAGAAGCTGCCAGAAGGCTATGATGTGACCATACAGGCACTCAATCTGGAAAAATTGTTTGTATCCCTTTGCGGAATGGAGGAGTAGACATGGCAGAGAGCAGGATTATTAAGAGAAATGTTCTATTCTGGGGAAAATCAGGATTGCAGCTGACCGGCATGATGTTGATTTTTATGGTTGTATATGGATTCTTGTTTAATATGGGAAGCAGCAGGGTATTTGGGGATTTCTGGAAAACAGCCTATTTTTATGGCGGGATCATAAGCGTTTTATTTGCCATGATCGGACCGGTTTCTTATGTGGGATCTTATCTTCCGCTGACATTGTCTTTTGGCTCCGGAAGAAGGGAGGCAGTCTTTGGCGCACAGATTTTCTGTGTGGTCTATGTAGTAAGCGCCTATATCATTCTGGTATTTGCAGGGATTATGAGCAGTGGAAAGTTCAATGGAAAGCTGAATGCTTTGATCGCAGTTCTGTTTATATTCATGACAGCGATCGGGCAGCTTGTCTCGGTTGCACAGATGCATTTCGGAATGAAAGGAATGATTATAGGAATCGTCATGGTGGTATTAGGTATAGTCATCGGTATTGTGGCAGGAATTGGATTTATTGACCAGATCATGGCGTGGATCAACAGAATACAGACGAATGTAGTATGGACATTGCTTGCGATAGCAGCGATTGTCAGCATTGCGTTGTATGCAGTCAGTGTCATGGCACTTTTCCGTGAAATGAGACATTACGAAGTGAAAGCATAAGTTGGGAGGCGGAAAGAATGAACAGTTTTTTGATTCAGTGTAAGGTGCGGAAAGCAGAGCTTTTGCAATTTCTTGGAATTACTGCTGTGGGATACTTAATTGGTCTGATCGTTGTATTTATTGTGATGAACGTGGCAAAAGAGAATACCTGTGCAACAGCCGGAACCATGCTGGCGGTCATCGCCTTTGCTTTTATACATTTATTTGGGATAACTCTTTCTTTTATGGGGGATTTTAACATGGCAATTTCCCTGGGTGCGACCAGAAAAAGCTTTGTCTCAGGCTATGTACTTTTTAATCTGCTGGAGATCGCAGTGCTGGAACTTGAGATCGTTGTGTTTGGTGTAGTTGAGAAGCTTTTGCTGGAAAATGCATTTCCACAGGCGGTTATGGAAATTGACCTGACAAACTTTTTTACATGGAACTATCTGTCAGGTGTCCTGGTCGTATTTACAGCAGTGGAAATGTTTTTCGGCGCAGTTATTTTAAGATATGGCATGAAAGTGTTATGGATTTTATGGGTGGTCTGGATGATAATCTGTCTGGTTCCCATGAATATTGCAAAGAATGAAAAGCTTTCCGGTGAACTTGCGAAATTAGGGCTGTTTCTGGGTGGAAAATTCACGCCACAGGGAATTGTGGCTCTGGTGATTGCCTTAACAATTGCTGTAGCTGCGATCACATGGAACATTCTTCGGAAACAGCGAGTGACAGCATAAATATTTTGTGATAAGATAAAACCATGTGGGCGAAAAATACCTGCATGGTTTTTTGTTATGTCAACCATTAATCAGATAACAGGATTACGGAAAAATATAAGGGGATTATGATGAACGATAAGTTAGAACAGTTACAGAAATATTTAGAGAAAATGGAACAGTTCAACCATGTGAACACATTATTGTATTGGGATATGAGAACCAACACTCCAAAGGAAGGATTTGCAGGACACAGCGATGCACTCACTTATTTTTCAACGGAGCAGTTTTCCATGTCGACCTCGGATGAACTGAAAACGTTATTGGATACACTGGCAGAGCCGGAAGAGTTTGAAAAGCTTGACGATAAGTGGAAGTTTGTTGTAAATAAAATGAAAACAGATATGGACAGAAATCGCAGAATTCCAAAAGAATTTTATGAAAGCTTCGTGAAAGCACAGTCGGAATCGGAGAATGCGTGGGAGGAAGCGAAGGAAAAAGCAGACTTTTCTGTTTTTGCCCCACATTTGCAGAAAATGATCGATATGACAGCGGAGATGACCGGTTACACAGATCCGGAAAAAGAAGTTTACGACGCACTGTTAGACCAGTATGAAAAAGGAATGGATTCCGCTACGATGGACCGCCTGTTTGAAGATTTAAAAGCAGAGCTGATTCCTCTGGTGCAGAAAGTGCTTGCAGCGAAACAGCCGGATGACAGCAAGTTTCATGTTTCATTTGATAGGAATGCGCAGAAGGAAGTGGAGAAGCTTTTGCTGAGTTATATCGGATTTGACTGGAACAGAGGAACAACCGGGGAATCTGCACATCCGTTTACACTGAATTTTTCGTCAAAGGATGTGCGTGTGACCAATCATTTTTATGAACATGATCCGCTCAGTGCGATGTATTCGGCAATCCATGAGGGTGGTCATGCGATTTTTGAGCAGAATGTGAATCCGGATTATGACGGAACGGTAGCGGGAAGCTGCAGTTATATGGGAATCCATGAGAGCCAGTCCCGTTTTTATGAGAACATTCTTGGAAGAAATAAGAATTTCTGGATTCCGGTTTATGCAAAAGTGCAGGAAAAAATGCCACAGCTTCAGGACGTTTCGTTGGATGAATTTTATAAGGAAGTCAATCATGTGAGAAACAGTTTTATCCGCACAGAGGCAGATGAACTGACTTACTGTTTCCATATTATTTTAAGATATGAGATCGAGAAGGCAATTTTCCGCGACCATGTGAAAGTGGAGGAACTTCCGGCACTCTGGAATCAGAAAATGCAGGAATATTTACAGATTACTCCGGCAGATGATGCGGAAGGAATTTTGCAGGATATGCACTGGTCTGACGGTTCTTTTGGTTACTTTCCATCCTATCTGCTTGGCAGTATTTATGACGGCATGTATTTAGATCGTCTGGAGGAAGAACTTGGCTCTGTGGATGCGCTGCTCGCGGAGGGAAGAATCGGTGAGATTACAAAATGGCTGAATGAGAAGATTCATCAGTATGGTTCTACCAGAAGCCCGAAAGAAGTGATCAGATACGTCTGCGGCAAAGAAGTTTCAGCAGAACCGCTGATTCGTTATTTCAAAGAAAAATATACAAAAGTTTATAATCTTGGTTAAAAAAGAAATTTTTGTGGATAATGGATAGAAAAGGAGAAGTATGAAAAAAGGAATTATTTTTGACATGGACGGAACGCTGTGGGACTCGGCAGCGAACGTTGCAGAATCATGGAATCTTGCCATAAAACAGGATGGCTCTGTTGATAAAAAACTGACGGAGCAGGATATTCAGGGGGTTATGGGAAAGACCATGGATGTGATCGCAGACATTCTTTTCCCGGAACTGGAAAAAGAGGCGCGCATGAAATTGTTAGATCAGTGCTGTTCCATGGAAAATGACTACCTGAGAGAGCATGGTGGAGTTTTGTATCCCAAATTGGAGGAGACACTTTCTGCACTGAAAGAAAAGTATCCGCTCTACATCGTGAGCAACTGCCAGAGTGGTTATATAGAGGCATTTTTAGATCATTACGGATTTGGAAAATACTTTGAAGATATAGAGTGTTATGGAAATAATCTGAGACAGAAGGGCGATAATATCAGATTATTAGCAGACCGGAACGGGTTGACAGAGGCAGTGTATGTCGGCGATATCCAGGGGGATTATGATGCCAGCTGCCACGCAGGTGTCGGGTTCATCCACGCAGCATATGGGTTTGGAACAATTGCAGCGGACGTGCCAGAAATCCATACATTTGAGGAACTTACAGAGGCAGCAGACCAATATTTTGCTCTGCGGTAAGAAATTATAAGGGTTTATCATATGACAAAATTAGATGAGTTAGTAACACAGATCAACAGAGAACATGTTTATATCCAGACACATAATTTTCCGGATCCGGATGCCATCGCAAGTGCGTTCGGCCTGCAGGAACTGTTAAAGCTTCGCGGGATTCATGCGACGATCTGCTATAAGGGGAAAATCGACCGTTACAGTACTGACAAGCTGAGAGAGATTTTGGACATCAGACTGGTAAATATTGAGAATATTGACAGTGAACTCACGGAGGACGACGAGGTTATCCTGGTAGATGCGCAGAAGGGCAATTCCAACATTATCGATATGACCGGGGATGAGATCATCTGCATCGACCATCATCCGGTTTATGAGAAAACGGAGTACCGGTTTACGGATATCCGGCCGGGTGTCGGGGCTTGCGCATCGATCATAGCACAATATTTTTTTGAAAATGAAATACCGATGGATCAAAGAATTGCAACAGCGCTGACGTTTGGAATCCGTATGGATACACAGAAATTGTCGAGAGGCGTATGCAAAATGGATATGGAAATGATCTGGCGCATGTTTGACCTGTGTGATCAGGATATGATTTATCTCTTAGAGAACAGCACACTCTATTTTGAAGATCTGATGGCGTATTCCAAGGCAATCTCAAGCATTGAGGTGTTTGAGAATATCAGTTTTGCAGATACCGGAAGGGATTGCCCGGAGGCTCTGATCGCCAGTGTGTCAGATTTTATGCTTGCATTGGTGGAAGTCTCTTTTTCAGTGGTCTATTCCAGAAAAAAAGAAGGAATCAAAATTTCTGTGCGGAGTGAGCGTCCAACATTAGATGCCGGAAAAATTATAAGCAAGGCGTTAAAAGGCATCGGAAGCGGTGGCGGGCATGCTACGATGGCAGGCGGTTTTGTGCCGTTTGACGGAAATGACCGGGAGGAAGATCTGATGATCCAGAACATCCGCGAAAGATTTATAGATGCGATCAGCAGGACGAAACGAAAGTCATTAAGATAGGTGGAAAATCTTGACTTTTCGGGGAAATCTCTGTATAATCACAGAAGGTTAAAGGCAATGATCCATTCATTGCAAATAGAAAAGACGATGACGAAGACAGTAGTTGTTAAGAGAAAGGCAAAGAGAGCCGGGATTGGTGTGAACCGGTGCGAGTATCTTAGGAATGAACATCACTTCCCAGTCGCAGTCCGAAATGTTTTGACTGAGTAGGCACTGACGTTTTTCCTACGTTACAGGGAACGGGTATATGATTTTTATAAAATCTGTACATTGTAATTAGGTGGTACAACGATCATTTAAGGCTCTCGTCCTATTTACAGGATGAGAGCCTTGTTTAGATTGAGGAGGATTATATGTATAACAAAGTTGAAACAAATATGAACTTCGTTGACAGAGAAAAGCAGACAGAGAAGTTCTGGGAAGATCATGACATCTTCAAAAAATCAATGGAACAGCGCAAACAGGGAGAGACCTACACATTCTATGACGGACCTCCGACTGCAAACGGAAAACCACATATCGGACACGTATTGACACGTGTTATCAAAGATATGATCCCAAGATACCAGACTATGAAGGGAAAATATGTTCCGCGTAAAGCCGGATGGGATACACACGGACTCCCGGTCGAGTTAGAGGTAGAGAAGATGCTCGGCTTAAACGGAAAAGAGCAGATCGAAGAGTACGGTATGGAACCTTTCATCAAAAAATGTAAGGAATCTGTATGGAAATACAAGGGAATGTGGGAAGATTTCTCAGGAACCGTTGGTTTCTGGGCAGATATGGAAAACCCATATGTCACCTATGATGACAACTTTATTGAGTCCGAATGGTGGGCATTAAAACAGATCTGGGACAAGGGATTGTTATACAAAGGCTTCAAGATCGTTCCTTACTGTCCTCGTTGTGGTACACCACTTTCTTCCCAGGAAGTTGCACAGGGTTATAAGACTGTAAAAGAACGTTCTGCAGTGGTACGTTTCAAAGTTGTCGGAGAGGATGCTTACTTCCTTGCATGGACCACAACTCCGTGGACACTTCCATCCAACGTTGCACTCTGTGTGAACCCAAATGAGACTTACTGCAAAGTAAAAGCAGCAGACGGATACACCTACTACATGGCAGAGGCGCTTCTTGACAAAGTGTTAGGAAAGCTTGGAAATGAAGAGGAAGGTGTCAAAGCATACGAAGTATTAGAGACTTACACCGGAAAAGATTTAGAGTACAAAGAATATGAGCCGTTATATGCATGTGCAGCAGAAGTGGCAGCAAAACAGCACAAAAAAGGACATTTTGTTACCTGTGACACTTATGTAACGATGTCTGATGGTACTGGTATCGTTCATATTGCTCCTGCATTCGGTGAAGATGATGCGAATGTCGGACGTAAGTACGATCTTCCGTTTGTACAGTTTGTAAACGGAAAAGGTGAGATGACAGAAGAGACACCTTATGCCGGATTATTTGTAAAGAAAGCCGACCCTGAAGTATTAAAAGATCTGGATGCGCAGGGCAAATTATTTGACGCACCAAAGTTCGAACACGAATATCCACACTGCTGGAGATGTGATACACCGCTTATTTACTATGCAAGAGAGTCATGGTTCATCAAGATGACAGCAGTCAAAGATGACCTGATCCGTAATAATAATACTGTAAACTGGATACCGGAATCCATCGGTAAAGGACGTTTCGGTGACTGGCTTGAGAACATCCAGGACTGGGGAATCTCCCGTAACCGTTACTGGGGAACTCCTTTAAATGTATGGGAATGTGAAGGCTGCGGACATCAGGAGTCCATCGGAAGCCGTGCCGAATTAGCAGAGAGAAGCGGAAACCCGGATGATGCCAAAGTGGAATTACACAGACCGTATATCGACGCTGTGACCTTCAAATGCCCTGACTGTGGCAAGACCATGCACAGAGTGCCGGAAGTGATCGACTGCTGGTTTGACTCAGGAGCAATGCCATTTGCACAGCATCACTATCCATTTGAAAATAAAGAACTTTTCGAGCAGCAGTTCCCTGCACAGTTCATTTCTGAGGCAGTAGACCAGACAAGAGGATGGTTCTATTCCTTACTTGCAGAGTCCACACTGTTATTTAACAAAGCTCCTTATAAGAACGTAATCGTTCTTGGCCACGTACAGGACGAAAACGGGCAGAAAATGAGTAAGAGTAAGGGAAATGCTGTAGATCCGTTTGATGCATTAGAGCAGCATGGAGCAGATGCTATCCGCTGGTATTTCTATTCTAACAGTGCACCTTGGCTG
>ENA-ORMS01002366-ORMS01002366.1-human-gut-metagenome-genome-assembly--contig:-NODE-2366-length-13606-cov-3.265811_pt1 | contig 13606 bp, 10 predicted proteins | sample MGYA00242104_ERZ508997 | MGnify/ENA primary metagenome ERZ508997 (study PRJEB26280, sample SAMEA2338704) | human gut metagenome | biome: human gut; feature: human-associated habitat; material: faeces... | reverse complement strand
CGCCTATGGTGGACATGATGATGCTTCTTATCACGTTCTTCATGCTCTGTACATCACTGGCTAAGCCCCAGACGATGAATTTGACTATGCCAAGTAACGATAAGAACATCAATGACAAGGACCGCAATGCGGCCAAAGCTTCTCAAACTGTTACCATCTACGTTTGTGGAAACGACAAGATCTACCATGTAGACGGTATCCCCAACTACGCTGATCCCAACTGTCTGAAAGAGACAACATGGGGCAAGGACGGCATTCGTGAAGTGCTCATCAAGCACGTAACAGAAGACGGTTCTACTCCTGTTGCCGACATCATGGCTGCTAAGATCAAACTTGACCAGAAGAAGCTTGCCAACCCGGCAGCTTATCCTGACAGCGTTTATGACGCTGCATTGTCAAAGATCAAGAAGGGTGAACTTGAAAGTGGCAAGGTGCCCACGATGACTATCATCATCAAGTGTACGGACGGCGCTACTTACAAGAACATGGTTGACGCTTTGGACGAAATGACTATCTGCAGTATTGGTACATACGTCATTGACAAAATTAATCCGCAGGATGCAGAGCTTCTTGCAAAGCGCGGCATTAAGTAATCAATGACTAATAATTAAAGAAAGGACAAACAAATGGCAAAATTAGATTTGGTATCCAATGAATGGACTGACCTCGTGTTCGAAGGCAGAAACCAGGCATACGGCGCATACAAACTGCGCAAGGGTACTACTAAGCGTAATATCTGGTCCATCGTTATCGTATTCCTTGCTGCAGTACTCCTCTTCCTCGGTCTCCAACTTCAGAAAATGGCGCAGGCCAACAAGACAGTCGAGAACACTCAGGCTGTTCAGTTGGCTACACTCCAGGAGAAGAAGAAAGAAGCTAAGGTAGAGAAGAAGGAAGTCATCAAGACCGAACCTGAAAAGGTTGTTGAGCAAGTGAAGTCTTCAGTGAAGTTTACCGCTCCTGTCATCAAGAAAGACGAAGAGGTAAAAGCGGAAGATGAGATCCAGCTCGACGAGGTTGAGAAGAGCACCAAGGCCGTAGGTGCCTTCAACGTTCAAGGTAACGATGAGGTAGGTGGCGCAGTGCTCAAAGCTAAGGAAGAAATCAAGGCTCCGGAGCCCCCGAAGCATGTTGAGGAAGAGAAAGTGTTCGACGTGGTTGAGCAGATGCCTTCATTCCCTGGAGGTAACTCAGCTCTCATGAAGTTCCTCAACGAGAACATCCACTATCCGGTGGTAGCACAGGAGAACGGTGTTCAGGGCCGCGTAGTTATTTCTTTCGTGGTAGAGCGCGACGGTCACATCACCGATGTACAGGTTGCACGTTCAGTTGACCCCTCTCTCGACAAGGAAGCACAGCGTGTGGTTAAGAGCATGCCGAAGTGGATCCCTGGTAAGCAGAATGGTTCAGCAGTGCGCGTTAAGTACAACGTACCTGTGTCATTCAGACTTCAGTAATCTTTAAACAGTAAAAAGTTAAAAAGTTTACGATTTTGATGAAACGAATATCTTACGTTTTGGTAGGATTAGCACTGTCTGCCTGTCTTTTCGTTTCCTGCGGTGAGCAGAAGCGAAAGGACGGCAGAACAGATACAAACTCGTCAGGGGCGATCAGTTTCGCCTCTGACGAGAGTTTTAGTCCTATAGTAGACGAACTGAAATCGGTGTTTGAGATGTCATGTCCCAACGCCAAAGTAACCCCAATCTACACGAGCGAGGTTGACGGAGTGAACATGCTCCTCAAGAACAAGGTGATGTTAACAATCACTGCTCGTAAATTCACACAGAAGGAGTATGACTACCTTAAAGGCACAGATCAGCTCCCTGAGGCCGTGCCCCTCGCATACGACGGAATGGCCTTGATATGCAACAACAAGAATCTTGACTCATGCATCACAGTGAACGATGTTAAGCGCATTCTCTCAGGCAAAGTGACCAAATGGAGCGATGTGAACAAAGGTTCAAAGCTCGGCGACATTTGGGTTTGTTTCGACAACAAGAAATCAAGCGCAGTCAGCTTCTGTGTCGACTCTATCCTTGGCGGCAAGACGATAGACAATCCGAACATTTTTGCCGCGAAAAGCTCAAAAGATGTCATCGAATATGTGGCACGCACGCCCAACGCAATTGGCATCATCGGTAGCAATTGGCTCAACGACAAGCGCGATTCTACCAACACAACATGGAACAAAAGCATCACAGTGATGTCGGTAAGCAAGCTGGATAAAGCCACACCCATGAACTCATGGAAACCTTACCAGGCATGGCTGCTCAACGGACGATACCCGTTCGTGAGAACAATATACGCTCTTCTTAATGACCCGAAACGTGGTCTTCCTTGGGGATTTGCCCATTTCATTGAATCGCCACGAGGTCAGCTTATAATCTTTAAGTCGGGATTGCTGCCCACAAGAGGTGAGATAGCCATTCGTGACGTAAACGTTAACAATAAGCCGAGATAAGAATAGCTTGAAACAAGAACGTTTGTAGCTATATCTGCTAAAACAGCACAAGCCAACTGAGCGAGAAGCTAAAATAAAACAGCGAGAAGTTAAAGCAACGAATATTGATTTATGTTACGCGACATAAGACGAAACAGCCTTATGTTGCTTAACAAAATCAAACAAAAGCAATATAACTATAAAAAAAGCTGACAAAAAAGCTAATGACATGCTCGTTATGTAACTTTTATTGTAATTTTACGTCGAAATAGAAAACAAGCATAGTGAGTGTAAACCCAATGTGAAACATAAAAACAATCTTGAATATGAAAACTTTGAAATATTTCTTCGTAGGTGCTCTGCTGCTGAGCATGCAGATGCCCGCAATGGCACAGGACGTTAATACAGACGTAGCTGCCATCACTAAAGTAGTGGTTGATGCCAAAGGCGATGTTGCAACAACAAAGTCGCAGGTTAAGGATTTCGTAAAGGCACACAAGAAAGATGCTGAAGCATTGGCAGGTCTGGGTCGTGCCTTCATGAACGCCAAGAACCTGGAACAGGCTAAAGTGTACGCTGAGATGGCTATCAAGGCTAACAAGAACAGCGCATCGGGTTACATTCTCCACGGTGACATCTCAGTAATTGAAGAGAACGCTGGTGATGCTGCCATGTGGTATGAGACAGCAACAATGAACGATCCGAAGAACCCTGCTTCGTATGTTAAGTATGCCCGCATCTACCAGAAGGTTGATCCCGATGGAGCTGTGGCAATGCTGAAGAAGCTGGGCGAGGTTGATCCTTCATATCCTGTTGACGCAGCTGCAGGTTACATGTTCTCACAGAACGACCGTCTGAAGACAGCTCTCGAGTATTTCGACAAGGTTAAGGACGTTACAGCGATGGACGATTACATTCTCTTCGACTATGCTACAACAGCATACGTTCTTGAGCAGTATGACAAGGCCATTGACCTCGCGGCAAAAGGCATTGGCAAGTATCCCAAGTATAACTCGTTCAACCGTATAGGTCTCTACGCTGCCGACAAGAAGAAGGATTATGCTACAGCCGTAGCTTATGGCGAGAAGCTGTTCAGCACACCCGACACCGTTAAGTTCACAGCCAACGATTACATCTTTTATGGTGACGCTCTCACAAACGTTGGCCGTTTCGACGATGCCGTTGCTGCTTACAACAAGCTTCCTGAGGTTGATCCTGAGAACAAGGAGGTTAAGAAATATGTCGCTGACGCATATACCAAGGCAAAGCGCTTCACCGATGCTGTAGCCGCTATGGAAGCATACATCGCAGCAAAGGGTGAAGAGGTTACATACAAAGAGTATGATGCGCTGGCAGACATCTACATCGACGAGGCTTCTGTTGAGGGAGCAGCTAACGATGCTAAGGTTAAGGCATTCGAGAACGCCGACAAGGTATATGCTCAGATTGAGGAGAAGTTTGACTATGCCGCTGCTTACGCTGTATGGAAGCGTGCGCTCATGAACTATCAGATCAACCCAGACGTAAAGGTTGGCCGCGCTCTCCCCTTCTACAAGAAATATATCGACATCGTGTCGGCCAAGGCAGAGAAGACAGCATCTGAGACCAGCAAGCTCGCAACAGCTTACACATATCTCGCCGTTCACTATATCCAGAACGACAAGAAAGAGGAAGCTAAGGAGTGGGCAACAAAACTGTTGGAGATCAAGCCTGATGATCCCAATGGTCTGCAGATCATGAGCATCAAATAATGATGATTAGAAAAAAATCATAAAACATAAAGGATTGCAATGATGAGATTTATTCTCCATTGCAATCCTTTTTTTATGCCTATAAAAGATTTCATTTGGCAAAAGATGGCTTTTTTGTTTATTCTATGTTAATACAGAACACTTTTGTGGCAAAAAAGTCTATTATTATTCAGATAATGCATAACTTTGCAGCATATAAGATTTGAATAATATTGATGATGAACATTCTCAGCCGCGCAGATGCCGACCTGATGGTGTGGCTAAACGGCTTTCACAATTCTTTTTTTGACGGTTTTATGTATCTCACCTCAGAGAAATGGGTGTGGGTTCCTGTTTACATGGCAATATTTTTTGTCATCTTGCACAAGTATGGGCTTAAACGTCAGACAGCCATTATTGTGCTTATGTTTGCCATAACCATCACGCTTGCAGACACAACCTGTGCGGCTTATCTGCGTCCAATCTTCTGTCGTCCGCGTCCCTGTCATCCAGACAGCCCCATCGCAGCGCTCATCCATACCGTGAACGGCTATCACAGCGGTCATTACGGCATGCCGTCATGCCATTCGGCCAACTCGTTTGCGTTGGCAGCATTGGTTACTCTGCTCTTCCGCAGTCGTCGCCTCACGGCTTTCATATATATCTGGGCAGTTATTCACACCTACAGCCGAATTTATCTCGGTGTCCACTACCCTGGCGACATCCTGATAGGCGGCATCATTGGAACATTTTACGCAGTGCTGCTCTACAGAGCCTACCTATATGTCATAGCACACGAAACGTTTCTCAACAGCAACAAAGCTCATGAGATGCCCATCAAATCGTGTTATGCGAACATCGTCTTAGCCACTGGGGGCACAATCTTCACGCTTCTGTTAATCGTTGCAGCTACAGGGCACTACAATGCCGTTCTCAAATTCATTTAATTTGGAAGTGGCAAATTTCAAATAGCCGTTAAAGAATAATTAAAGAGATGTTACGCGTCTAAGCGCTTAACGTCTCTTAACGTTATTTAAATTTGCTGCTTCGCAAACAATAAAAACAAGCAAACAGATGGCAGAAAGCGAGAAATTTTATACTTTTGCAGAAATTCTCCACTATTATGGTCTATAAATACGATTTTCTAATTATCGGTGCCGGAGTAGCCGGCATGAGCTACGCCCTGAAGATAGCAAGGGCGCATAAGGGAAAAATTTGTCTCGTCTGCAAGACAACTCTCGACGAGGCCAACACCAAGTTTGCGCAAGGCGGTGTGGCAAGTGTCACCAACCTTGAAGTAGACAATTTCGATAAGCACATCGAGGACACGATGATTGCCGGCGACTACATCAGCGACCCTGCCGCTGTTGAGATGGTTGTGCGTAACGCTCCTGAGCAGATAAAAGAGCTTGTCAACTGGGGCGTAAACTTTGACCGCAAGGACGACGGCAAGTTTGACCTCCACCGTGAGGGTGGACACTCTGAGTTCCGCATCCTTCACCACGCCGATGACACAGGTGCAGAGATACAGCGAGGGCTGATGGAAGCCGTGCGCAACCACCCCGACATCGAGGTTAAGGAGAACCATTTCGCAGTGGAGATTATCACACAACACCACCTTGGCGTTGAGGTGACACGTCGCACCCCCAACATTGAGTGTTATGGAGCCTATGTGCTCAACCCCGAAACAGAGAAGGTAGATACCTATCTGAGCAAAGTAACGCTCATGTGTACCGGTGGCTGCGGAGCTGTTTACCAGACAACCACAAACCCCGTCATAGCAACGGGCGATGGTGAAGCTATGGTTTATCGTGCCAAGGGCGAGGTGAAAGACATGGAGTTTGTGCAGTTCCACCCCACCTCACTCTATCATCCTGGTGAGACCCACCCCGCCTACCTCATCACCGAGGCCATGCGCGGTTATGGCGGCATCCTGCGCCTTCCCAACGGCGAGTCGTTCATGGAGAAATATGACAAGCGTCTGTCGCTTGCTCCGCGCGACATCGTGGCCCGCGCCATTGACAAGGAGATGAAGATTCATGGCATTGACCATGTGTGCTTGGATGTCACACACAAAGACCCAGAAGAGACCAAGCACCATTTCCCCAACATCTACCACAAGTGTCTGTCGTTAGGCATCGACATAACAAAAGAGTATATCCCCGTTCGCCCTGCAGCCCACTACATGTGCGGTGGCATCAAGGTTGACCTTAACGGCGAGTCGTCTATCCATCGTCTCTACGCCATCGGCGAATGTTCATGCACAGGCTTGCATGGCGGCAACCGTCTGGCCAGCAACTCGCTCATCGAGGCCGTTGTCTACGCTGATGCGGCAGCAAAGCACAGCTTGAAAGTGGTCGACAATTACGATTTCAACACCGCTGTGCCTGAATGGAACGACGAGGGAACATTGACCAACGAGGAGCGCGTGCTCATAACACAGAGCGTAAAAGAGGTTGGCGAGTGCATGAGCAATTATGTGGGCATCGTGCGCAGCGACCTCCGTCTGAAGCGCGCATGGGACCGTCTCGACCTTCTCTACGAAGAGACCGAAGACCTGTTCAAGCATGTTAAGGCAAGCCGCGACATCTGCGAGCTTCGCAACATGATAAACGTCGGTTATCTCATCACCCGTCAGGCTATCGAGCGCAAGGAATGTCGCGGTCTTCATTACACCATCGACTATCCTGTCCACGCCTACGACAAGAAAGACTAATGCTTACAACAAGAAAGACTAATGCTTACAACAAGAAAGACTAATGCTTGATACAAGCAATAAGCAAGCATTACCTTAATGCGATAAAAGACAAAAGGCTATCTGGAAACAAACCATTCCAGACAGCCCTTTTTTATTATAATGGCTATTAGCCACCGTAACCATGGCACTTGCGAAACATAACCATGGCATTTACGAGCCGTAACCATGGCACTTGCAAACCGTAACCATGGACCTGATGCGGAATTATCTTTATCTAAATCAGATGTCTTTATCACATTACAAATGTACAAAAAAGCCAAACACCTACAACATAAAAAGAAAAAATATTTTTTGTCATAACCATACAGAGCATCACAATGTATGGGTTTGACAACCTTGACAGACCGACACAAGCACAGATTTTTTATAATAAATCAAGATTTACAAAAAAAAATTACCAATTTTACGAATAAAACGCTAACTTTGCAATGACAGAACGCCGCCTGTATGGTTGCGCGATGTCACTTATTTTGGAGCGTGTCGTCTGCATGCCATAAGGATGCGACACACGCTAAAAAGGACGTTTTGGAATTACGGCGCCTCTTCCAACATCAAACTTCGCAACTTTGATATTCCAAGGAAGATCCGACAATTCAAGAAACGTCCATGTTGGTGTATTATACCCTTTCCCCCGTCAAACGGGGCGAGAGGTCTATAATATCTCTCAACGTGGGCTGGATCTTGATTGTCTTATCTCTTGGAAAGGCAATGCGAAGGCCTGATGTTGGGGTAAGATACTTAAAGATCAAGGTCTTCCCACGTTTTCTCTTTACCAAAATAACGGATACCAATTTACTCTCACTTAATTAACACAAAAAGTATATGATACACATTGGCCTTGAAATAAAATCAGAACTGGAGCGGCAAGAACGCTCCGTAAGCTGGTTTGCACGCAAGCTTTGTTGCGAACGCACAAACGTGTATTCGATATTCAAGCGCAAGAGCATTGACACCGACATGCTGACACGCATATCTCGCATTCTACAACGCAATTTCTTCGAACTCTACGACAACGAGATTGACAAGAAACAAAAATAACGCTACAGCCATAAACCTGCCACAACACAAGCTCCTAAAACTGCCATAACTTAGACGCGCGGCCAACCGTCACAAATATTCAACACTTCTGTTGCCTCATACTCACATTTCCGTATTTTCATTTTACACAACGCCGTAAATTATTGTCAACACCGTAAAAACATCTATTATCTTTAATCTTCATAACTTTGCATCTACACAAAAACGGGAATCGGTGCATAAAAATCCATGCCCGAAACAACCGCAAATGAAATCTTATTATTACAACAACTAAAAATAAAATGAAAATGAAAAAACAGATCTTTTACACAAAGCCTTGCCTCAAGGTATTGAAGGCAGAGACAGGCTCATTGCTTGCCGCATCAGGTATTACCGGTAGCGGCGAGCCCTTTGAATGGGGAGCCAAAGGTTCTAACTTCTGCGACGACACAGACACAGAAGACGATGCCGTGTGGGGAGCGAAGAGCAACGATAACATTTTCGGCAACAGCCAGGAAAACGAATAGAGCAGCTGTACAGACCTACAAAAAACTAAATCTCCGCAACTGTCCACATTTTCATGGCGGAACATCTCTGCACAACAACTTTGTGACAGACTAAGACGAAAGCAAGAAGTAGACAAAAACAAAATTGGAAACCTATTAAAAAAAAGAAGAAACGACATGAAAAATTTATTCTCACTTGTGGCATCGGCAATAGCTATGATGTCAATTAGTTTTTTGACTGCCTGTTCACAAGCAGATGTCACTCCCGACGCACGACAGGGTGACAACAGCTCTCTTGTGATGAAAGCAACAAACTTCGTTCCTGATGACACCTTCCAACGCTCAGCCAAAGTATCAAAGAATGGAGGTCCAAAGTATATCGCCCTCAAGCCAAACGAGCAGGGACTGAGCTTCACATGGAGCGAGGGCGACGTGATGGGCGTATTCGGTCTGACCGACAGCCAACAGGTGCCCATCTACATGTTAAGCGGTGCAGGCACACAGGAAGCCACATTTTCAAGTTCAAGCTTCCAGCTGAAGAAAGGCGAGCAATATGTGGCATATTATCCTATTGTAGACAAGGTGACGGCCAAGCCCATCGTGGCTGTTGACTACACAGGCCAGACACAGACAGGCAACGGCTCCTATGCCCATCTAACAAATTACGACTACCTCGTGTCCGGCATTACCACGGCAGCAGGTCTCAACAATGCAAATTTCCAGCTCCATCATGTGGGCGTGATTTTACGCCTACGCATCACCATGCCTTCTGCCGACACCTACAAGCAGCTAACGCTGTCTTCTGACGACGCAAGTTTTGACACCAAAGTGAACCTCGATCTGTTCAACCAAGAGTCGCTCATCAAAGCCACAGAAAGCACAGGCAGCGTGACCCTCAACCTCACCGACGTTTCAACCACTGAAGCCAACAAGCTGCTGACGGTGTGGATGATGCTCTCTCCCACCGACCTGTCGTCTAAAGTAATTACCGTAACCGTAAAATCGGCAAACACAGGCACAGACGATGTTGTGTTCAAGTTCCGTCCGAACAAGAAATTTGAAAAGGGCAAAGCTTACTCGTATGACCTTAAGCAGGAGGAAGCCTATGTAGACCTTGGCTTGCCAAGCGGCAATCTGTGGGCCACATGTAACATCGGTGCGACAAAGCCCGAGGAATATGGCACATATTATACATGGGGTGACAGCGATCCTATCGAAACCTACGGAACAGGCAACGGAGCATTTGATAAGTCTCCTGGTTTTTTTATTATAGATAATTTAAATCGTTTGACAGATTACAGAGGCTCTACGAAATATGACACATCTGTGCTTGTGCTGAAAGACGGTTCTGTAACACCCAATGGCGATGATTGGGTTGAGCTTATCAACAATTGCGACATAGCCTCAACAACAGTGAACGGCATAAACGGTCTTTCTGTAAAAGGAACCAATGGCAAATCCATATTTATCCCTAAAGCAGGATATTATTCACCCAGCATTGGGGTAAAGAAAAAAGTGGGTGAAATTGGCTACTATTGGACATCACTATTCCAAGCCCAATACTACCCAGAAGACAGCCAAGCAGTATTGACATATTTCAAAAATGACAAGAAGTCAGAAATCGAACTGCAAGCACAACATTATTATTTCGGATGCCCTGTACGTTCAATAAAGAGAAAATAAAATGCCCCAATTGCATGCATATCCACCATTGGAAACAATAGCACGACTTGCAATTGACGCATAAAGAGCAAAACCTAAAAAAACTCCTTCAAGGATCGCTGTCCTTGGAGGAGTTTTTATTTTTAAGCTTTTATATGAAAGCCCACATGGGGTTTGGTTATCTATCCTTCTTCATCCTCAGCTCATAGAGGTCGTTGCGGCGGTCGCGCAGGTTACGCACGCTGCCGTAGGTGTGGAGCTCGTTAAGGAGCGTCAGGTCACAGTCGGCAACGAGGATCTGCTCTGTGCCTGGTGTTGCCATGGCACGCTTGCCGTCGGTGGGGAAAGCGAAGTCGCAGGGTGTGAACACAGCCGACTGTGCATACTGGATGTCCATGTTGTGAACGCGCGGCAGGTTACCCACACTTCCCGCGATGGCCACATAACACTCGTTCTCCACAGCTCTTGCCTGAGCACACACCTTCACACGGGCATAAGCGTTCTGCGTGTCGGTGTTGAAGGGCACAAACAAGATCTGCATGCCGTCCTCAGCCATGATGCGCGACAGCTCGGGGAACTCTACATCATAACAAATAAGGATGCCTATCTTTCCACAGTCGGTGTCGAATGTCTGCACACGGTTGCCTTGGCTCAAGCCCCAGCTCTTCTGCTCGTCGGGTGTGACATGAATTTTCTCGTACATGTCGTAAGAGCCATCGCGACGGCAGAGGAATCCCACGTTGTACAGTCCGCCATCTTCCTTCACATAAGGCATGGAGCCTGTTATGATGTTGATGTTGTAGCTGATTGCCAGCTCCACAAAACGGTCACGGATCTGCTCGGTATATTGCGCCAATCCGCGGATCGACTGTGCCTCACCCATGTCGTTAAACTTGGCCATGAGGGGCGCGTTGAAATATTCGGGGAAGAGCACAAAGTCGCTCTTATAGTCGCTCACAGAGTCGACAAAAAACTCCACCTGTTCAAACAGGTCGTCCACGTCCTTATAAGGACGCATCTGCCATTGCACCAGACCCACTCTCACCGTTGGGCGTTTCTCCACATACGAGTCGGTTTGCGGCTGATAGTAGATGTTATCCCACTGCAACAACGTTGCGCAGTGTTTCGACTCCTCGTCGTTAGGCAGATAGTTGCGTATCACGCGGCGCACATGAAAATCGTTCGACAGCTGGAACGTGAGCACCGGGTCATAAATCTCGCGTGAGCGCACCTTCTCAATATACTCCTTCGGGCGCATGGTGTCGGCATACTTATAATAGTTAGGAATGCGACCTCCAAACATAATGGCCTTGAGGTTAAGCTTCTCGCACAGCTCCTTGCGATATTCATACATGCGTCGGCCCAGTCGCAGACCGCGGTAGTCGGGGTGAATGAACACCTCGATGCCGTACAATATGTTACCGTTAGGATTATGCGTGTTAAACGTCTCGTTGCCTGTCACCTTGGCGTAGGTGTGATCACCCTTCACCATGTTATAGTCGACGATGATGCTGAGGGCACAGCCCACAATCTTGTCGTCCACCACAATGACCACCTGTCCCTCGGGGAAGATGGTTATAAGCTTCTTGATCTGGGCATGCGTCCAGAACACGTCATGGTCTGCATAAATTCGTTTGAACGAACCTGCCAGCTGATCGTAGTCCTCCATCCGGAGGTTGCGCAGCTCTACCTTGTTTATTTTAAGATTAGATTCCATAAAACAAATAAACGTTTGTTATCTTACACTATTATTCTTATCCTTTCTGCAAAAGTAAGAAAATTATATGTAGAAAACGCGACATTTTATATAAAAATGTGCCGTATGCCGACAAAAAAACAAAAAAATTATGTAAATTTGCAATGAATAAAAAACCAAACGGTGACTATGAAGAAAATCCATTACATAATCCTGTTGCTGCTCATGCCGCTCGCCCTGGGAGCGCAGAGCCTATCCCCCACCTGCCGCACCTGCGGCAAGAAAATCGCGCTCTGCCCCTACAAGGGCAAGCATCCGGCCAAGCAAAGTCAGTCACGGCAACACCGCAGCAACAAGCCGTCCAGCCGTCCTTCTACCCCACACAGCAATTATGGCTCAACCCACCAGAGGCCTTCCTGCCAGCAGCCACAGGTAGAGTCGCGGCTATATGTCACCAACAAGCGGTTTGAAGACGGCACCGACCGAGCTGGATATTATACAGGATATGTGAAGGACGGTATGCGCCAAGGTGAAGGCACCACCAAGTTTGACAACGGTACGGTTGCTGTTGGCAACTGGGAGCACGACAGGATGAACGGGAAAGGCACAGCCACTGCATCAAACGGCCAAAAGTATGAAGGTGAATTCAAGGATAGCAATTTCGACGGATTCGGTACACTGACATACGAAAAAGGCGGCAAATACATCGGGACCTGGAAAGATGACAAGAAAGACGGCTACGGCATTGAAGTGTACCCAGACGGATCGGAGCTGAGAAGCACATTCAAGGACGGCCACGCTGACGGCTTCTATATGTATGTGCAGAAAGGCGGAGGATACCGCATCGGCAAAAATGAAGGCGATAAACTTGAAGGCCATAGCTTATATTTCGGTAATGACGGCAAACCAATGTACGCCCTTTTTAAAGATGACAAGTGTGTTGAAACCACTGATCTCACCGCCACATCCCGTCCCGGCACCTACTCTTACAAACACACCTACGACGACGGCACCTATGTCGAGGGAAACATAACGAACGGAAAGGGGCTTTGCAAATATCCCAACGGTGACGTTTACGAGGGAGAATGGAAAGACAGCAACCCCCACGGCTTCGGCATATACCGATTAAATAATGGCGACATTTATATCGGCCAATGGAATGAGGGGAAAAAGGACGGCACAGGCATTTACTTCCACAAGAGCAGCAATGACGCTTATGCGGGAGAATGGCGTAATGGTAAGAGATGCTATAACGGCACATTTTTCTGGTACGAGAGCGGCAACGCCTATGTCGGCCAATGGAGCGACGACAACATGAGCGGCTTCGGAACAATGTATTACAGGAACAGCAAATGCTCGCGCGGTAGATGGGCTAACGACAAACTCGTTGAAAAGCTGTAAACCAATTTTGAACAAACAGGCGAAGTAAGAAATCGTCAAAACACGAGAACCACTTATGAGCGACAAGATAACATCAGCCATCGCCCCGGACACCGTCCTGCACGGCGAGGCTTACGACTACAAGATTATAAAGACACTCGGCCAGGGCTCCTTCGGCATAACCTACCAGGCAAAGGTGGAGATGAAGGGTGCGCTCGGCACACTCGACAGCAACATGTATGTTGCGGTGAAGGAGTTTTTCATGAAAGAGGTGAACGGACGCTCGGGCGACACCGTGACAAGCGGCAGCACGTCGAAGGGCGGACTGTTCAGCTACTACCGTGAGAAGTTCGAGCGCGAGGCGCGAAACCTCGGCACGCTGAAGCATCCCAACATCGTGCGTGTACTGGAGCTGTT
>ENA-ORMS01002362-ORMS01002362.1-human-gut-metagenome-genome-assembly--contig:-NODE-2362-length-13612-cov-3.195176_pt1 | contig 13612 bp, 15 predicted proteins | sample MGYA00242104_ERZ508997 | MGnify/ENA primary metagenome ERZ508997 (study PRJEB26280, sample SAMEA2338704) | human gut metagenome | biome: human gut; feature: human-associated habitat; material: faeces... | reverse complement strand
AAGCCACATGACCCAGTAGCGCCAGTCGCTCAGTGCCGCTACATTCACAAACAGGCTGCCGATTTCTTCAAAAATCATAGTCAGTCACCTCATGCATATTATTTGCAATTAAATATAAAAAAGACTCTTACAAAAGCCCCCATTAGGGACCTTTGTAAAAGTCTTGTTCTAAACACATGGTGTTTACGGACGGCACGAGCGCCAAAGCGCCGGGATGACGATACCGCCCAACACAGCAGATAGACCGTGCAAACTACTCCCTCTTACGCGGTTTATTATATTATGATGTTCCGGATTTGTCAATCCGTTAGTTTCGGCTAAATCTTATCCCAGGATGCCTAAATGCTCCAGCAGCACCTTACAGCCGATAAGGATCAGAATAATGCCACCGGTCAGCGAGGCCTTGTCCTTATACTTAGCGCCAAAACGGTTGCCAATAAATACGCCCAACGCTGAGATTACAAAGGTGGTACATCCAATAAGCCCGGAGGCCTTGCCAATACTCACAGAGAGGAACGCAAAGGTAATCCCCATTGCCAGCGCGTCAATACTGGTCGCCACCGCCATTAGCAGCAGTTCCTTCAGATCCAATCGTTCGTTTACAAATTCTTCCTCTTCCTTGCCATCCTCATGCAGGGTGTCCCACACCATCTTCCCGCCGATGAACAGCAGCAGCACAAAGGCGATCCAGTGGTCATACCGGGTGATATACTGCGCAAAACGGCTGCCCAGCCAGCCCAAAAAGGGCATCAGCGCCTGGAATCCACCAAAGAACAATGCGATGATAAAGGTATGCCGGTAGTTGATGCGCCGCATTCCCAGGCCCTTGCATATCGCCACCGCAAAAGCGTCCATCGAAAGGCCGATCCCAATGAGCAGAATTTCTACTGTACTCATGCCTTCACCCCATGTCAGTCAAAAAATAAGGTAACCCGATGATTGTAGCATATCATCACCGGGCTGTCAAACATATTTATTCACGCTTCCCTGCCTGGATATTCATCCGGTACCAGTCCCATAGGGTCATCGGGGTTCCCAGCGCTTCCCTCGGTATTCTCGCCACCGAGATACTCTCCCCGGCCATCTCCAGCTCTTCCTCCAGCAGCACCATCGCCAGGGAATCCAGATAGCCGCTTTGCAGCAGCTCCGTGTTCCACTCCAGCGGCCGGTCACAGGCTCGACACAGTACTTCCAGCAGTTTTTCTTTTTTCATGTGCTCACCTCATCTTCTCCAAAATGTTTCATGTGAAACATTTGTTCCTTTCTTTTTCGTCTGTTGGCACAGTGCTTTGGTCCAATAGCGCAGCTGCTTTCCTTCGGTCAATTTTACCGTTTACCGTTATGGGCAGCGCACGGCAAAATAATATCCTCCGGGGAACCATATACTCCGGCAGCATATTGGCAAGAGCCTGACGCACCTGTTCCTCCTGTGGTTCTCCGGTTGCAGCCGCCACCGCCTGAAGGGAAATAACCCGTCCCAAGCGGTCTTTGCGCGGCAGCACCACTGCTTGATGAATCCCCGGCAATGCCGTCAATGCCGCTTCTATTTCGCCGGGCTCTATGCGGTAGCCCTTATATTTGATTTGGTCATCGCAGCGGGCAACATACCACAAGTACCCATTTTCAAAGTACCCGATATCGCCGGTCACAAAACGGCCATGAAATTCCTCTCCGCCAAGATAACCGGCGGCAACACTTAACCCCTGTAAAGTAATATGTCCAGAATGGTCATGGAATTGCTCGCCCACGGTATCGTCTGCTGTGCTTCCCGCCTGTTGGACAATACCGTCCGGCTGTTCCACCGTAACACTAACCGCTTCCCCGTATTGGTGACCGATGGGAAGCCTCTCCTCTTTGGCCAGCTCCTTGGTGATCTCCACGGCTGTAACCGCACAAGTTGCTTCGGTGGGACCATAGGCATTGATGATCCGCAGCCCCGGAAAACGCCGCCACAACCGCCGCACAGTACTGCCTCTCAGCGGCTCCCCGCAAAAGAAAATAGTTTGCAGGCAGGGCAGCATCTTGGCCGCAAACCGTTCATCCAGCAGACAGCAGTCCGCAAAGGACGGGGTCATAACAGCCAGCTGTGCCCGGCTGCCACAGGCGGAAATGGGACACCCCTCCGTAGAAAGTTCCAGAGTGCATCCGGTGTATAATGTATAATATAGATCGGCGACTGAAAGATCGAAGGTAAACAGCGCCTGATTGAGCACAGCATGAGGATACAGCCCGGCAATGGCAGGGCGCGTGGTGAACCAGGCGATGAAATTTTCCAGGTTGGCATAGGTGACCACAACGCCCTTTGGCGCACCGGTGCTGCCGGAGGTGAACAGGATATAGGCGATATCATCCGGAGCGGCAGCAGGTAAAGCAAAGCACTCCCCACCCTGGAGCGGGATGGAAAGGCAATGGACGGTATCCTGCAGCGCTGTGGGAAGCGGCTGCAAACAGATGGCGGTATGGATGTTGGCCTGCGCGACCATAGAACTGACCCGCTGCGCCGGATAGTGCGGTCCGGCCGGAACATAAGGCCTGCCGGCCCAAAGACATCCCACCATAGCAATAACATACGCCGGGGATTTTTCGCCATAAATGAGGACAGGCCCGCTGCCCTCCGCCAGCTTTGCCGCCAGTGCGCTGGCACGGCTGTGCAGCTCCTCCCAGGTCAAGTCCTGCTCCCCCATGCGGCAGGCAATGCCGCCCCGATGGGCAAAACTCCGTTCTCTCAGCATGGAAGCTCCTCCCGGAGCTGCTCCGGTGGGATGAGAGCGGGATCATACATCACCTGGGAATGATTGATGAGCAACAATTCTCTGTCAAGCTCATTGCCTTCACAGTCCGTTTTAACGCGGTAAATGCGGCTGCAGCGGTAATAATGGCCATCCGCTTCCTTTTGGAAGTGGTGATCTTCCTCTATAATACGCCAGCGGTATGGAAACGCATGCTGGGCCCGCAGTTCACCGCAGAGATCGTGCTCCTCCTGCCAAATAAGCAGCTGTACCGGCGTATCGGTATCATTGCGGAAACGGTAATCAACATTTTTATAAAAGATGCTTGTCCCGGTGCCGAAAGGCACCCGCCGCCCGCTATCCGGGAAAAGGGCATCGGTGTGATGGTGCAGCTCTGTGACGGTAAGCGGGCTATTGAGAACCATCCAGTGGATGAGATTGGCCAGCTGACATAGTCCCCCGCCGGTCTCTGCTCCCAGCCGCCCAGCCCCGATGGTCAGCCCTGGGAGATAACCTTTCCGGGCGGTGGTGCGGCCCACCGTATGCCAAAAGGAAAAGGTCTGACCTGGTTCAATGATAAGACCATGGATGCGTTCCCCCGCCAGACGGAGATTGGTTTCCTTATTATATTGCAACTGCATATCCACACCAGCCAGTTGGCGCAGCATGGGGGAACGGTGCCCCTTAATGAGGGCCGGCAGCGGTTCCTCTTCCCTGTGCTCTGCAAAGCGTACCGGGGAAATGAGATCCCGCAGATTTCGCAGCATGATCTCCTTTTCCACCGAGATACGGTAGCAAAAGGGACTTAGCTGGCAGAAAAGTTTCCTTGCCATTATTGATCTTCTCCTCTCTTTCTCCTTGCGGAGTACCCCCATTGTGCATGGTATAAGACCGTTTGTCAATAGAATTTGGCACTTTAGCGACCCATAAACCACAGGAAAATTGCCGAAAAGCTTTCCTTTTGCTGCAAAATGCGCTAAAATAAGGAGCAGTACCCCAAGAAAAAGGAGCAAATCCCTTGAACAAAGTATTTTTTGACCTGGAATGGAACACCGGTTTTCTGGATGGCAACAGCTTTGATGAGATTATAGAAATAGGCGCTGTGAAAACCGATGAAGAATATCGGCAGATCGATGGATTCCGGCGGTTGATCCGCCCTGTGATCTACCGCAAGATGAACCCGTATATTCAGAAGATCCTGGCGATCACCATGAAAGACCTGCAGGGCGAAGAGCCTCTGGCCTCGGTTGCGAAGGCGTTCTTTGACTGGTGCGGCGACTGTGATACCCTCATTGCGTGGAGCGGGAATGACTTTGGCGTGCTGGAAAAGAACCTGGCGCACATAGGAATGAAGATACCGGAGCAGTTGGGTCGTTACGATGTGCAGATGGCCTATGCCTACCGGACCGAGAATAGCATCCGCAACTATGCCCTAAAAACTGCGGTGGAGGCCATGGAGCTGCCGGAACCGGAGGGACAGGAATACCACGATGCCTACTGCGATGCCCAGTTTACAGCTGCTATCGGGCGGGCACTAACCGAGCGCTACGGACCCTTACCGGCCGTAGAAGAACTGCAGGCGCTGAAAAATACCCTGGTAAAGCCAAAAAAGCCCAAGCTGCCACTGATGTATAGTGTAAAAAAAGCAATAAGGATGGAGCAGTATGTTGCGTTCCCCTGCCCCACCTGCGGCTTGCCGCTGCGGCTGCCCTGCTGGTACGCATTGGATGATAAGCATTTTATCGGGCAAGCACGCTGTCCGGAATGCGGTCCCCGATATGCCGAACTGACCTGTGACCATTTCCGGCAGAACCGATGTGATGCGCACTTTACCCTGTGGGGAGAAGCCAGCGACTATGCAAAAGATCAAATGAAAAAAGCGGTGGAGTTGGATCACTGCATCAAGCTGTATCCACCGCGGCGTAAAAAAGAAGCAAAGTAACAGATGGAAGCCCTTACGGGGGCTTCTTCTTTTATGAGATATACAGTGGAATCAGGCGGAAATTATTCGTAAATGTCGAATCTCGTTCCTAGTTAACGATTTTTTAACCATTGCGACGAGATGATATTGACAATTTTCTGCCTTATCGTTATTCTGTATTGTGATGAACGATTGACTGTGCGTTTGTCAAATCAACTTAAAGAGAGGTTTATACCATGAAAAAAGTAAACTGGCTGGTCGTGGCGGCCGGTCTGGTGGTAGGTGCTGCTGCCGTACTGCTGACTGCGCTGGGCAACCCCGGCAACATGGGCTTCTGTATTGCGTGCTTCCTGCGGGATACCTCCGGTGCCCTGGGCCTGCACTCCGCAGGCGTGGTCCAGTACATCCGCCCCGAGATCATCGGCATTGTACTAGGCTCCCTCATCGCTGCTCTTGGCTTTAAGGAATTCAAAGGCCGCGGCGGTTCCTCCCCTGCCCTGCGCTTTGTACTGGGTATGTTCGTTATGATCGGCGCCTTGATGTTCCTGGGCTGCCCGCTGCGTATGATGATCCGTATCGGCGGCGGCGACCTGAACGCCATCGTTGGTCTGGTCGGCTTCGTTGTCGGCATCTTCATCGGCACCCTGTTCCTCAAGAAGGGCTTTACCATGAAGCGCGCCTATAACCTGGGCGCCTTGGAAGGCAGCGTAATGCCCGCTATCGTAGTGGCTCTGCTGATTCTGCTTATCGCTGCTCCCTCCTTCATCCACTTCTCCACTGAGGGCCCCGGCAGCAAGCACGCTCCCATCGCCGTTGCATTGATCGTCGGTCTGATCGTCGGTGCTTTGGCTCAGCGTTCCCGTCTGTGCACCGTCGGTGGCATCCGTGACGCTATGATGTTCAAGGATTTCAAGCTGCTATATGGCTTTATCGCTGTTATCATCGCCGTTATCATCGGCAACCTCATCACCGGCAACTTCAACCTGGGCTTTGAGGGTCAGCCTGTTGCCCACACCGACGGTCTGTGGAATGCTCTGGGCATGGCCCTGGTCGGCTGGGGTTCCGTCCTGCTGGGCGGCTGCCCGCTGCGTCAGCTGGTACTGGCCGGCGAAGGCAGCGCGGATTCCACCATTACTGTACTGGGTATGATGGTAGGCGCCGCTCTGTGCCACAACTTTGGTCTGGCTTCTTCCGCCAACGGCCCCACCCAGAATGGTATGATCGCTGTTGTCATCGGCTTTGTTGTCGTGGCGATCGTTTCCTTCCGGAATGTTGCTAAGGAGGCGTAACTATGGTAGATGCAAGAGGACTTGCCTGCCCCATGCCTGTTGTTATGGTGCAGAAAGAGGTCAAGAAGAGCAATCCCGCTGAGCTGACCGTACTGGTAGATAATCAGTGTGCCGTGGAGAATGTGACCCGCTTTGCCGGGAGCCAGGGCTATAAGGTGGCGGTAAAGGCCGATGGTGAGGACTTCACCCTGACCCTGACCAAGTGATATGAATTCTTACATTGCAACCTTTCACACCCACTTTTCCGCCCAGTGCACCGCGCGTGCCATGATGAAAGCCGGGATCAATGCCAAAATGGCACCGGTTCCGCGCACCTTGAGCACCGACTGCGGCACCTGTGTGCGCTATGAAGCGGCAACCCCGCTGAGCGAACTGATGCACGCCGATTACGATGCTATCTATGCGGTGAAGGACGGAAGCTACCGCGAACTGCAAAAAAACGAAGAATAAAGAAAAGAGCTGTCGGTTTTGTGGCCGGCAGCCCTTTTTTATTCAATTGTTGCCCATCTCTTCACTAAGGGTTAGCCAGCGTTCCATAGCGGAATCCAAAAGCCCCTGCTTTTCCTCTATGAGGGCACAGAGCTCCTGCAGGCGCTGGTAGTCATTCTGCACACTATCCTGTGCCATTTCCGCCTTGATTTGTTCCAGTTCCTCCTCCAGCGTATGAATGAGCGTTTCGGCTTCGGCGTATTCCTTACGGCGGCGGGCATCCTCCCTGCGCTGCTCCTTGCCGCGGTTATACTGCTTTTTCTGCTCGCTTTCGGTCTTTGGCTGCGGGGCGGCGGCCCTTTCCGGGCCCAGCTCCGCTTTGGCCCTCAGATAAGCCCCGTAACCACCCTTATACTGGTGCAGAGCCCCCTGTTCTATCGCGAAAATGCGGTTTGGCACGCGGTCCAGTAGGTAGCGGTCATGGGATACGATGATCAGTGTTCCCTCGTACTCCGCTAGGGCCTGCTGCAAAACCTCCTTAGAAGGCAAATCCAGATGGTTGGTAGGTTCATCCAGCACCAGCACATTACTGCCGGCCAGACAGATGATCGCGAGCTTCAGGCGGGCACGCTCTCCGCCGGAAAGCTGCCCCACCAGCCGGGGGGCGTCCTCCCCGGTAAGTCCCATGGCACCCAGGGCTGTACGCAAAGGTGTTTCATATAGACGGGGGTAGGCCTTCCACATGGTGTCCAGTACAGTCAGGGATTGATCCAGATGGTCGCTTCCCTGATCGTAGTAACTGCGCTTAACGCCACGCCCCCAGGTGATGCGGCCCTTTATGGGCGGCTGCGCCGAAAGGAGGGTGCGCAGAAGCGTTGTTTTGCCGCTGCCGTTGGGGCCGATGATAGCCACCTTATCCCCCCGCTGGATATTGAATTCCGCATTGGCAAGAAGGATGCGTTCCCGCTCTCCACTGCCTACCGCAATGGTAAGCCCCTCAACATCCAGCACATCCTTGACCGGCTCGGTCTCAAACTCCAGACGGATCTTTGGGGGCTTCAGGCGGCGGTGGGGCTTTTCAATGGGCTCCAGCCGTTCCAGCATCTTCTGGCGGGACTGTGCCATCTTGGTGGTGGAAGCACGCACCAAATTACGGGCCACATAGTCCTCCAGCTTGGCGCGTTCCGCCTGCTGCTGCTCGTACAGCTTCTTTTGGCGGGTATCCTGCTCCTCCCGCTGGCGAGTGTAGGCGGTGTAGTTGCCCTTGTATTCCCACAGGGTACCGTCCTCCAGCTCCCATATTTTGTTGCAGAGTTTATCAAGGAAGTAGCGGTCGTGTGAAACTACCAGCAGCGCTCCCTTGTAGCTGGCCAGGTAATCCTCCAACCAGCTCAGTGCGGCAAAGTCAAGATGGTTGGTCGGCTCATCTAGAATAAGCAAGCTGGGGGCCTCCAGCAGAAGCTTTGCAATTGCAAGACGGGTCTGTTCCCCACCGGAGAGCTTGTCCACACATTTATCAAAGCCATGCTCCGCAAAGCCCATACCGGTCAACACCGTCTTGATCTTTACCTCAATTTGGTAGCCGTCCCGCGCCAGGAAAGCATCCTCTGTGCGCCGGTACTCCTCTGCCAGGGCCGGAGTATTTTCCTGCGCCATTCGCTCCTGCAGCTCCTTCATGCGGCGCTCCAGGGCATACACATCGGCAAAGACCGACTGCATCTCCTGCCAAATGGTCCCCTCAAAGGAAAGCCCGCAGTTCTGCTTTTGATAGCCAATGGAAAGATCCGCTCCGCGGGCAATTTCCCCAGAACCGTCATCCGGTTCCAGTTCCCCACAGATGACCCGCAGAAGGGTAGTCTTGCCGGTGCCATTGGGGCCCACCAGGCCAATACGGTCGTGGTCCTCTATCTTGGCGGTGACATCGGAAAAAATAACCTCGCTGCCAAAGCTCTTACTAACATTCTGCAAAGAGATCTGCACCGTGGCCCCCCTTTCTGCTGTGATAACCATGATATTATAGCACAGAAGCTGTAGAATGGAAAGCCTTTTTGCGCCGGGTGGTTCCCAAGCAGGCTGCGGGATGGTATAATAAAAAAGAACCGGCCACCGAAAAAGGAGAACGCCATGTTTAAGAAGAATGACATCATCCCACTTACCATAGAATCCATCACCAATGAGGGCAGCGGCATCGGGCACACTGATGGCATCGCGGTCTTTGTGCCAATGACCGCCGCCGGAGATGAACTGAGAGTGCGAATCGTAAAGGTGCAGAAAAGCTACTGCTATGGCATCATCGAAGAGGTCATCACCCCTTCCCCGGATCGTGTTCCGGTTGACTGCCCCAGCTATAAGCGCTGCGGCGGATGTAGCCTGCGGCACATCACCTACGAAGCGGAGCTGCGGGAAAAGCAGCGCTGGGTACAGGATGCCATGCGGCGCATCGGCGGCTTCACAATAGAGCCTTTGCCTATTCTGCCCTCCCCCAGCCACACATGCTACCGCAATAAGGCTCAGTTTCCCTTTGGGCAGGGCGATACCGGCAGCTATACCGGATTTTTTGCGCCGCGCAGCCATACTGTCATTCCCTGCCGGGACTGTCCCCTGCAGCCGGTGGTTTTCAGCGAGATCGCCGCATGGATGTGTCATTATGCCGATACCCATGGGCTTACCATCTACAATGAACAGACAGGGAAAGGCTTGCTGCGGCATCTTTATCTGCGTCAGGCGGCCGTTGATGGCAGCATTATGCTGTGCCTTATCATCAATGGCGATAAAATGCCCCATGCCGAGGAATTCACCCGGGAAGCACAGCAGCAGTTCCCTGCCATCTCCACCATACTGCTGAATCACAATACCTGCCGGAACAATGTGATCCTTGGTCAGCAAGAAACAGTGCTGGCAGGGCCAGGCACTTTACAGGATGTCCTTTGCGGTGTTTCTGTTACACTTTCTCCGCACAGCTTTTATCAGGTAAATCACGATGTCGCAGAACAGCTGTACCGGGAAGCCGCCCAACTGGCCGCCCTGCAGCCGAATGAAACTCTTCTCGATCTTTACTGCGGGGCAGGTACCATCGGGCTTTCCATGGTGCAGCCGGGGCAGAAGCTCATCGGTGTTGAGGTAGTACACAGTGCCGTGGAAAATGCTCGCCAAAATGCCGCCCGCGCCGGTGTAACTGATGCGGAATTTCTGTGCGCCGATGCGGGCAAGGCTTCGCAGATTTTAGCGGAACGCGGCCTGCGCCCTGATGTCATCGTGCTGGACCCACCCCGCAAGGGCTGCGATAACGATACCCTGCAAGCGGTAGTGCGCATGGCGCCCAGCCGCATCATCATGGTAAGCTGTAATCCTGCCACCATGGCACGAGATGCCGCCATCCTCCGGGAGATGGGCTACGATCTGCAGTGTTACCGCCCTGTAGACCTTTTCCCCAGGACATCGCATTGTGAGACGGTTGGCCTATTCACAAAACAATGATATAGCAAGACCGGCCAGGATTCCGTTGGAACCCCGGCCGGTCTTTTTATTGCATTCTCACTGGAATACTGATCTCGGTGACAAACTTTTGCAGATCGTTGGTCAGCCCATAATCAATCATTGTAATTTCCCGGGAAAAACCAGCCACCTCCATTTGACGCGCCGCAATGTAGGCGGTCAGCTTCTCATATTGCTCCGGTGCCTGGGCATGGCTGCCCCGGAAGCGAATCCGAACACACAATGCCTGCGGCAGCTGCTGCACCTCCCCATTATAGTTGTCCTCCTCATCCAGCACCAAAAAGACACGGTCGCATGGGAAATATTTCCCCTACTGCAAGTGTTCCCTCGAAAGGCCGATTCCTACTTTTCCCAGGAAAACCGCCGCCCACAGCCCGTCCAATGCTGACTGTTGCCCCCATCGCAAGCCCAACGATCATGACCGTAAGCATGTGCATCACCTGCAAACCAATGGACACCGCGGTGGTACTGGCAACACCCTCATACTGGCCGATAATAAAAAGGTCGGCCAAGCCATACAGGGCCTACAAAAAATTTGTTTTTGCTATACTTTATTATAAATTCTACATCCATTGTAGAGTCAATAGAGAACAGCAAAAAAGCACCGGTTTTTCTTTCCGGTGCTCATTTTTACCGGATGCGTACCAGCAGAACCATCTCTTCCCCACGGGAAACCCGGATATCCAGCCCATCCTCCGTCTCTTTGCGGCGGAAGCTCAAGACATCCCCTTCATAGCAGGAGGCCCGGAAGATGACATCCATCCGCCGAATGGGCAGAGCTTTGCGCTCCTCGTTGGAAAGACTGCCCATAATCATTCGCACATAGGCTGTGTTATTCATGTGGCCGCCCACATCAATATCCGTGGAGCGTACCCGATATTCGGCATAGGGCGCTATTCCTTCAAAATGGTCCGCGATCCGGGCAAAAGGCTCTGGTGCCGCTGTCCCATTTTCAAAGCGCAGTTCCACCGGATAAATACCCTCCAGCGGCACCAGTTTGTGGGTCGCGGTATTAATAACCGCCCATTCCGTCTTGCCGGTCAGGACCACATCCTCTCCGCAGCGCATAATGTAGCTGCGGTTACCGCGCATCTTATCCGGCTGCTCCGGCCAGGTCTCCAGCGTTACATCCTGCAGCATCCGTGGCCGCCGGATAAAATTCACCTGCGTCTTTACCGTCAGCCAAAAAAGACCCTTTTGGGCCATCGCGCCCAGTCCCACGCCGATCTGCTCCGCGTGGAAGGAAGCGATATCCATAAACAGCCCAAAGGCCTCAGCGTGGCTCAGCTTCCCGCTGGCATCGCAGATGCTGGGGCCGATCTGCCGCCGCATCTCATACTTTTCCATCATCGCTGTCATCCTTTCCGGGTTCCTTGTAAAATTCACCGCAATCTGATATATTAGGGGTGTTTGGTGCTATAATGATATTGTACCACAGTCCGTGGATTTTTCCTACCGTCAAATCCATCATTCTGTACAAAAGGAGCCGATAAAATGTGTACCGCCGCCACCTATCAAACCCGTGATTTTTATTTTGGCCGTACTTTGGATTATGAATTTTCCTACCCCAGCGAAGTAACCATTACGCCCCGCCGCTTTCCGCTTTCTTTCCGCCATACCGGCAGCATGAACGAACACTACGCCATCATCGGCATGGCGTATGTGGCCAATGGTTACCCCCTCTACTATGATGCCATCAACGAGAAAGGTCTTGGCATGGCCGGGCTCAATTTTGTTGGCAATGCCGCCTATGCCGCCCCCTGCGAGGGAAAGGAAAATATCGCCCAGTTTGAATTCATCCCCTGGATTTTGGCCCATTGCGCCGATCTGCGGGAAGCCCGCGCCGCCCTGACCGGCATGAATCTGACCGGCACCCCCTTCAGTGAGACTCTGCCGCCCGCTTCCCTGCACTGGCTCATCGCCGATGCCTCCGGCGCCATTGTGGTGGAGAGCATGGCGGATGGGCTGCACATTTACGATGATCCCGTCGGCATCCTCACCAATAATCCCCCTTTCCCACAGCAGATGGCCATTTTGAACCGCTACCGTGGCCTTTCTCCCCACCAGCCACAGAATACCTTTGCCCCCGGGGTGGAGCTGCCCTGCTACAGCCGTGGCATGGGTGCCAAAGGCCTGCCCGGCGATCTGTCCTCCGATTCCCGCTTTGTACGGGCCGCTTTCACTCGCATGAACTCGGTAAGCGGCGAGGATGAGACAGAAAGTGTCAGTCAGTTCTTCCACATCCTTGGCAGCGTGGAGCAGGTGCGCGGCTGCTGTGAGGTGGCCCCCGGCCAGTATGAGATCACTATTTATACCTCCTGCTGCAATGCCACCCGCGGCATCTACTACTATACCACCTACGGCAACCCGCAGATTACCGCCGTAGATATGCACCGCACCGATTTGCAGGGCAGCACCCTCACCCACTATCCTCTGCTCCCACTGGAAATCAAACAGCAAAACTGAATCAAGACAGCCGGCACACTGCCTCATTAGGGCAATGTACCGGCTGTCTCTTTCTTCGTCATTCTTTTATCACAATGGGCAAGCGGTTTCCCATACGGCTCAGCAGCTCATTGCTGATGCTTCCTGCTTGCTCTGCAATACGAGGGGCAGAAATCCGGCTGTCTTTCCTGTTATCGACCAGCGTAGCAATATCTCCGACAGCAGCCCCAGGTGCATCGGTAATATCCACCGCAAGCTGATCCATACAGATGCGCCCAAAAATGGGAGCTGTAAATTCTCCGATCCGCACATACGCTCTCCCATCGGATAAACTCCTCGGCAGGCCATCGGCATAGCCAATCGGCAGATTCGCGATCCGGCTGTCCCGTTTGGTTTGGAAGGCTCGTCCATAGCCGGTATACTCCCCTTTGGGTACATCTCTTATCAATGCCACTCTTGCCTTTAGGGCAAGCACCGGCCGCAGATCCAGCTGCAAGGCGGTTTGCTCCTCCGGCGCACTGTCAACCCCATATAGAGTGCCCCACCCGTACATAGTCACATCGCAATTCAGGATAATTCAGCAGCCCATAGCTGCTTTAGATGTGCATATTGTTTCAGCTCTTTCGTCCGGTGGATATCGGTATATCCCAAAATGAGGATCATCCCCCGGATCCCATAGCGCCGCAGGCGGATCCCCTCCTCGATCGTCGCGACCGCAAATGCCTTTACACCGTTTTTCTCCAGATGTGTCGAAATTTCATAATCCCCGTGGCCGTAGGCATTGGCCTTCACGACCGCCCAGACGTCGCGGCCGTCCGCGGCTTCGCGGACCCGTTCCAGGTTCTGGTGCAGGGCATCCATATGAATGGTGACGGAAATCGGACGTGGCATTTCTTACTTCTTTCTCTGAATAACTGAAAAGACCGGCACAGAGCCGAAAGGCGAATCCTAAAGGATTTTGCCCGAACGGGCGCAATCACTTTCTGCTTTTTTCACTGCGGAATCCCCGCCGTGTCGGTGTAAACTCCCTCGGTTTTCCACCGATCTGCTTTACACAGGGCTTATTCCTTATGAAACGCGGGTTTTACACCATCATGCTGGCGCAGTTTTTGTCGTCTTTAGCCGACAATGCGCTTCTTATCGCCGCCATTGCGCTCCTGACGAGCCTTTCGGCCCCCGAGTGGATGACGCCCTTACTAAAACTCTTTTTCGTCATCAGCTACATTCTCTTGGCGGCCTGGGTGGGAATTTTTGCCGATCTGATGCCCAAAGGCCGCGTGATGTTCATCACCAACGCCGTCAAA
>ENA-ORMS01002357-ORMS01002357.1-human-gut-metagenome-genome-assembly--contig:-NODE-2357-length-13629-cov-3.367836_pt1 | contig 13629 bp, 8 predicted proteins | sample MGYA00242104_ERZ508997 | MGnify/ENA primary metagenome ERZ508997 (study PRJEB26280, sample SAMEA2338704) | human gut metagenome | biome: human gut; feature: human-associated habitat; material: faeces... | reverse complement strand
GCGGGGAGCCTGCTCTTGACTGCGCTTCGGGCGGACTTCCGCAATTTGTTTCCTGAAAATGGTGCCGGATATGGGATTTTGCGTATCTTACCGGCGAATTCAATCCCAACGCTGACCCGATGATAAGATGCTGCATTTTTCTGATTTTCGTTAGTTTCTTCTTGCATTAAACAAGTCTGAGCTATACGGAGAGCTGCATCCAAAAATTTGCTTTCATTACAATAACTAAACAACGAAGCAATGCTTAACATATTATTCCAATCTATTTGAGACAATAAATCAGATTTATCCTTATTCCAAACTAAATTAGGAATAGTATCACAAACAGACAACGTGAGTAATGCCTCATATTGACGTTTGAAACTACTTAAGTTATATACTTTTTCACCTAACATTATTTGATTGTTTTAAGATAATACTTTCTAAAATCGTTAACAGAAGGAAATGGCATTAAAAAGACATGAATCTCCTTTTTATCAAGATTCTCATGATCTTTTATCTTATTTCCGATAGTATTATGCCATTTCTCATATTCTGTCAATACTGCATTTTTAATATATTCTGTAGTTTTGGTGACATCTGTATCACTTGGGTATTTATCATAATCAAATCCGATAAAACATACACCCTTATAAATTAAATGATTTGATTGTCCTCTATCTTTATCAAAATACCCTACAAGTACATCCTCAATAGCTTCATCGTTTATATTTTGGTGTATATTCGATGTAATCAAATCTATGTCTCTTTCTTGTGTTGAAGTACAACCTTTCGGGTCAAGTAGAAAACCTTTCAAACTTTCAAAACAATTCGCTAATGCCGTATTTAAATCTTGATACATTTTAGCTTCCGCCCAATATAGTTCAAGGTTACCTGTTGTGCGATTATACTGAAAATGGACTCCATCTGCTCCTTGATAATGCATTTTCGGGGATGTTTTTAAAGACATTTTACTTATTAGTTGCGGGAGTTTCAATATATCCTGTGTAAGAATATATAATAAAATTTCGCCACCTTCTCCTGTATTATTCAAATCAGTAAAAAGATTTTCAGCTTTCTTTCTTAACTGAATTATCTTTCTTGTAGAACCTGTTTCATTTAGATCATGCCTTGCCTCCTCTATCTCTTTTTTAGGAATAGCATAATCAACTATTCGAGAATCAATATATTCGATTAAATCATGAAGTCTTAACTTACCATTAGCATCAACTCTTAGACAATAGCAATATCCCTTAGAATTAGTCTCTGGTATATCTATACAATACCGAACCTCCTCAATACGAGATTTTATAGCCTCATTTGTATTAACTATGAGATTATTTATCGCATTTTCTATTCTATCCATTCTACTTATATTTAAATTCTCGCTTTTTAAAAGTTCTTCAGACGACTAATACTAGTAATACATTTCAATATATTGATAAGCCTTATCAAAGACTTCTTGGTCTTTAATTTGGTAATTAACCCACAAAATGGAACGTAACTTCTTTTTTATCTCTCGCTGAGCAGTAATGCTTTTGAAAGCATCTTTAAACTTACGCACAATAGCTACCACATTTTCATCAATATCAGCAACTATACGTTCTACAATGATAGGCGTATTCTCCGTTTTAATCGACTCAAATAACTCCGTAAGAGCAGCTTTTGCTTGTTCCCTCTTGTCAAGAGGTTGATCTGATTTTTTTTCTTCCTCAAGAACCTCTTTGGCAAGAGTTAGCAATCCACGGAGGAAATCAATACTGGTTATAAGATTCTCCTCCATATGACGACGCAGTTCATCCAACTTCTCGGCAAATGCCTTGTAGTTGGGATCTCTATGGTGCTCTCCTAACCTCAAACGGAGCATCTTTTCTACTTCCAATATCTTTTTAGGATTGTCTTTAGCTTGCTCCAACACCATATCAATTACATCTCCATCTACCACAAGATCCTCGAGAGGTGTCCCGATATCAATAGTATCAATATTGCGATGAATGATTTCAATGGTTTTAGCACCCAATAAAGTCCATATGAGTGAACCTCCAGTACTAACAGGGCGTACGCTTTGATATACTTGAGCCAGCCAAGTATAATCTGTCTGATAAGCAGCCAGCATTGCATCCGGGCTTACTGTTTCCCAAGCCTTAGCCAATCGTGAAAAATATTTTGCAAAATTCGTTTTTGTAGACTCATCAAGTAAACATTGCTGAGCTGCCTGCAAACCTTCCCAACCGCCGATTGTCCGGTCTACACCCGGAAAAAAGTCAATACACTCTTGCAAGAATTGAGGTATCAACACTTTTATTTCATCAATATTCTTTACAACCGTTTTTACTGTCTCCTCATCAAAGGCAAGGTTTTTGGCTACATTGTCAAATACACCAACGAAATCTACAATCAGACCACATTTCTTATCAACATTGTATTTTCTATTTGTACGACAAATAGCCTGCAACAGCGTATGGTCTTTCATCGGCTTATCAAGATACATACACTGTAAAATCGGAGCATCAAAACCTGTCAACAGTTTAGAAGTTACAATCACCATTTTAATTGGAGACAAGGGATCACGGAATTGATCAAGAAGTTTTTTCTCTTGGTCTCGATCACGGCGATATGCTTTATAGTCATCAGCTTTATCACCAGCCGTATGCATAACAATGGTAGTTGCGTCTTCTGTACCCAAAAGCGCATCAATCGCTTTCTTATATTTCACACAACAGTCCCGATTATAGACCACCATTTGAGCTTTCATGCCACTAGGCTCTACATACTCTTTGAAGTGATTTACAATATAACGTGCGACATCGTTAATTCGCTTCTCCGCTGTAAAAAATGCTTCAACAGAAGTTCGTTTTACTAACTCGTTCTTTTCTTCCTCGGATATTTGATCGGTCAGTTCATCAAACTCTTCTTGTAATTGCTCTTCGTTAAGATGCATCTCTACCGGCACTGTTTGGAAGTTCAATTCAAGAGTAGCTCCATCTTCAACAGAATTTTGGAAAGTATATTTTGAAATATATCCACCTTTCTCTAAATCTTCATCAGCTCCAAACGATTGAAAAGTATTCTTATCCCGTTTGTTGATAGGCGTTCCAGTAAGGCCAAAGAAAAATGCATTAGGTAGTGCATTACGCATTTTTTGTCCTAAATCCTTTTCTTGAGTTCGGTGTGCTTCATCTACCAACAGAATGATATTATCTCTTTCATTCAGTACACTATCAACATCTCCGAACTTAAAAATTGTCGTTATCAGAATCTTGCGCTGATCCTGTTTGAAAAATGCAACTAACTCCTCTTTTGTATTTGCAGATTCTATATTGGGAATATCTGCACGAGTAAAATCGCCCGTTATCTGATCTTCCAAATCAATACGGTCATCAACAATAACAACAGTAGGAGCATGTAATTCGTTCTGCAAACGTAATTTCTGGGCAACAAATACCATCAGCCATGATTTTCCCGAACCTTGGAAATGCCAAATAAGACCTTTCTTCGGACCTTGTTTATCACGATATGTATTTAAAACACGTTGAACAATAGCTTCACCTCCTAAATACTGCTGATAACGGCAAACAATCTTTATTTTTTTGCCTGATGATGTGCCTGTAAAAACACTATAGTAACGATATATGTCAAGCAACTGGTAGGGTTGGACTAAACTCATTACGTTATTTTTAACCGACTCTATTGTACCATGCTGACGACTTTCATCTTTAAACCAAGGTCCCCATTTGTCGACGGGTGCACAGATACCGGCATATTGAAGTTCTTTACCATCTGTAGCAAAAGTCAATATATTCGGAACAAACATTTCTGGAATGCTCTTTTCATAATGTAGCATATCAACAGCTCCTTCAGCCCATGTTATCTGAGGGCGAACAGGAGATTTTGCTTCACCAACACAAACCGGAATTCCATTTATCAGATAAACTAAATCCAAGCGTTTACCTCCATCAACAGAACTACGTGGAAACTCCCATTGATTGGTCACGACACAATAATCTTCGGCCGCATCTTCGCTAAAAAATCGGATAGGTATATACTCACCATCCTTTCCAAAAGGTTCTGTATTTTCGTTAAATAACAATGTACGAAAACGGTCATTGGCAGTCACTAATTCATCATAATTACCTCCACAAGTAATCGTTGCACGGAGTTTATAAATAACTTGTTCCGCTTGTTGACGTGTTATCGGGTTCAACCTGATAAGAGCTTCCAGCAGCCATGATTCCACAAGAACAGAATCTGTACTGCGAGGTATATCTTGCGACTTTACATACTGCCAACCACTTTGGGTTGCAGCTTCTATGAGCATTTGCTCCACAGTATTGTCTTCATTAAACATATCTATAGTTTTTATTATTTATCAAACCATTTTTTAATTCTTTTACATATTTTCTTTGTTAAGAAATTTAACAAATAGGATTTTTGTTTAATTACTCCAATCCAACACATTAATCCCCATAATGTTGGTATTATTGAAAGACTATTCAATAGTATTTTCCAGATGTTACTCCAATTTGAATAATCAACATATTTTAATATAACAAACAGAGTAACTAACGCACACCAACTAACGACGATAATTGTTCCTGAAATTAATTTAGCAAACAACCAGAATTTATCATCATGCTTATTCAGGGTGCCTGATAATGTATTAATTTCAAGATTTTTGGATATTTCAATTTCCTGCAGTATCTCAGCTGTAGTTTTATCTGTATATAGAGATGTATCATTAAATGTTTTCGCTTCAAGTAGTTCCTGAACCATTTTTGATGTATTAATATGCATCAAAATTTCCTCGGAGATTGGGGTTGAAGTATTTAATTCTTTTATTTCAGAATAAAATCTATGCAAAATCTCATCAGGAAGTGATAGATTATTATAACACTCACTCAATAAAACCTTCTCATTAATATCACTATTCGAATCTGGATAACAGAACCATAAAATAGTAGAAAGGAAGGCATCTGTCATACACACTGGAATAGAATGGCATATACCACTTAATGCAGGATGCTTTGATGCATATGCTAGAGCTGTATTTGTTGTAATCAATAAGGCATTACAATTCTTAAGATTAGACGCGGGAATATTACCTCTTAAACGATAAATATAAGATACCACATCAACATCATTATCAATTGTCCTTTTTTTGTTTTCATCTATGTCGATATTGTTATCTTGATACCTTTTCATCAATAGTTCGTTGAGCTTCTCAAAATCTATCTCTGAGTATTTATCCGGTGTAGGAGGAGCATCACTTATAGTGATATTCCATTTAGCAATGATACTTTCTAATAACTCAAGTTTTGCTTTCAAGAAACTTGCAGTTTTTCTATTACGTACTGCATATTTTAGTAGTCTCGATGCCTTATCTAAACTATAATCCTTAGTATGTAATAAATGAATAGTAGAATTAAATGTTTGCAATACTTCATTATAATGCTGCTTGAAAATAACGAAAGTACAACCTTGTTTCTTAAGAATTTCTAGCAATTCGCTAGACATATCAAAATTAACTCTCTCGTTTAAGTCTAGTAAATTAAATATTATCGGAGCATCCAAAGCAACTGTAACTCCACTCATTTTTCCAACATAATTATTTACACCTCTCATTGATATGAGGACTGATAAAGCATGTCCTTTGGCTATGTTTTTAATTAGTTGAAATGTTGCGGTGGAATTATCTTTACTCCAAATAATGAATTTTGAGAGAATATAATTGATCTTTTTTAGATTATTCTTATTTTGAGGTTGCCTATTTTTTTTACCAATCAAGCCATCTTCGTCAAGAATAATGTCTCCATCGTGATTATCTAAAAATCTTAAAATTCCTTCCTGTGCTTCTTCTGTAGAATAGTCAATTCCAAAAGTATCTTTAGAAAATACTATTAATCGTTTGCAAAGTTCCTCAATATTGGCTGAACTATCAGTTTCATGATACTTTTCTAATTCTTCAACAAGTCTCTTCTCATTAACATAGTAACAGCCTCTTTCTAAAGACAATACACCTAACGAACTCATCTTTTTTAATAGACTAACGAATACCCCTTGATATACTTTAGATAAGCCATATTCATTAGAGAACCAATTCTTTAAGTCTTCAGCAGAGACCGTTTGAACTGTATGTTTATTTATACTTTTACATGCAAATGGTATATATAAATCTAATTGGTTCAATCCTTTTTCCTCAAAGTAATTGAGAATTGTATACGATACTATTGTTCTATTGATCATGTTCAATGTATTTTAATTGATGAATTTATCTGGATTATTTATAGTACATATTAATTTAAGAAGCACATATTTTGATTTATCAGCCTGTTCTGCTATTGTCACAAACTTCATTTGATCACCCCTTAGAGGGACAGGAATAGGCATGGAATCATATTGAACAGCACTAATATTAGGCTGTGCTCCTACTTTCTTTGTTTTGTCTACCCAATTATAATATTGATTGGTATGAGCATAAGCAAAAGCAAATTGAGGTAACATAAGCTCTTTATTTAATCTATAGCGAATTAAATATCCCGCAAATATCATCTTTCCACTTTTGTGCAAATAGGTTTTACCAACTGTATTACCAGTTCGCGCAAAGAGTAAATCACCAGACAAAAGCATATATTTCTCTTCTATCTTACGAGGACTTACTATTACGTTATTAAGATTGCCTTCTTCAGTAATATCTGTGATACGGACATAACGTATATTGCCATCATAATCATCTGCAGGAGTATTAGAACCATATTCTCCTCTTTTAATACAGACTTCTACTAATGGCTTGCTTTCAGCATTTCCAAACATCTCGATAAATTGCGATTTGAAGCCGCCAAATTTTGATTTGTCGGCTTGTTGGGCAATAGAGGCAAACTGGTGCTGCTGTTCTATTGATGGGACTGGAATCACCATCTTTTTTATCACAGTTTGTGATATGTTTGGTTGAGCGCCACCTGTAGCTTGATCCATCATCCATTTTTCGTTGCTTTTTACTGCATAATATAAGTAAATAGAGGTGAAATTATCGGATGGTAGTAGTGAGCACACTGCTTGATTTGTGGTGGTATCAATGTCAAGAATACCTGTTTTTCCAGCAGTTGCGCCATACATTGCCACTACAACACTTCCTTTTGAAACCCATTTTGCAGAGGAATTATTTAATCCTGCTTCTGTAATAAATGACTTGGTAGAACTAATAATACCTTGACTGACTTCACCACTGGTTAACCATGGAATTGTACCACCTTCATAGTATTCTTGTTTCTTACTAGAAGGAGTGCCACCAGAGGTTATCTTCAGTAAGTTACCAATAGCATCTGTTCTACATTTTGAGCCAAACATCTCGATAAATTGCGATTTCACCATTTCATCAGTGGCAACAAGCAACTTTTTGTAAGCTTCTTTTAACCGATAAGCAGCCCATAATTTATCCGCAAGTACTTTTTGTTCATCCAATGATGGTAACTCAAATTCCTGCCTTGCTAAATCTTTCCAATTAATCGTAGGTGATAATCCGCCAACTGATATACGTACAGCAGTTTCCATAAACTTATCTGAGCTTATGAAAAAAGGAAAGTAATTTGCATCTATAACTTTAAGATTTGGCCTTAAGACCATTCCATGTGCAGAGAATATACCATCGAAAGGGGCTATGGCAACTTTACGCTGATAAGCTCTACGTTTACCAAAAAGAACATCCCCCTTTTGCATGAGCAATTTATCCCCCGTTGGAGCAACATCTGAACCCCAACGAACAACATCAAAGCATCCCGAATCGATATGTTCCAGCCCAATATAACAAACCTTATCCTCTTCGGTAGGTTTCTTCTTTTGGGTACTATTTATTGCTATTTCATCGAATCTATATTTTGTCATTACTTAGTAAGTCTATTAGGGTGTTATATTGAACATGAATCTCTTTCTGGCTATTCAGCCATCTAGACATAGCACTTGAAATACTTAATTCTTCTACTTCTGCATCTTTAATAAAAACATATTTCTGAATGCTTAAATCAAAGTCATTATTAGCTATATCATCCGTGGAAATAGACAGCTTAAATTGTTCTATATCTTCCTGAGAATGGAATGCATGAAGAATTTTTTCAATATGATGCTGTTCTAAATAACTCTCTGCATTTTTCCTTGTAACCTCCTTAACTGCATTTATGAAAGTAATTCTATTTTTCTTTTCTCGATCTTTATTCTTATTGCAGAATAATATACAAGCTTCCATTGGAGCATTATAAAACAAGTTTGGTCCAAGCCCTATTACAGCTTCTAAAAGGTCGCTTTTCACTAAATTTGTTCTTACTTCTTTTTCTTCATTCCTAAATAAAATTCCATGAGGAAGCAATATTGCACAACGACCATTTTCATCGTTCATTGACGCTAAAATATGCTGTATAAAAGCATAATCCGCCCTTCCCTGCGGAGGTGTTCCCAAAAAATTCCGTCCCCACTTATCATTCATGAATTTTTCGCGATTCCATTCTTTGATCGAATAAGGCGGATTTGCCAGAACAATATCGAACTTACGGAGATGACTACCGTCCAAGAATGCAGGATTCTCCAATGTATCTGCACATGCAATCGAAAAATCTTCAACTCCATTCAGGTAAAGATTCATTCGCGCAATAGAGGAAGTCAAACCGTTCACCTCTTGTCCGAAAACCTGCACACTTTGCCACTCTTCACCTTTGTTACGCAGATAGTCTAAGCATTTGACCAACATACCACCAGAACCACAAGTCGGGTCATAAATACTTTCATTCGGTTGTGGTTGCAGTATCTCAGCCATAAGTTGAACTACTGTTCTATTCGTATAGAACTCCTGAGCTGTATTTCCGGCATCATCAGCAAACTTTCCAACAAGGTATTCGTATGCCTGCCCCATTTCATCAGCAGGACAAGCCTTTAGGCTCAGCGTATATTTAGAGAAGTCCTCAATCAACGAAGTGATGATGCTATCGGGCATCTTCGCCTTATTGGTCCAACCATCCTTAGGGCCAAAAATACCCTCCAATCCTCCGATTTTTCTGCCATCCATCTCTTTAGCTGGATTGGCTTGCTCAATGGCAATAAATGCTTCGACTAATTTATTACCAACATTTTCCGTCACCTCACGAACATCCCTCCAGTGCGCACCATCAGGAATGCGAATGGGGAAATCCTCTACTTGCATACCTGCATACTCAACTCCTCCTTCACATACAAACCCTTCAAACTGTTCATCATAAACATCGGAAATGCGTTTGAAAAAGAGCAGCGGGAAAATATATTCTTTATATCCAGCCGCATCAATCTGACCACGCAGATGAGTAGCTGCCGCCCATAGAAAACTTTTAAGTTCATCGAGCGTGATAGGGTCATCAGGATGACGATATTGTTTTACTTTTTCTGCCATATCAGTTATGCATTAATGAGTAATGAAAATTCTTTCTCCAATCGCTTCACATCTTCGTATGCTTGTTTGAACTCTGCCAGCACTTCCGCATAAGGACGAATTTCCTCCTTGTGATAAACCACATAACGATTGGGCGATAGATTATACTCTTTATCTCTTATCTCCTGCAACGTAACGATTCGAGAAAAATCCTCTTCATCAGAATAATTCTGATAAAGTGAATATAACCTCTCTATATCATTCTCTTCTAAAACATTTTGCGCCCGCTTTTGAGTCAAAATCTTGGAACCGTCTATCATCAAAATCCGTCCGGAATGATGAGCCGGTTTCATTCTTCGGATTATCAAAAAGCACGGTGAAAGTCCAGTTCCATAAAACAATTTATCTCCTAACGTAACAACGGCTTCTATCAAATCGCTTTCGACTAATTGTTTCCGTATTTCTGCTTCTTGATTTCCACGAAACAGAATACCCTGCGGCATAACAACAGCCATACGGCCCTTACCAGAAGACATAGAACATACCATATGCTGAATCCATGCATAGTCTCCACAACTATCACTCGGTGTGCCATAGATATTGCGCTTATATTTATCAGAGCTCCATTCCGTTGCGCCCCAATTTTCAAGAGAAAATGGAGGATTTGCTATAACACAATCGAATTTGGCGATATTACCACCTTGAAGAATTTTTGGATCTCTCAATGTGTCGCCTTGCATTACATTAAAATCAGATGCACCATGCAGGAATAGATTCATTTTAGCAATGGCCGCATTCACAACATTCTTCTCCTGTCCGAATATACTTCCGCAACAAAGAGAATCATCATGCATATATCGTATAGCCTCTATAAGCATACCTCCACTGCCACAAGCCGGATCATATACCGTTTCACCAGGTTGCGGATCGAGAATATGCACCAGCAATTTCACAACAGATCTAGGAGTATAAAACTCACCAGCTTGCGCCTTGCTGTCATCAGCAAACTTCTTCAATAATATTTCATAAGCATCACCCATTAAATCGGCAGGATAATCCTTATTACCAAGCCTTCGCTTTGACAGATGCTCTATCAGGTCACGAATCTTGCTGTCATTGAGAATTGCCTTATTAGTCCATTTCTGAGATGAAAACATAGATAGCACCCCATATAGTGTATCTGGATTTGCTATCTCTATCTGTCTCATAGCACCGACTATGGCTGCTCCAAGATTTTCTGTGCGTTCTCGAACTTCTTGCCAATGACAGCCATCAGGAATAACAAAACGATGCTGCTCTGGCAGAGATGCATATTCTTCATCACCACCACTATATATCAAAGCATCCTCTGTTTCTTCGTCATAAACATCAGATATCCGCTTGTAATACAGCAAGGGTGTAATATAGTCCTTAAAATTATCTTGGCTTACAGGGCCGCGTATTATATTACAGGCCTCAAATAAGAAATTATATAAATCTTGTGCACCTGTAAGCTCTTTATTTATTGTTTTTTTTGCCATCTAATAACTCTGTCAAATAGTGAATATCCCTTTATTTCATTAACTCAACAACATTTTCCGGCAACATGGCGCTTCCTACATCATCTTTCGGGGCATTCTTAAGGAATAGCACAGGAACGATAGTGTAGTTTTTGGCAAACGGCAAAAGATTGGCTTTGCGGAAAAGCTCGGCTGTAAGCTGTTTAGCATTCTCCCCTGTTGTCCATTTACATTCGCCAACCAGCAGATACTTTTTATCAAGCGATTCTGCCATCACATCAAACTCAACCTGTTCAGGCTTCTTCTCTTCATTGAGAACAGTCCCCCACCAGCGTTTTGCTTTACCATAAACTACTCCATTGACAAGATTACCTGTTACAGCATCCCTACACAGTTTTTCCCATTGCATACTCACATATTCCGAGAAATGAGCAGTTAAAGCCTGTTCTATTGGCAAACGACGACCAAGCTCGATAAACGAACGATTAGGTACGACAAACTGGTAATAAAATGCCATAAATGGATCGGCTATCTTGTAGAGGCTCTTTTTCGCATTCTTTTCATCAATCCCGAATGGAACATCTTTTTCCAAGAATCCGAGGTCGATAAGTTTCTTTAATGGTCGTGACAGATTTGTTGCCGGTTCATTGCTCCGTCCAGCAATCTCAGACAGACGATTTGCGCCAGTGCCGATATAAGACATTATTGTCGAAGTCTTGACAATATCCTTAACATCATCTTGAAACAGTTTTATAGGTTCCTCGTAAAGAGTGCCATTTACTGAAAGGATATTATGCCACAATGCGTCATCAAGCGAATCTCTGTTTTCCCTTAGTTCCCAATAACGAGGCACACCTCCCCATACGGAATACTCTTCAATGGCATTCATCGCATCAAGACTCAAAGCCTCCTGAATATACGGCAAACCTATCGGTAATAGCCTCATTATCTCATCAGCACGACCATAGAGAGGTGCAGTAGAATCAAGGAACAACCCATACATCATATTTTGAGAAGAACCACAGAGTACAAGATTATACTTCAGTTGCTTTTCATCAACAAGTTTCTGTAGAACAGACGGCAGCTCTGGAGATTGTTCCACAAGATACGGAAATTCATCCAAGCATAAAGTAAAACGCTTGTATGTTCGATAATTGACCGCACGAAATATAGATTCCCAGTCCGGATATGTCAACTTATCGAAATCTGGAAACACTTGTGCGATTACTTTAGCAAGCAATACTCTCTGATGTTGGCCTTCAGAACGGTCAGCAAGGAAGTAAACATCATTTTCTGACAACACCCTTTTAATTAGCGTTGACTTACCCAGCCGTCTGCGACCATACATCACGACTAACGAGGATTTCTCTCTCGCAAGAGCATCTTTCAGTCGTGCTGCTTCATCTATTCTATCAACGAATTTCATATGTCTTATTTATTATGTAATGCAAACATAATGTTTTTGAAGCATAACACAAAATTTAAAACCATGTTTTTTATCCCAACAGAACAAATTACAATTTATGTATAGAAGAACATACGCCCTATTCCTTTTTTGAAGCTCGCTTCCTTGTCTTCAAACTCAAATCCTGTAACACTTTCCCCAATTTATCTTCTTTGGCCAACCACAGAATATCATCGTCAAGCTGTAAGGCATACAAAACACGCAAGTAAATGCCAATTGCAACTGTCGGTACGCCTTTCTCTATTCGGGATACGGTTAATGGAGAACAGGTGGCACGTTCAGCCACTTGAGCTACACTCAGATTCCTACGTAAGCGAGCCAATTTTATCTGCTCTCCCACTACTGACATCTTTTGCTCCAATTTTCGAGGCAACTTAGTCCCCATTGTATTCTTCGCCATATTCAATACATCATATAATATGCAAAGATAATTCTTTTTATTTATTTAATGATATATTACAGACAAAATATAGCAGCACCATACAACCAGATATGCACATAATCCAATTTCAAGACTTGTCCTCAAAGACCAACTGCTATTATATTATTCGTAAGTGCCATATACACACATTAACAAACAAAATATTATTTGTTACATTAAATACGCAACTCTCCTTTACATCATCACATTGAAAACTCGTTTGACTTGCCAAAAGAAAAACGACTTTACTTTATCCCCGTATTTGTATATACGCACATTAAAGTAAAGCTAAAAAAGGGAAGAAAAGAGATGGCTCCGGCAAAGCCGAATATACCTACCGACTTTTTCTTTTGGCTGCAATAACAAGCTAAAATATCCGTGAATCCGTTTACGATTTTGCAGCCACAATCGGCGAAATAATCACCGATATGTCTTATCTTTGTGAACCGGGGATTGCAAGGGATAAAAGGGAGATTTACCCCTTTTCCCTCCGTTTGAAGACAAACTAAGGTTAAAAACGTTAAATTTTCAATTTTGGGCGAAAAAACAAGTAAATTTTCGAGCCCTCTATCTTTTAAGTCGTAAATTATTGGTAGCCAACCAGTCTAATATGCTGCATCGGCAAATAGCCAACTAATTGATTATCAGATAGTTACGACAGAAAACAATCTAAAATACTGACTAAAAACAACTTAAATATGGCAAAATAATAGTTTTAGGAAAGGTATTTTCTTTTGTTATGCCTATTTTTTCAATATTTTTGTCCCCCAAGCCACATACGGGGGACAAATTTACGCCCCTCTATGTAATTGGGGAACTTTTCACTATAAAATCTATCTAAATCATAGATAATTATTGCTTTATACAGATACCCTCAATC
>ENA-ORMS01002349-ORMS01002349.1-human-gut-metagenome-genome-assembly--contig:-NODE-2349-length-13670-cov-3.229379_pt1 | contig 13670 bp, 14 predicted proteins | sample MGYA00242104_ERZ508997 | MGnify/ENA primary metagenome ERZ508997 (study PRJEB26280, sample SAMEA2338704) | human gut metagenome | biome: human gut; feature: human-associated habitat; material: faeces... | reverse complement strand
GTCTCGAAGTCCTCATTGGTACCCAGCAGGGGGTCTACGTTGAGGTAGTCGGCGGTGTTATAGCGGTGGTTGGAGTGGGCCTCAAAGATGGGGTTCAGGTAAAGGTAATCCACGCCCATCTTGCGGAGGTAGGGCAGCTTCATCTGGATGCCCTTGAGGTCGCCGCCGAAAAAGTCGTATTTTTCAATTTTTCCGTCGGAGTCGGGTTCCCAGTCGGGCTCTTCGCCCCAGCGGGAGTGATATTCCGCCGCCGGCTTGTTCTCGGGCAGGGGAGTTTTGCCGGAGCGGCAGAACCTGTCCGGGAATATCTGATACATTGTGCCGCCGCGAAGCCACAGGGGCGTGTCGCAGTTTTCGCGGCATACGGTCAGCCGCCAGCGCGAGCCCTCGCCGATGACGGCATTTCCATTAGATTCAAGTGATATTTTTTTTGTGCCCCACGGGGTGTCGTATTCAAAATAGTACCAGACTATCCCCGCGTTTTCGGGTGCGGCGGTTTCGAGCCGCCACCATTCCTCGTTTTCGCCCTGCATTCGCTCCCACGAGAAAGAAAAATCTTCTCTCTCGCCGCCGTCCGTCTCAAGAACGAGGCGAACCGCGCTGCACTGCTCCGAGCGGGGCAGAACTATCCTGAAAATCATATCCTCACCCGAGCGCACAGCCGCGCCGGGCGAGAGATGATATTTTTTTCTCGAGTTGTAGGGGATAAAATGCATTTAAATCTGCCTTTATTTCGTGAGGATATATGTGCTGTCGGTGTTTGAAGCTGAGCTCTTCATTTCAATGACTTTCTTCGAGGCGGGGAAGTTGCGCTGGGCGTCCGCCTTGAGGGAACTGAGATCGACCGCGAAAGCGGAGGCGTTCGCGCTCCAGAGAGAACCGTTGTATATATCGCTGCTGCCGCCCGCAGCCGCTTCGCCCTTCATCGCACAGATAACGGGAGTGCCGGAGCACGCGGAGACGCAGGAGTTGACGAAATTCACGAGCACGGCGTTTCTCGATACCGAGCCCTCGCCGTCAAATGTCGCAACGTTAGAATTTAAGTCGGGGAACTGCACGCCGTCGAGAAGTATTGCATCAACGCCGAGGTTCTTCACTTCTTTGACGACCTCGAGCAGATAGTTCTGAGCCGTCTGCGAATAGGGGTTGAGCCACGGCTTGCCGCCCTTGGAAGCCTCGTTGTCGAGCCAAATCATCTGAGTTTTGTTGTAGTGAACAGCCATGGTGCGGTCAATGCGCGGCATCTGGGTATCTTTGAAGCAGTATATGCGCGCCACGACTTTTATGCCGGACTGCTGAATTTTCTTGACGCTCGCGGCGGCGTTCGCCTGAGCCTTTGATGACGGAGCTTTGTCTTTTACAGCCGCTATAGACGAGGGATAGCTGAGATAGCCGGACGCATCTTTGAAGTCGATGACAACGGCGTTCTGACCCGCGCTCTTGAGCGAGGATACGAACTGGTCGAGTCCGCTGCCGCCCGCGAGCAGGGAGACATTGCCGACGCGCGCCTTTATCTCGGCAGAAGTCTGATGATTGTCGGCGGGAGCGGTCGTGTCGTTCTTGCCACCTTTGTTGTTCTTGTCTTTGTTGCCTTTGTTGTCCTTTTCGGCCTTCTGCGTGGTTTCGATATTCGCGTCGGAGATGCCGAGGAGCGTATCGGTGACGAAAAACGCCGCAGTGAAGACAACAGCCGCGCCGAGAACGCACGCGAGGACTATTCCGACTATCTTATTGCGTCTGCGCTCGGTGTAGCTCTTGCGGCGCTTCGAGCCGCCAGCCGCGTGCTTGCTGAACGCGGTTATGCTCCTGTGAGTGCCGGGAGAAAAATACTTGTCATATTTGCTGCGTTTTGCCATTTTTCATCATCCTCTGTGCCGCGCGGCGGGCATGACATCACCCGTAGGCGTCGGAATTTTTTAATTAATTATGAGAACAGGGAGCTGCCCGAGAAGCCGGAGAACGCGAGCGAGAGCAGCGCGACGTAGACGAACGTCGCCGGAGTGCCGCGGAAGGCTTTGGGCATATCCTGATTCTGCGAGATTATGTGCAGACCCTTGCATATGAGCGTCGCCGCGAGAATGAACGCGAGACCCGCGCCGATGCCGGAGCCGATGCTCTCGGGGAGAGTATAGGCTGCGCTGCGGTTGAGCAGGGGAGTTGCGAGCACAAGGGTGTTGAGCGCCGCCATGCCGAGCGTGCCGAGGAACTTCTCGGTCGCGCCGAGGGCGAGCTTGAGTATGAGTCCGGTTATCAGGAAAACTACGATAAGCACGCTGCTGAACATTGCAAAATGCAGCGCCGAGGGCAGGGTGCTGAGCACCGGTATCATTTCGAGCGCGCGGCAGGCGAGTGCCGTGACGGTCGAGAAAAATGCGATCATCGCCGAGAACATCCAGAGTCTGCGCGGCTTCTTCGCAAGCATAAGAGCTTCGCTTGCCGCGTATCCGCCGTTGAAGACGAGATTCTGAATGAACACTGTGTAGAGTGCTGTGGAGAGCAAATCAAAAAACCAGGTCATGTTCATTTGTCTCCCTCCTTCTTCTCGTCGGAGTCAAAATCCTTTGCTTCGTCGAACAGGCGGTTGAACGCCGAGCCGTAGTCCTTGTCATCTTCGTCTTCGTCGTCTTTGGCGAAGATATCGGAAAGGTCAAATTTGCCCTCGCCGTCGAGCGGCTCGAAGTGTGCCAAGTCGTCCTCTTTGGGGTCTTCGGCTTCAACGGTCTCTTCGGCTTCGACAGTCTCTTCCGCCTCAACAGTCTCTTCTGCTTCGGCAGTCTCTTTTTCCTCTTCTGCGGGAGCCAGGTCCTCGGGAAGATTCTTCTTGCTGACTATGACGGAAGTTTTCTTTATCTTCATCTCGGTTTCTGCCGAGTGCTCGGGGAAGCGCTTGTTTATCAGCGCCTTGAGCGCGGCGGCGAAGAACGCGAGGAACAAAAATCCGCCGAACGGCATGAGAATCGCCGGGAAGGTCATCGGGACTTTGATATTTGCGCCCCATATGGTGGATGAGCCTATCATTTCGCGCAGCGCGCCGACGGGGATAATAACAGCTGCATAGCCGAGCGCCGTTGCCACGGAGTCAAAGAACGCATGGCGCAGGTCGGTCTTGACCGCGAGCTTCTCGCAGTGCAGGGCGATTATCGAGTTTGCCGCCGTCAGGGCGAGATATATACCCGCGCCGAGGCTGATTTCGGGCATAAAAGTATCAATTGCGTATATGATTCCGGCAATTATCGCCGTGCCGATGAGCAGATATATCGCGACTCTTATCCATCTCGGGACTTTTTTGAGCGCGAGGCAGGCGAAGACCTGCGTTATAATGAGCACCGGGAAGAACGCCGCCGCGAGCAGGACTGCCGTCTTGAGCGTCGTCGCGACTGCGACTATCGCGCAGAGACCTGCCGCCTGGATGAGCACCGGGTTGTGAATGAACGTGCTGCTGAACAGCGCGTCGGAGAATGAGTATTTTCTGCCTGAACTCATGCCGGCTCACCTCCCTTTAATGCTGCTTTCTGTTTTCTCTTTTCCGCGCTCTTTGCCATCGACTTTTCAATGAACTTGTGGTAGCCGATTTTTCTCAGCGCGCTGTCAACTATCGGCCAGAAAGCGTTGGTGAGCAGGATGCCGAAGCAGGTGCCGTCCTCAAACGTTCCGAAGTAGCGCAGTATCATGCAGATTATTCCGGCGAACGCGCCGTAGATAAATCTTGTCAGCGGGTGCTTCGGGCTCGTGCCGGGGTCGGTTACAAAGAATATGCCCGAGAAGAGCAGGCTGCCTGCGCACAGCTCAGTGAGCAGGGATACCGGTCTTGAAAACGATCCGCGCGGGAAAATTACCGCAAGCAGGGAGCAGACGGTCAAAAATCCGAGGACATTGAAGAGTCTCTTCGGTTTTCCTGCGGCGAGCAGAGCACATGAGCCGAGCAGCGCGACCGCACAGCAGGTGCCGAGCGGACCGGCGACATTGCCGGATATCATCGACATTATGCCGACGGAGTTCACATGCTGTATTCCGCCCGCGCTCAGCTGAGCGGCGAGGGACGAGCCCGCGTCAAAGACATCGAACGACGCCGAGTCGATGGCGGGATATTTGAAAACCTCGTCGGGGAAGCAGACGGTCAGAAACGCCATGCCTGCCGCAGCGGGCACGAACGGAGCCTTGTGCGCCGGACCGAACGGAATTTTTGCAACGAGAATCGCAAACGCCGAGCCCGCGCCTATCAGCCAGATTGGTGCGGTGGCGGGCAGAAGCATAGCGATTGCGAAGCCCGTGAACACCGCGTGCATATCCGACAGGCAGTGGAGCTTCCTTTTCATTATCAGCAGCGCGACTGCCTCAACGGCGACCGCGCTTATAATTCCCGTAAGTATCGCCCTGAATGCGAGCGCGCCGTAGTAATACCAGCTGACTATAGCGGGTGCGGCGAGCATGAGCAGATAGCTCGTGTAGGGACTTTTAGGCGCTTTTATGCGTTTGAATCTTGCCATAAAACCAACCTTTCCGTTTGCCGGCTTATTGCGCTGGCAAAAATTTTGCATTGCACGCCGCGGGGGCGCGTAATATTATATAAGGCAGAGAACTTTCTGTTTATTAAGGAGGGGATGCGCTTTGAAGATACAGGCGCCGGCTGAAAACAGGATAACTATAGAGCTTTCGGCGCGCGACATGGATGCGCTCAATATTACATACGAGCAAATGGACTACTCGAATATTGAGACGCGCCGCGTGGTCTGGACTCTGCTCGACAGAGCGGGTCACGAACTCAAGCGCGACATCGACCCGAGCGGGCGGATGATAATCGAAGCGGTGCCCGCAGGCAGGGGAGGATGCGTCTTGAAATTCACCCTCTGTTCGGACGGGAGCCCGCCAGCCCCCGTCGATAAAGAAAGGGGAGAACACGGCGGTCTATGAGTTCGGCTCTCTGGACGATGTTATGGATGCGGCGCGCGCGCTCGGCAGAAGCTTTGAAAACAGCGGGCTGTATGAGTCGGGCGGCGTCTATCGCCTGCTTCTCGGCGAGAGCATTTCCGACGCGCCGGAGCATATTCTCAGCGAGTTCGGCGCGCAGATAAATTCCTTTGCCGCCGCTTCGCACACCCGGGAGCACTGGCGGTGCATAGCCGAGGGCGACGCGCTGAAAAAACTTTCCGGCAATTGATTATTGGCAGTTTGCGGCGATATCTTTCATCTCGGCTATCGCCTTTGCGGGGTCGTCCGCGCCGAAAACCGCGCTTCCCGCGACGAAGACGGTCGCGCCGCGGCGGGCAGGCTCTTCAATGGTCTTTGCGGATATGCCGCCGTCGACCTGAATCTCAATATCAATCGAGCGCTTCTCGCACTCCTCGCGCAGAGCGCTTATCTTCGGCATCATGTCCGCCATGAACTTCTGACCGCCGAAGCCGGGCTCAACAGTCATGATGAGCACCATGTCGAGCTTGTCGAGATAGGGGAAAACGCTCTCAACGGGAGTGCCGGGCTTGACGGAGAGTGCCGCCTTGCAGCCCGACGAGCGGATGAGGTCGATAGTCTCGTCGACCGGGGAATCCGACTCGATGTGAAATGTGATAACATCCGCGCCCGCTTTCACAAAATCGGGGATATACCTGAGCGGCTCGCTTATCATCAGATGAACGTCAAAGACGAGCGAGCTTTTGTCGCGGATACTTTTTATGATCGGCGCGCCGAAGGTTATGTTGGGCACAAAATGTCCGTCCATCACATCGAGATGGAGCCAGTCCGCGCCGGCTTTTTCTATCATTGCGGCCTGCTCTCCCATTTGGGAGAAGTCGCCTGCGAGCATTGAAGGAGCGATCTTAATCATCGTTTTTTCGTCCTTTCGTATTTTCATACATACCTTATACCATTATACCAACTAAATCCCGTTTAGTCAATCGCGCGGGGCGTCTTTGGAAGTCTTTACAAACAGTTAAAATTATGGTATTCTTTGACGGAGAAAATAAATCCGGGATGTGTGCAGAGCTTCCCGAACAAGGAGAAAATAAAAATGAATGTTTATGATTTTGACAACACCATCTACGACGGCGAGAGCTTTATTGACCTGTTCATCTTTCTTTTCAAGAAAGACCCCTCGCTCGTCAAGTACATTCCCGACGTTATCAACGGGCTCTACAAATACACAAAGGGCACGATAAACGCCGAGGAAGCGTTGGAGCAGTATTCCGACGTCGTTACCGACTATTATAACAGCATCGAGGATTTCGACGCGCTCGTCACCGAGTTCTGGGATACGAACATCCACAAGATAAAGCCGTTCTATTTCCGCCAGAGGCAGGATGACGATATAATAATCTCCGCGAGCCCCGAGGTTCTGCTCGACGATGTCATGCACAGGCTCAACATCAAGAATTATATCTGCTCGCGCACTGACGGCAACGCGCATATAACCGACCTCTGCTTCCGCGGCAGAAAGGTCGAGCTGTTCAAGGAGATGTATCCCGATACGATAATCGACAATTTCTATACCGATTCCGTCAACGATACCCCGATGATGGAGATCTCCGAGCACGCGTTCCTCGTCTCCGGCAACAAGATAAAGCAGGTAAAGTAAAAATAAAAATTCAAAGCCTCCGTGTGATATCATGCGGAGGCTTTTTCTGCGCTGTCGGGTGTACTGGGCTATATAAACTCTGCGCACCTGCCCGCAAAAATCACACCGCGGAGACAGAATATATCTGCCTCCGCGGTTTTATATTTTTATTTTAAGTTTAAGCCGTCTCCCGAAGCTGTATCTCACGGCTGACCTCAAGCCCGTCGTGCGTGAGGGTGAGGGCGATTCCGCCGCTGTCCGAGGTCGAATACGCTTTGCGTCCGAACGCCGACATTATGCCGACGAGTACATCGTCAGATATCTCGGCGAGGCGGTTCGTGATTATCATCGTCTCGGGGCGGAGCTTGTCCAGCACTTCCTGCGGGACGGCGCGTTCGCCGTGGCAGGGGACTTTAAGCGCGTCAATGCGTCCGACGGCGTTCGCGAGTCTCGCGAGGTCGCCCGTGTCGTTCACCATGTCGCCCGCCAAAAGAATACGCCTGCCGTTCTGCTCGGCAAGGAGCGCGAGTGAGTTGTCATTTTCGCCGATATTCTTGTGATATGAGTCGGGCTCGGTGTTGAAGAAACGCAGAGTCCAGCCGCCCAGCGCAAACGGTTCATCCGGCACGCAGCCGATGACCGGGATATTCATGCTCTGCGCCTTTTCGCTGAGCGATTTATACAGCGCGTCGCCGTCGTGGAGACACTTGTCCCACTGCGCGAGGTTCGGGCTGATAAACGGCTTGAGATATATTTTGCCGATTGCTATATCCTTATCGTCAAGGAGCGTCCCAAGTCCGCCGACATGGCCGGAATGAAGATGGGTTATCGCGACAAAATCAAGATTTATCTTCCCGCCGGCAGTTTCTTTCAGATACCGCGCCGTATGTTTCGCGTGCTCCGCGTCGCCGCAGTCAATGAGAGCGAATCGGTCGCCGCTCTGAAGAAGAATGCAGTCCGAGCGCCCGGTGTTGAGAAAATGGATACGCTCGCCCTCCGACGGGACAGAGATATCCTCGTTCTGCGCGGGAACGGGCGGATTTTTTGCCGACTTGATGACCTGTACTGTCGTTGGCTTGAATTTGTCTTTCTGAGTGAATTTTTTGATGAGTTCGGCAAGATCCTTTATTGCCATATTCTTCAGCCCTTTCGGGAATTTATTTTGTCCTGCGCAGCTCGGCAAAGAACTGCTTCAAAAGCAGAGCACATTCGTCCTGCATAAATCCGCCCTCGACCTCGGGTGAGTGATTATACGGAAAAGAGAACAGGTTGTTTACCGACCCGCACGAGCCCGCCTTCGGGTCGTATGCCCCGAACACCACGCGCTTTATGCGCGAATTTATTATCGCCCCAGCGCACATCGGACACGGTTCGAGCGTCACGAACAGTTCGCACTCCCAGAGCCGCCAGCCGCCGAGTGCCTTGCACGCTCTGTCTATCGCTTCAATTTCGGCATGAGCGAGGGCGTTTTTGTCCTTTTCGCGCCTGTTGCGCCCGACCGAAACTATCTCTCCGTTTCTTGTGACCACCGCGCCGACGGGCACCTCGCCGTCTGCCGCAGCCTCCCGTGCAAGCGCGATCGCCGCCTGCATAAGCTCTCTGTCAGTCATTCTTCCACTCCCCGATTACGAAGGCCATGTGATAAAAGTATATGTCGTGTAGAGCAGATAGATGATAGAGATTATCATCGGGACATTTATAAAATATGCCGCCGTGCGTTCGCCGCGCGAAAGTGCGGTGCGCGGTTTTCTGAATTTCGTCTGGATATTCTTTTGGCGCGCCCTTCTCATGAAGAGAATCAGGCAAATTATGCCAGCCGCAAAGAACACCGCGACGCAGATATAATAGATGAGATTGACCGTTTTTTCCGGCAGGAACTCGTAGAGTATCGAGATAACGCCAGAGAACATATTGTTGCAGAAATGTATCATAACACCCGTCCACATCGAGCCGGTGACTATAACAAAATAGCCGATGCCGATGCCGACGATAAACGCGAACGGGGCCTGGACGAGGTTGCCGTGCATCATGCCGAACAGGGCGGACGAGACGAGAATTGCAAACCAGTTGCCGAACTTGCGCGCGGGCATCATAACAACGCCGCGCAGCGCATATTCCTCAACGAGCGCAGGCACTACAGCAAGCTGGATAAGATACATCGCAATGCCGAGCGGCGTCGTCGGGGTGCGCGAATCGGGATATTCAAATGTTATACCGGTCGTGCTCTCGACAAAGGTCGAAAGAAAATTCGTCGCGTAGTTGCCTATCATGCAGATCATCAGACCCGCGGGCACAGCAAGAAGCATGAGGCGCGTGTCATAGGGCTTGCCGAAGTTCAGGCACTGCTGACGCTTATCTTTTAGCAGCAGGCTCGACAGGAAGAACGGGACGAATATGCAGAAAATCGACATCAGCACGCCTATTGCATAGCCGCGGTCGGTCTCGTTCGCGTAGTCGTCATAGAGATTTAAAGCAAACAGCAGTCCCGCGCCGATGAACTGGAACAGGGCGAACAATAATATGCCCAGGCCGCTTATGTTGCCGAGCTTTCTTATCTGGCGCTTTTCGCGCCGCTTTATCTCGAGAGTCTGAGCGGGTCCCGGCTGATATCCGTACCCGTTGGGCGCTCCGTTATATTGAGAGTCGTATGTCATACTTTCACCGTTCCACTAAAATTCTTATTAAATTATACCCTACCCCGCGGGATTTAACAATAGCATAAAAGCGAAGTTTAAAGAAAAAGGGAATATAGTTTAATTTCAGTTAACATTTAAAAGTGCATAGAATAAAATGTTCCGGGAAAACGCATATAAAAATGACGGACGGTTGAGTAATATTTTATTTACCTCGCAGTGTCGAAAACAAAAAATCCTGCCCACAGTCAAATCTGTGAGCAGGATTGCTGCTTTTATAAAGTTATTCGAATATCGCGGTGGTGATGCTGTAGGCGGGGATGGTCAGCGTCTGCTGATATGCTCCGTCATAGGTGAGCTCGACTTTTCTGTTGCCGTCGGTCGTGTATGTCGTGAGGTGATCCCTGCCCTCTATGCCGCTCAGGGAGAAGGTGTGCTCCTTGCCGCCGTTGACGATAACGAGAACGATCTTTCCGTCCGGAGTCAGGAACGCGGCGGTGTTTGTGCGGAAGCTTATATAGTTTTCAAGCTTTTCGCGGCTCATTGACGAGAATCTGTCGTTGACGTCCTTTTTGCAGGAGATGAGACGGCTCCCCTCGGGGACGAACTTCGAGAAATGCGCCATCGCGTAGTATCGCTGGGCAACATAGTATTCGCTACAGTCGTGGTTGGCGATTATCAGTCCGTCGCCGTTTTCGTCGCCCTCGCTGACCGCGACCCAGGCGGACCAGAAGGAGGCGTTGGAGATGAACAGATCCTGCGCCATGACGCGCGCCATAAACAGCGCACTGCGGGTGGATTTATTTGACATGGTGACGGGCAGCTCGCACCACTCGGACATATCATATATGACTCCGGGGTACTTCTTTATGTATCTGCCCCACCAACTCTTGATGAAATAGTTGATATCCGAGCAATAGGAGTGATATGTATATGTGCCGAGAACTTCGCGAAGGTCGGGGTCGTTGTAGACATATTTGAGATAATCAAAGGTCTTGCTTGTTATCTTCGAGACCTCGCACATTGAGAGCTTGACGTCGAGCCCGCGCGCCTTGATGCTCTTTGCAAAAAGCTTGTAGAGCTTGAAAAGCTCCTCGGTCTCATAGTGGCAGCCCTCCTGATAGACGTCGTCGCCGCCCCAGGACACCTGCGGCTCATTGACGGGGCTGATATACTTGATAGGATAGCCGAGCTCGATAAAGTGCTCGGTTATGTCAAGGAAATAATCGACATATTCCTGATAGCATTCGGGCTTTAAGTTGTTCTGATGCTTTTTGAAGCCGCCGCTCGCCTGACCGGTGATTGTCATTGAAAAGTGGGGGGAGTTTGAGAACAGAACGACCGAGTCCACGCATCCGTAGCTCATCGCGAGGTCGAGTATCTTCATCGACTCTGCGTCCTGCGACCAGTCGTATTCGTATTTTCCCGTCTTTTCGTTATAGACGAGGAAGCTTTCCGTGCTCTTCCACGAGTCGCGGTCGAGGCGTGTGTTGGGGTTCTGCTTTTCGCCTGAGCCGACATTGAAGCGGTAGACGTTGAGCCCGAGACCCTCTTTGCTGAACAGGAGCTTCGTTATTGCCTCTGCGTTTTCGCTCGCACCTGCAACCTGCGGCCACCATGCGGCGGCTGCGCCCCAGCCCATAATCTCCTGTTGCTGAGAGGTTTCGTCTATTTTGAGGTTGACGTGGCTCGTGTCCTTCGTTGCAATATTCGACACGGATATCGATCCCGTGATGCACAGCGAGATGATAAACACGAGGACATCATATATAGTTTTTCTCAGTTTTTCCATAATGTATCCCTCCTGATACCACAAGTTTATCAGAAGAAATATAAAAGGTCAACCAAAAAATCGAAAAGAGTTGCTGCGGGACAGTATGTTTCGCCGCACCCTACGAAGTGCGCGTCAATAAAATTGTGCAATTTCGCGGGCGAATGAAATCCAACCATACCATGCACTTTTTCACTATTCACTTTTACTTATTACCTTGAGCGAAGCGAAACGCCCCTGCAGGGGAGCCTAAAATCAGGTAAACGGAGTTCATATAGAAAACAGAAATCCCCGTATGTCCTGCATACGGGGAGATATTTTAGAGTATGATAAGATTTTTCGGCGCGTGGGTGAGTCCGCGGCTGCCGTCTTCCGTGATGAGCACCATGTCTTCTATTCTGACTCCGAAAAGTCCGGGCAGATAGATGCCGGGCTCCGCAGTGACAAGATGTCCGGGAGCGAGAATCTCTTTCGAGCGGGGCGATACGCGCGGCTGCTCGTGGATCTCAACGCCGACTCCGTGACCCGTGCCGTGGCCGAAGAATTCGCCGTAGCCCGCGTCGGTTATGATATCGCGCGCGGCTTTGTCCGCGTCGGCGCAGGAGACGCCGGGAGCCATCTTCTCCATCGCGGCGAGCTGCGCTTCGAGGACGGTGTTGTATATCTTCTTCTGCTCTTCGCTTACGGAGCCGACCGCGACGGTTCGCGTCATGTCGCTGTGGTATCCGCCGACGACCGCACCGTAGTCCATGGTGATGAAATCGCCGTTTTCAATCTTTTTGTCCGAGGGCACGCCGTGCGGCATCGAGGAGTTGACTCCGCTGACTGCGATCGTCTCAAACGAGAGCGCCTCCGCGCCGTTTCGGAGCATATAGTAGTCGAGTTCGAGCTGAATCTCGCGCTCGGTCACGCCGGGCTTTATGAATTCAAGTATGTGGTCGAATGCGCGCTCGGCTATCACCTGCGCCTCGCAAACGAGCTTCACTTCGCCGTCGGATTTTACCATTCTGAGCGCGTCTATCGCGCGGTCGGCGTAGTTCTCGGTGCAGATGCCTGTGTCGGGCATCCACTTTGTGAACTCCTCGAACTGGGCGACGGTGAGTCTCGTCGTCTCAACGGCGAGGTTGTTTATTTTGAATTCGCTCATCAGCTGCGGCAGCTCGGTGCTCAGATCTTTTGTGAGTCTGACGGGGCAGACGGTTATCTTCTTCTGCGCCGCCTCGACATAGCGCGAGTCGGTGAGGAATACCGTGCCGTTTCTCGAAATGAGCAGAACGCCGTCCGACGACGGGAACGAGGTGAAATAGCGCCTGTTCTCCTCGGACATTATCAGCGCGCCGTCGAGCTCCGACGGCAGAAGCGAAAGAAACTTGTCGAAAATCATTCTCTGTTCCTCCTTAGGGTACTTTGAAAAAAGCGGTGAGAAATCCCTTTCCCACCGCCTTTAAATGTACAGTTGTACAGTGCAGGTACTTATTTGTACTTGCGCTTGCGAGCCGCCTCAGACTTTTTCTTTCTCTTGACCGAAGGCTTCTCATAGTGCTCTCTCTTGCGGACCTCCTGGATAACTCCGTCTCTGGAAGTCTGTCTCTTGAAACGCTTGAGTGCGCTCTCGAGAGATTCATTCTCTTTAACTTTGACCTGACTCATTAATATTCCCTCCCTCCGCTGCAATTGCAAGGGCTAATTAGCATAAGCTTGCCTCTAATTATACAACAGGTGAATTTTATTGTCAACCGCTTGGGGGGATTTTTTATTTTTGATTAAAATATCCTTTTTTACTGCGGCTTTACAACGAGGTTGACGAGCTTGCCGGGGACATAGAGCTCTTTTATAAACGCCATGCCGTCGGTGAACTCCTTGACCTTGTCGAGCTCCTTGGCTCTGGCAATCGCGTCGGCAGCCTCGATATCGGCGGGCACGGTGAAGCGGTCGCGGACTCTGCCGTTGACCTGAACGGCGATCTCTATTTCGTCGTCAACGCACTTGCTCTCGTCGTAGTCGGGCCACTTCGCGGTCGAGCAGAGACCATCTTCGCCGAGCTGTTCCCACATCTCCTCGCACAGGTGCGGAGCGAACGGGCAGAGCAAGCGGATGAATACGGACAGCTCGTCTTTTGTCAGTGTGCCAACATCGTTTATCTCGTTGAGGCAGGTCATCATTGCGGCGATCGCGGTGTTGAACTTCATGTCCTCAATATCCTGCGAGACCTTCTTGACGGTCTTGTTCATTATCGATTCGAGCTTCTTCGTCGTGCCGGTGCCCTCGGCGATATCCGACAGGGACGCGACTCTCTCGAGGAAGCGCTTGCAGCCCTTGACGCCGCTCTCTTTCCACGGAGCGGAGGCGGAGTAGTCGCTCATGAACATTATATATGTGCGCAGGGTGTCTGCGCCGTATTTTTTGATAACATCGTCGGGGTCAACAACGTTGCCGCGGGACTTCGACATCTTCACGCCGTCCGCGCCGAGCACGAGTCCGAGACCCGAACGCTTCGCATACGGCTCGGGCACGGGGACCTCGCCGATATCATAGAGGAAGCGGTGCCAGAAGCGCGAATAGATAAGATGGCGCGTGACGTGCTCCATGCCGCCGTTGTACCAGTCGACGGGGCCCCAGTACTGCTCCGCTTCCCTGGAAACGGGGGCGTTTTCGTCGTGCGGGTCCATATAGCGCAGGAAGTACCAGCTGGAGCCGGCCCACTGGGGCATGGTATCGG
>ENA-ORMS01002344-ORMS01002344.1-human-gut-metagenome-genome-assembly--contig:-NODE-2344-length-13678-cov-2.679513_pt1 | contig 13678 bp, 12 predicted proteins | sample MGYA00242104_ERZ508997 | MGnify/ENA primary metagenome ERZ508997 (study PRJEB26280, sample SAMEA2338704) | human gut metagenome | biome: human gut; feature: human-associated habitat; material: faeces... | reverse complement strand
GTGCCCGTTGCGTCCTGCGTGAGCGTCTGGTCTATGCGAAGCGCTATCTCGCTGCCGACATTCATTTCGCCGCCGACAAGATGCGCCTTTATTATCTTCTGTGCTATCGTGAGTCCCATTTTCAGTTCTCCTTATTACCGTGTATTGCCGCGAGAATGCTGTCCCGCGCATTTTTTATATGCTCCGTGGCAAGCGCCTCGGCACGCTTTGCGTCGTGTGCCGCGAGCGCCTCGTAGATCTGCTCGTGCTCTCTTGCCGCCGCCTCGGCTCTCGCATCGTTTTCGACGGAAAGCCTGCGGAATCTGCGCACCTTGCGGTGCAGATTTTCCAGTATTTCGAGCAGTGTTCTGCTGCCGCAGTATTCGTAAACAAGCTTGTGAAATTCGCTGTCCGTATCGCGCATTCCGTCGGGCGCGTGGCGCTTCGCATAAAAAAGCTGAAGCTCCAGCGTGTCACGGAGCTTTTTCAGCTCCTCGTCCGTTATCTTCTCGGCACACATGGAAAAGGCAAGCCCCTCTATGCGCGAGCGTATCTCGTATATATCGTTGATGTCGTCCTCATCAAAGCGGCAGACAGCCATGCCTTTGCCCGTCTCATAAATCAGATTTTCCTGCATCAGACGCTTCAGTGCCTCGCGCACGGGGGTTCTCGAAACATCCAGCTCGGCACAGAGCTTCAGCTCGGTCAGCATTTCGCCCGGGGCATATTTCCCGCTGAGGATATCGTCCTCCAACCGCTCGAAAACCCTGTCTGCCATGGAAACAGTCTGTGACCTCTCCATCATACCCTCCTTAATCCTTGCCGCCCGTTATCTCGCGTATCTTCTCAATGACCTCTTCATCGGAAATGGCGGTCTGCCTTCCGTTTTCATACATATCGTCGACCCATCCCTTGAGCGCGAGCACGAGCGGACTCTTCTTGTCCACAGCCTTTTCACCGGAGAGACGCAGATTGTCGTTTATCCAGTAGGCGATTCCCGCAAGCCCCGAGGTTTTCGTTATCATAACTCCCGCGCTCCTGCCGAGAATCTTCTTTGTATCAAAAATATTGTATATCTCCTCATCCTTGAGAAGCCCGTCGGCATGGATACCCGCCTTTGTGACATTGAAATTCTTGCCTGCAAAAGGCGTCATCGGCGGTATGCTGTAGCCTATTTCGTTTTTGAAATATTCCGCTATCTCCGTTATCACAGTAGGGTCCATCCCGTCAAAGGTGCCGCGCAGTGAGGCATATTCAAAGACCATTGCCTCCAGCGGCACATTGCCGGTGCGTTCGCCAATGCCGAGCAGCGAGCAGTTGACGCCGCTGGCGCCGTAGAGCCATGCCGTCGCCGCGTTGGAGACAGCCTTATAGAAGTCATTGTGCCCATGCCATTCAAGCATTTCACTCGGTACATCCGAGTAGTGCTGGAGACCGTAGACTATGCCCGGCACGCTTCTCGGGAGCGCAACCTCGGTATAAGGTATGCCGTAGCCCATTGTGTCGCAGGCGCGAATTTTCACGGGGATTCCCGCGTCGTTGGACATCTGCTGGAGCTTGTTTACAAAAGGCACTACGAAGCCGTAGAAATCCGCTCTCGTTATATCCTCGAGGTGACATCTCGGCACTATTCCCGCCTCAAAAGCGTCGGCAACGGCGGAGAGATACATATTCATCGCCTCGCTTCTCTTCATTTTCAGTTTTTTGAAAATATGATAGTCCGAGGCGGAGACAAGTATTCCCGTTTCCTTTATTCCCATGTCGCGCACAAGGCGGAAATCCTCCTTGTTTGCGCGGATCCACGTCGTTATCTCCGGAAATTTATAGCCGAGCGCCATGCATTTTTCCACAGCTTCCCTGTCCTTCTTGCTGTATACGAAAAATTCGCTCTGGCGGATCAGACCTTTTGGTCCGCCTAATTTATGTAAATAATCGTAAATGGTCACGATCTGTTCCGTTGTATAAGGAGCCCTTGACTGCTGTCCATCACGGAATGTCGTATCTGTGATCCAGATATTTTCCGGCATATTATGCGGCACGATACGGTCATTAAACGCAATCTTAGGAATCTCATCATAAGGAAACAGATTGTGGAATACATTTGGTTCCTCCACATCCACTAACTGGTAGAAATGTTCTTCTAACTGCAATAGATTTGTCTTTTGATTCATTACAACTTCTCTCATAACATCCTCCTTATAGTAAACGAATATATATGCAAAATATTTGACTATTTTTACATGCATAATTGTATACAATTATACCTTCTTTATTTTAGGCACTCTTGCTGCTATTTGTCAATGCATAATATCTTATATTTATTATAACAATTAGTTATGGTTCGCTTTTGGGTTATGAATCCACTCTATGATTTCTGCGCTCAATCGCACAGTTTAAGATATATCTGTTTTCTTTTTCCAGGGAAACGGTACGATATACGATACTGTCCGTAATTTTTTCTGTCAGATCCATAATATCTTTGTGACATTCCTGATTCTCTCCAGTGTAAATGATCTGTCCATTTTTATCGAGATTCTGCGAATAGTCACAACTGAAACGTACTACAAAAAACTTTTCAGATGCCGTCTCCATGGTAACCGAAACAGCATATTTACCCAGAATCTGCCTGCATGCTTTTGTGAGTATCATCAGTAGAAAAAGAATCTTCCGGAAAATCTCCGGTGGGATCTCACAGCCTTCCTTCTTCATCATCTGAAAGCTCTGTCCGGCATCCTCATGATGAAATTCATTTTTTAACCGGTTATACCCCATCAGATAATTACCATTTTCATGGATCATTGTCTCCAGATAATATCCGAGCAGATCCCTCAGATAATGTTCCATCATGTATTCTCCCACGGAATCCATTTGCCCTATCGTCAAATGCTGCTTCAGCATCGTCATGACAACCTCTGCTGCCTGCTTATAGAGCATGACATTCTCCTTTTGTCTCTCCTCAATTCTCTCAAAATCCTTCTCCGAGAAAAAGAGATTCATATTTGCCTGCTCAAGATCTGATTCTGCCTGTTTTTTCAGACGGTGATACTCCAATGCCGCATTCACCGGTTCGATAAAATCAGCAAATGACGCACACGGTTTCATGATCAATTTGTAGATATCACATTCATTCAGAAAAGAGAGAATGTCTTTTACATGCTCTGCACTCGTCATTGCCACACGGACCGTATCCGGCGAGATCATTTTTGCCATGGTGAAAAATTCTCTTCCACTGAGTACGGAAAGACTCGTCTCACATACTAAAACATCTGTTTTCTGATGTTCTAATATATCCAGTGCCTCCTCCGGTCTCCCTGTAATCTGATAAGAAAAAGAAGGCTTTTCTGTCTGGAAAACTGCCTCAAGTCTTTTTCTCCCCACCTCATCCGGCTCTACGATCATTACAAATTCCATTCTCATCCTCCTGTGCACGCTGTAATTCTGTATTATGATTTTGTACTTTTATTGTTATGATTACCTTAACTATAACAAACCCATTTTTATATCTCAATAGCAAAAAAAATTTATTTTTCAAAAACTGTAACACATTCTCCTCTGTTCCATAAGATACAGTGTAAGAAAAATTTGGAGGATTTAACATGAGTGATTTAGCTGCAACAAACTGTGGTGGATGTGGATGTAATGAGGGAGGATGCAACTCTATTCTCTGGATCATCATTTTATTGAGCTGCTGCTGTGGTAATAACGGCGGATTCTGTGGCAACAACGGATGTGGCGGTGGAAATGACTGCTTATGGATCATCTTACTTCTTCTCTGCTGTGGCGGATGTGGTAACGGAAACGGCTTCTGCTAATCGCAGGCAGACATCAATGGGGGACCTAAAGTTCCCCTGACCGGTAAACCACCCAGACTTCACGGTCTGGGTGGTTTACCGGTCGTTTACTTTGGTTTTTCCGTTTTCTCTTTGTTCTTTGCCACTTCCCGCTCTCTGACAATCTTCTTGTATACCTCACATTCCTCTGGCACACTTCTTCTTTTGAGACACTCTTCATCTATCTCATAAACACTGTTATTTTCCACCACTAACATGACATTTTTCCTCCTCTCTCTATCCTATGCTTTGAAAATTCGTTTGCGACATATCTGGCATATTGTTTCTTTTCGCACATAAAATAAAAGAAAAAGGCAATTCTTATGGACGAAGCTACACCACTTACCCCTTTCGATACTATGACGCAGACGAGAGAGATTCAGATGCTAAAAACCGTAATTCCATACATGAAAAGTTCACAAAAAAAACAATTTGCCATATTAATAAAGTATATGGAACTTCAAAATACGCTTCATATCTTTTCACAGGAAGAGCAGGTCTTATCCATGTGCTCTCTGCCGGAAGAGGAAAACAACCCACAGTCACTGTTAAACAGTCTCCGCCCTTTCTGTACCCCAAAAGAGATTGAGACGATCGATATGCTGACCAATATGTTTTCCATGCTTGAAACCTATGAAACGATTTTTGCAGGATAACACCGTCAGCCTTTATTTGTTGTAAAAAAATCAGAGAGGATTTTCTATGGAAAATGATGTTTTTAAAACCAATCCGGTATTTCAGAATCTGTCACCGGAAAAGCTTTCTTTTTTAATGAATTTTGCAAACAGTAAAAAACCTACCGAAATGAAAGACATGATGCCATTTCTGCTCGGCACGCTCTCCTCTGCCAAAAAGCAGAATATCCAGTTCACAAAGCCTGAAACAGAACTTATGATTTCGATATTAAAACAGAGCATGTCACCGGAGGAAGAAGAAAAAGCAGATAAAATCATCCGGCTCATGAAAGAAAGAAGCGGACAGTCTCAATAGAGGCCGCCCGCTTCTTTCTCATACACTTTATGATGCATGTTTCCATCTGGCAATTTCTTACCAGATAGTTGCAACATTCACTTTTAGTACTTTATCAATTGGTGCTACACTGGTTCCCTTGCCATCTGTACCTTCAAAATACTTTGAACTTGCAGACTCAAACAAAACATAAAGGTTATTTTCCACAATTGCGATTTCCTCGGAGCACGGAGGCATCTCCACCTTAACCGATGGTGTTGACGGGCTCTGGTTCAAAGCGATCAGGGAGGAATATACTTTCAGATAAGAAGAATTGCTTCTTCCAAGCGATGTACTTAAGTATACGGCACCCTGTGAATCAAATGCAATTCCCTGCACTTTGCATGGAATATTGTAATTACTCAATGCAACCAATTTGTCTAACTGTGTGTCATAGGTGTATGCATACATGTTGGACCGGAACATCTTATTGTAAGTTGCGACCCAGATACGGCCACCATAACAGGTAATGCAGGAAGGTGTATTTCTCAGATGATATTCGTCTGAAATTGCAGATGCATCAATACAATAACCAGGTGCATCTTCCGCGATCAGCCTGATATATTCATAGGAGATACGCTCTAATGTATTGGAATTAGAGTGACATACCCATAAATTTTCTCCGTCAAAAGCAACACCGCCAAGGTGACTGTCTTTTTTCATTCCAAGTGTCACAAGATAATCTCCGTTTTCCCGATCAAATACCATCAGGGCTCCCGGTTCATTTTTATCCTCAGTGTATGCTGTCATGATCACGTAATCCGGTGTAAAACAAAGTCCCTGCATGCACATATCTGCTGTGTTGATATAGTTGTTTACATAATCTTTTTCTCTGGTGGAAGGCATTCCCGGAATGGATAATTCATCCATAAAATTATAACTGCACTGTCTTAATTCTTTCTGGTTCACGGTAAACAGTTTTCCGGTGTGATAAGAATACATCTCAACGTTCAGATAACTGTCGATTGTCTTTGTCCATTTTGCAAAAAGAACAAGTTCAGAAGGACTTTTCTTTGTGATCTCTGTCACCTTCTTTGTATAACTGCTGTCTGTATACCATCCGGCAAAATTATACCCTTCCCTCACCGGGATATCAAACGTCACCGGAAGTTCCTTTTCGTGATAGACCTCACGGTTGGAAATGCTGTTCTCTCCTCCATTCAGAATATAGGTAATATGATATGCCTTCTGACCGGTTTCTTCATACGGATCAACATAAACAGGTTTGTTTTCAATGATACCTGCCTGAGAGATTCCGATTCCCTCGATCGTATGTGCACGTGCGACCTGTGGATCGTTGATCACAAGAAGTATTGCATATAAAATTATGAAAATATTTCTTGTGATCTTCATAAATCCACATCTTCTCCTTTACTCGTCGAGTTTCTCTACTTTGCCTGCTCTTGCAGCAATCTCTTTCTCCTGTATATCAGACGGAGCCTGCTCATATCTTGAAAACTCATAAGAATATGTACCGCTTCCACCTGTCATGGAACGAAGATCCGTGTTATAGCCAAATAATTCCATATACGGAATATCTGCAACGATCTCCTGATAACCATGATCTGTCGGGTTCATTCCAAGCACACGTCCACGCCGTTTGTTCAGATCTCCCATAATATCTCCGGTATACTTATCCGGCACGACCACTTTCAATGATGCGATCGGTTCTAAGAGAACCGGGGAAGCCTCTAAGAAGCCTTTCTTAAATGCCTGCTTTGCAGCGGTTTTAAATGCCATCTCTGAGGAATCTACCGGATGATAAGAACCATCGTATAAAACTGCCTTCACACCGACAACCGGATATGCAGCGACAGGACCTTTCAGGCAGGATTCCTGAATTCCCTTTTCTACTGCCGGGAAATAGTTCTTTGGAACTGCTCCGCCAACAACCGTCTGTTCAAATACATATGGCTGTTCCAGATCGCCGGATGGTTCAAATGTCATCTTAACGTGTCCATACTGTCCGTGTCCGCCGGTCTGCTTCTTATACTTGTACTCCACATCTGCTTTCTTGCGGATCGTTTCCCGGAATGCAATCTTAGGTTTCGTCAGTTCGACTTCTACTTTGTAGCGGTTTAAAAGTTTGCTGACAGCAACTTCCAAATGCTGGTCTCCCATTCCATAGAGGAGTGTCTGACCATTCTCACTGTCATTGACTGCTTTCAATGTAAGATCTTCCATCATAAGTTTCTGGAGAGCCTGTGATATCTTATCCTCATCGCCCTTATTCACTGCCTTATATCTCATATAAGTATATGGTGTGGAGATAGAGGTCCGAATATACAAAATCGGGTTTGCTTTTGTGGAAAGGGAATCCGTGGTTGCCGGGCTTGCTAATTTTGCCAAAGCACCGATATCACCTGCATGAAGTTCTTTTACTTCCTCCGGTTTGTTACCACAGAGCACATACAATTTTCCAATTTTTTCTTCCACATCTTTGTGGTAGTTATATAACACATCATCCGTTTTCAAAACACCTGAATTTACTTTGATCAGGGAGTATTTTCCAATAAACGGATCTACGATTGTCTTCCATACATAAGCTGACTTTGGTTTTGCAAAATCATAATCTGCACTGTACACTTCATTCGTCTTTGCATTGATACCGGTACAGGAACGTTTTTCCGGACTTGGCAGATACTTCACAATATCGACCAGCAATGTATACATTCCTCTTGCCAGTGTGTTGGAACCCATCAGAACCGGAACAATGCTGCCGTCTGCCACATTCACGCGGAGTGCCTGACGGATCTCATCCTCCGAGAACTCTTCGCCGTTAAAATAGCGTTCCATAAACTCTTCACTCGTCTCAGCAACAGCTTCCATCAATGCTTCCCTGCAGATATTTAAGTTGTCTTTGGAGTATTCCGGAACATCAGACTTTTCTACGGTTCCATCTTCTTTCCATCTCTTGGCTCTCTGCTGCAGCACATTGACATATCCGACAAACTGTCCATTCTCTCTGACCGGAAGATGGAACGGTGCGATGCGCTTGCCGTACATCTGCTGAAGATCTTCCACAACCTGCCGGTAGCTTGCCTCGTCAATATCCATATCCGTTACGAATACCATTCTCGGAAGTTTGTATTTCTCGCACATCTCCCATGCTTTCTTCGTTCCGACCTCGATCCCTGCCTTACCGGAAACTACAATGATCGCTGCATCTGCTGCGCTTACTGCTTCTTCTACTTCCCCTACAAAATCAAAATATCCGGGTGTATCAAGGATGTTGATCTTCGTATCGCCCCAGACAACCGGAATCACGGAAGTGTTGATGGAGAAAAGACGTTTTGTCTCTTCCTTGTCGTAATCACTGATCGTGTTGCCGTCTGCAACTTTTCCCATACGGGTTGTCATTCCTGCAAGATAAGCCATTGCCTCGACAAGACTTGTCTTGCCGGATCCTCCATGGCCTAAGAGAACCACATTGCGAATTTTGTCAGTTGTGTAAACGTTCATAGCAAATCCTCCCATACATTTTTCATTGATGATTTTGTTTCGTCATCACCGAATGTTGTTAATGGTTATATTTTACTAAATTTTCCACTTTTTTACAATATATTTATTCATATTTACTAACTATTATTATATTATCATTGGATTGTTTATATATTATGTATGTATTTTGAACATTTTTAGCAATTTTCATTTGATTGTTTACACAATATTCACAATTTGTACATATTCGTAGAAAATGTTCTGTTTTCTTTTTTCATGAAATAACTAATCGCTTTTATGCTTTAACCAATCACTTTTATACTTTAACGTGTTGACTTTTTCATAAAATGTGGATATGATGTATAAGACTTTCTAAATATACAAAAATGACTTATGGGGGAACATGATTTGTTTCAGAAAATAGGATTTATCGGACTTGGTTTGATCGGAGGGTCCATTGCAAAAAAAATTCATACACTTTACCCTGATGTAACCATTATCGCAACTGCCGGTCATCAGAAAACCATTACAGAAGCTTACGGAGAACATCTGATCTCCAATCAGAATTTATGTGAAATCAAAGATTTTTATGACTGCGATTATATTTTTCTGTGCACACCGGTAAAAAGAAATATTGAATACCTGCGCCAGTTAAAAGGAAATATCAAAAACGGATGTATCATCACAGATGTCGGAAGCGTCAAAACAGATATTCACGAAGAAGTGACTGCCCTCGCAATGGAGGACTGCTTTATCGGCGGACATCCGATGGCCGGCTCTGAAAAAACAGGCTTAAAAAATGCAAATGAATATTTGCTGGAAAATGCATATTATATTCTGACACCCACAACGAAGACATCGCCGGAACGCTTAGAAGAATTTCGTTCCCTGGTGACCCAGTTAGGTGCTGTCGCCCTGGTATTAGACTATCATTTACACGATTATGCCACGGCTGCCATCAGCCATCTGCCGCACATCATCGCATACAGTCTCGTCAACCTTGTCAAAAAATCCGACGACGCAGACGAGACGATGAAGACGATCGCTGCCGGGGGATTTAAAGATCTGACCAGAATCGCTTCCTCCTCTCCTGTTATGTGGCAGAATATCTGCCAGTCCAACAGTGAACAGATCGTGCGGCTGATCGATGCCTATGAGGAAATGTTAGAGAAAACCAAACATGATATTTTATCTTCCAATGCAGATGCACTGCTTCAGGATTTTCAGTCCGCCAAAGATTACAGGGATTCGATTGCGATCACGAACAAAGGTCCGATCAAAGAAATATATGAACTGTATTTAGATCTTTTAGATGAGGCTGGTGGTATTGCGACAGTTGCTACAATACTTGCAAGTAATCATCTGAGTATTAAAAATATCGGCATCATTCACAACCGTGAGTTTGAAGATGGAGTATTACGTCTGGAAATGTATGACAGAATATCATTAGATGCAGCAGTACAGTTGCTTAGAAAACATCATTATACAATATATGAGCGGTAATCTGCCGCTCATATATTGTATACACAGTATTATCAATTGAAACAGGATAACAATTTCTCAACCTCTTCCCATTCCGGCATTACGCGGAGTGCGCCTTTGCGTGTAGTGATAATGGATGCCGCTGCATTTGCAAAAGTCAGCATCTCTTTCAAGTCATTCTCTGTAAGATCGGTAAGTCCATGCTCTAAAACATAATGGAGAACACATGCACAGAAGGTATCTCCGGCTCCGGTTGTCTCAATTGTATTCTTCTGTATAAAAGGTTTCACTTCTACAATAAGATCTTTATAGTAAGCACGGCTTCCTTCTTTGCCCATGGATACAAGGATCAGTGGAATATGATATCTCTCAAGGATCCAATGTACACCCTTTGTGAAATCTTCTTCTCCGGTCAGCCACTGGATCTCATTGTCAGAAATCTTTAAAATATCACACAGTCCCAATCCGTAAAGCACCTGTTCTTTTGCTTCATCTAAGGAGTTCCAGAGCGGCTCGCGCAGATTCGGATCAAAGGAAATGACAGCACCAGCTTCTTTTGCAGCACGAAGTGCTTTTTTTGTTGCATTTCGTACACCTTCGTGTGTCATGGACAGTGTGCCAAAATGAAAGATTCGTGTTCCCTTTATCAACTCTTCCGGGACTTCCTCTTCTGTCAGCATCATATCTGCACCAGGATTTCTGTAAAACGAAAAATCCCTGTCTCCATCTGGATAAGTATGTACCAGTGCTAACGTCGTATGTACGTCATCATCTTTCTGTAAGCCTGATGCATCAATCCCGACTTCCATAATCGTCTGTTCCAGCTGTTTTCCAAAAAAATCATTTCCTACTTTTCCGATAAAAGCTGTCTTATGTCCGAGCTTTGTTAACATTGCCAGTACATTGCATGGTGCACCACCCGGATTTGCCTCAAATAATGGATTTCCCTGGCTGCTGATCCCATTCTCAGTAAAATCAATGAGTAATTCGCCTAAAGCTACAACATCCATACCTTTTCCTCCGTGTCTGATAGTTGTTTTTGTTTTATAATTTTACTATATCATACTTTTCAACATTTATATGCATCTTTTTGTCACTGCAGAAATGAATTTCCTGTGCTTCCAACGGTGTACAGATAGCTGTTGTCGCAACCTGTTCCCCATCGTTCAGGAATAGTTCGATCGACTGACGATCCAAAATAAATCTCATTTTCTTAAGCCCTTCCGGATTTGAAATCTTCAGTTTCCGTACGCAGACAACATCTTTTGTCACACCGCAATAAGTGCGATCGATCTCAAGCATATTTTCAGCCTTATGATAAGTAAAGCTTGTTTCATATTCCTTATTTGCGGCAAGTTTCATGGAAAATGTTTGAAATTCATCCTCTTCCAGTAAAACGGTAAGGTCGATCGTCCGGCCTTCAATTCCACACAGTGTTGTTTCCTGATTTATTTCTGCATGATCATATCGACATGGATTTTTATGATACTTTTCAATTTCACGCACCGGTGTCTGCCAGATTTTACCATCTTTTAATTCCAGTTCCCTCGGCAGAGTCATCATTCCCTGCCAAACCTGTGAATTTGGAATCACACATGCATCCCAGGATTTCATCCATGCGATCATAATACGTCTGCCGTCCGGCAGTTCAGTTGTCTGCGGTGCATAAAAATCCATTCCATAATCAAGTGCATGCGGCAATTCTTTTACAAATGTATGTGTTTTCTCATCATAGTCCCCAAGAAAATAAACACTGTTATGTCCATTATGAAACTCATATTTCTGCGCTTTCATATCCTGCGGTGAACAGATCAGCACTCTTTTAGTGCCCAGCTGAAAGAAGTCCGGACATTCCCACATTGTACCAATTTTTCCGCTTTCGTTTGAAGCAAGAATTGTTTCAAATTTCCAGTCAGTCAGATTTTTGCTTGAACATAACACAACCTGTCCGATCTGATTTTCATTTTTATTGCCAACGATCATATAATAGGTATCATTTTCTTTCCAGATCTTCGGATCACGGAAATCTACCCTGTTGCATCCCTCTGGAAGCATTTCTCCGGTCATGACAGGATTTTTGTCATATTTCTGATAATCTTTTCCATCACCAAATGCAATACACTGATTCTGACGATCCTGCTCACTTCCGTCAGGCTGTTTTATTCTGGTTACTCCTGTATATACAAGTACATGTTTACCATCTGCTTCGATCGCACTTCCTGAAAAGCATCCGGCTTTATCATATTCTTCATCCGGAGCAAGTGCCGCTGGAAGTTGTTCCCAGTGGATCATATCGCACGTAACGCTATGTCCCCAGTGCATTGGTCCCCATTCCCTGTTATATGGATGATATTGATAAAACAGATGTATCTGTCCATCGTAAAACGAAAATCCATTTGGATCGTTGATCCATCCGGTTGGAGCAGAAACATGAAATAAAGGTTTTGTCTGCGGATCTGTAGCAGCAATTTTTTCTGTCTCGTATTTTCTGGCTTTTTCTAACATATTGCTCATATTATTTCTCTCCTAATTATTCTGATAATGATTTCTGATAGTTGTCAAAGTATTTCTGCTTAATGGAAAGATAATCTGATAATCCATATTTTTCCATTTTTTCAAGATAGGAATCCCATTCCTTTTCTATGCCGCCATTTAAAATCCAGTCGGCTTTTTTCTGTTCGGCATATTTTTTAATATCTGTGTCATATTGCGACACCTTATTCGTGTCTTCTATACTCATAAATACATTCGGATAAACGTATTTACTGTTCATATCTGCCAAATATGTCTCATGCATATTGTCAAGCCGCCATTTTGCATCTTCCGGCTGTGTTACATACTCACCATAATATTCATTTAAGATGGCAAGCGGACCATTGACTGACTGTGCCTCGCGGACTTCTACCGGAGACTGGTCGCCTAAATCCATATGCTTTAACATCGGATCACCTTTTTCGTTTGTAGATAATTCAAAAATATTAAAGGAATCTGTCTCTCCATAACTGCCCCAATTGTTCTGTGGAGACTGTAATGGTGCATACATCTGATCGATCCATGCTGCTGCCAGTGCAGTATTTCTGCAACTGGTCGTAAGTACACAGCGTCCTCTGTCAAAACCACTGGTCTCACTATTGTTTTGTCTTGTAATATTCCGCACACCCGTCGGACCTGTAAGTGCAGGGAGCATTACATAATCAACATTGTTATCAATATTTGCAATATCCCAGGAGAAGCAAAGACCATATCGGTGGTTTTTACCTTTTGCAACATAGGTAGACCATTCCTGCGTGAACGCTTCCGGATCTATAAGATCTTCTGTTACTAATTTATGCAGCCATTCAATGCCTTCTTTATACCCTTCCTGAACAGCTGTGTAAATGACCTTTCCTTCATCCGTCACTGCAAAATGATCCCCGGTATCACCATAGCCTTCTCCAAATCCATTGATCAGAATGGCGGGATCCTGATCTCCATTGTTGATAATAAAGGACATCGGTATCACATCACCTTCAATATCAAATTCTTCCTGCAATTCATCCGCATGATCCCGGAATGCAATTAATACCTGTTCCAGTTCGTCCGTTGTTGTTGGTATTTCCAATCCGAGATAATCCAGCCATTTTTTATTGATATATGCGATATCTCCGATGGCCTGTATGGCTTCTTTACCGGCACCAAGCTGTTCGATCCATGGAAATGAATATATATGTCCATCCGGTGCGGTACACATGGTGCGGTATTCCGGATATTTTTCAAATACAGCCTGAAGATTTGGCATATATTTATCGATCAGATTTTCAAGGGGAATAATAATCCCCTGCTTTGCATAACGAAGCAGATCGTAATCACTCATTCCGGCATTAAACAAGCCATCCGGCAGATTGCCAAATTGTGCTAATGCAAGATTTTTTTTATCAGAAAACTGATCCGATACAAAA
>ENA-ORMS01002338-ORMS01002338.1-human-gut-metagenome-genome-assembly--contig:-NODE-2338-length-13694-cov-3.800132_pt1 | contig 13694 bp, 9 predicted proteins | sample MGYA00242104_ERZ508997 | MGnify/ENA primary metagenome ERZ508997 (study PRJEB26280, sample SAMEA2338704) | human gut metagenome | biome: human gut; feature: human-associated habitat; material: faeces... | reverse complement strand
CGGCACGAGGACGGCAGCTATCTCAACTATGAAGAGCTGGCCGCGGAGCTGGTTCCCTATGTCAAGAACATGGGCTGGCACTTTGCGAGGTACGGCGGTGTTGCCCATGCGGACGAGCCGCTGTTGGAGATATCGAGTCTCCATTCCTGTGCGGTGACGGGTGTGATCAGTTCATCGGTGACAGCCGAACTGTTGCTGTTTGTGCTGTATACCGTTACCCAATTGTTTCCGCTTTTGTACTGAACGGAAAAAGCAATTGTGTTCATGTTCTGGGCCTCGCCGCCGTATTGGGCGTGTTCAATTCGAATTCGTTTGATGGTTCGCGGTTGGTCGAGTTTTATCGTCATCCAGCCGCTCTGCTTATTCGTGGCGCACCATTTGGAACCGTTTTCGCTCGTTCCGTCAATGGCCTTCCATGCGGGTTCGCCGTCATTCTGAGCGGAATAGCCGGTGACTTCGGCCAAGGGGCAGATGTTTACGGGAACGGTAACATCGCTCAGCTTTTCGGTATCGCCGTTTTCATAGGGCCAATCGATTGTGAAACGGGAGCTTTCGCCGCGAACACCGTTTGCGTTTACGGGAACGACCTCGATGGTAACATCTGCCTGGTCATCGTTGCGGACAAGGTTCGGAATATAATACGCGGTGTTGGGCGTTTCCATTATAAGTGTTCTTGTGCCGTCCGCATTGAGCCTGTAAATCTCGTAGGTGGAGGCGTTATTGCCGTTCCACTTGATGCGCGCTTCGGCGGTGTATGCGTCGAGATAAATGATTTCTTCAAGCCTTGCATTGCTTGCGCTTGCAGCAGCCGCTTCGGAATCGGTGACGGCAAGCCTGCCGATGTTGACCTGATAGTCGGAAACATTGCTTGTGCCGCCGATTTCAAAGCCGATCGCATAGAGTTTTTTGCCGCTGAGGGAAGCGAGGGAAACATTGCTTGTTGTCCAGCCGCCGCTGCTTGCGTCAAGGGCAAAAGCTGCTTTTTGGCAATTTGCATAGCTTGAAGTGCTGCTGTCGCCGTAATAGGCAACAAGTTTCATCAGCCCCCTGTCATTCTTGGCGGTCACGGCAATATTTGTGCTGCCGTTGATGTCAAGATTCGTGCTGTAAAGCATGATATTATTGGGCTTGTTTGCCGTCAGCGAACCGTAGAATTTGATTGAAGAACCGCCGTTGTATGCGTCTTCAAAGTCGTATGCGCCGCTGAGCTTTTGTCCGTTGGAATCGATTATCCATGTCCATGTGGGCATAACATCCTGAACGGACTGATAGCTCCATTCCGCATCGCGGGATTTGACGCCGTCAATATAGAAAGCCTTTCCGTGGCCGGAGTTGAAGTTGGTTACAAACGGCGCGGAAATGATCGTCGTGTGGTCGGCAAAGAACCTTGACATGCCCGCCCAGCCGCTTGAGAAAGTGCTTCTGGGGTCGCCGCCGTTGACATAGAATTGACGTTCAACCTCGTGGAAATCCGCACCGTCACCGGAAAGACCCATTGTGGAGTTCGGGCAGTAAAGAGCAAGAGAGAGCTTCAATTTGTTGTTGTTGAGCAGATAATTTGAGCTGAAATTTGTGTTCATGCAGTTCTGCTGAACATCAAGCCCCGCAAAGGCCTCGTATTGGCTTTTGCCGAGGTTCTGCATGGTGGAAACGGTCGTGTTGACATCTTGAGTCGTCCAATTGTAGTTCATAAAGAACTCGTTAACGCCTGCGGAAACCCAGCCGCTGTTGTAGCCGTTAACGGCATCCTGATAGCTGAGATTGCCGCTGTCGGTGATTGAATCGTACCAGCCGATAAGCATGTTCGGCTTTTGCTGACGCATATATGCTATCATGCTTCTGAGATTACCGGCGGTTGTGTAGTCGACGGCGGTTTCTTCATTGAAGAAATAACCGTCGAAGCCGTAATATTCCATAACTTCAATCAGCTTGTCCGCAACGCTTCTGTAATTGCGAACAAAGTTCTCCACAACGGAGGAATTGCCGCCCCAGTCGAAGAAAATCGTGCCCATGACGGGAACGCCGTTTGTGTGCGCCGCATCGGTGAATTCACCTGTCGGCACAACGACTTGCCCCCGTTTTGAACCGGACCAGTACACAAAGGAGGTTGCGTACTGCCAGTAGTTAAAGGCATAGCTTGAAAAGCTTTCCTGTCCCTGTGCGTTTGTTGCATCGTGTTTGGAGTTTGCAAGGGAGCAAACCATGAGTTTAGCATCGGGGTTTGCATAGTCGTTGACCGTGAATCCCGTGTATCTGTCTGCAAGGGGAACAACGGATCTTGAGTAGTCGGAATCCGGATCGTTTGTCGGTTCCCAGCTGAGCAGCGTGTCAACCGTGAATGCCGGGCCGATGGGCATCAGCGAAGTGCCGTCCGCATATGCCTCGTTTAGCGAATCCGCGTTCGCAGCCTTAACAACGGCGGAAAGAGTGTTGAAAAAGCTCCGTGACGGCAGAACGCCGAAGCAGAACACTGCGGCGAGAATTGCAGCGATGATTTTTTTTATCGTATTTACCCTCATATTATTTTCCTTTCAAATAATAGACTGATAGATTGTCTGAACGAATCTAAACCGTAATGATGCAGTAAAGCCCGGTTTAAATCATTTAATTATGCCCAGTTTCGTGAACTCGGAGATAATTTCGCCCAAATCAGCCGCTGCCTGAGGGATCTCAACATCATATTCATCAAGAATGCGCGAAAGGATCTCATCCTCCGTTTGTCCTTTTTGAATCGACTCATAAACAAACAACGACATTTCATTAAGCAAAATCATTCCCTTTGTTTCCGTGCTGCTTCCCCCAAGCGGCACCAAAAGGTTGTCTCCGGCAATTGTTCTTAAAACGTAATTTTTGCTTAGTTGCATAAGCTCCCTCCGTAATTATCTTCTTTTGTGATATTCTGCTGCAAGCCGTGTATATGCGTCCATTTTTTTGCACATAAAGGTCGGTTCTGCATCGAATCGCCCGTTTTCGGCAAAACAAACGGCGGGACAAGCTTCACAGATATTGCGAAAACGGCAAGCGGTGCATTTTGGCGGAACCATGATGTTTTCGCGCATTGCCCGAATGTCGTTCCATGCGGCGGAAAATCCGCGTTCTTTCAGCGAAGCGGACGGTTCGCGCATCATTCCGCAGGGTCGAAGCTGCCCGTTGTATGTGATCCAAAACGCCGCAGCTCCCGCACGGCAGCGTATACGCTCCGTCGGAATATCGCCGCACTCCGTTTCGGCAGGCGGAATATCCGTGTTGAGTGCAACAGCTTCCGCACGTTTTTCAATAATCGCCGGGTCAAGCGTTCGCAGCTCGTGCGCCCACCTTGCGGCAGCGGATTCCTCCGGCGTGAACCTTTCGCAGGTTTCGCATTCGCCGATTTTACAGGGAAAAATTTTGGAGTTCTCATCCGCACGGACGGGCGGGAACATATACGTTGCCGCCTGCAGCGGCAGATTATGCTCATTTGCAAAGCGTTCAACAGCGTCAAGATCTCCAATATTGTACGGTGTTACAGAATAGTTGATCTTGACGGGAACACCCGCTTCCGTGAGCATTGCAACCGCACGGTAGGCTCTTTCAAAAGCACTGCCGCTGCGGCAAAGTTTTTCATAGGTTGCTTCGGATGCTCCGTAAAGCGTGATATTCACCCTCTGCGGCGGGAGTTTTCGGAGCAATTCGACCTGTTTTTCGCCGAGCATCGTTCCGTTTGTGTTTATCGAAACGATAATGCCGAGTTCACGGCATCGGCGATAGATTTCTTCAAAATCGGGCCGAATAAAAGGCTCGCCTCCGGTCAGCAGCAAAAACAACATGCCGCACTGCTGCGCTTCCTTTGCAATGTTCAGCCATTCCTCCGAGGAAAATTCGTCCGTTTTGATTTCGCCGTCATTTTCTTCGCGATGGATATAGCACATGCGGCAGCGGAGATTGCAGCGCGCCGTAAGCTCAAACGTTCCGGAAAGCGGAATGCCCCTTTTTGCGCTCTTTGCAAAAAGCCTGTTCACATACTCCGCATATTTCACTTCATTCACCTCCTTCCAGTGTTTCTTTCAGCAGCCGAACCGCGCGGGAGTCCGCCGTGCAGTGCAGCTCAAAAATGGGAATGCACTCTGCCGCGCGGAAAAAGAGTTCCGCATGGCTTTCGCGCATCGCTCCGCCGCAAAGCCCGACAATATTGCTCATAATTGCCCGCAAAGCGCGAACACCCGAAAGGCGGGTGATTCTGTTTTCCGGAGCCTGTCCGAGCGAAATAATTGCGGCAATCGGCAGAGAAAAGTTTAAGCAAATGCCGCTTGTGCCGCAAAACGGCAGTCCGAAAGCATTTGCCGCGCCGTCAACAAAGCCGACAGCGCATCGATCCCCGTTGAGAATCAAAGCGTTTTCATACTCCTTCCAAAGATTCGCCTGCGTGGATTTTCCGATTCCGGAACGCCCGCAAAAAAGTATTGCTCCGAATCGGGTTTGAACCGCTGCGGAATGCAGGGTAAAAATGCCCCTTTGCAGCAGCTGGAAGGGCAGGTTGATGCTCTGCCAAATCTGCTGCATGCACTCCTGCTCCGGCGGGAAATCCTGCGGAAGAAAAACTTCGATATTAAGCGCGTTATCAATGTTGAGCGCATTAACATCAAGTGCGCTTTCGCTCAACGCGCCGCCGAAGCGGGAAGCAAGCATTGCGCGCTTTTCCCCGCGCTCAAGCGCGGCTCTGTCAAGCGTTTGCTGCAAAAAGCCTTTGCCGCTTTCAAACAGCCTGAAGAATGCGTTTTCATAAACGAGTTTTCCGCAGGCGGCAGGCGGTTCGGCCCGCCGAACCTGAATCGCGCAGTCCGCGGTTTCGGAGCTTTCAAAGTATTCAGTCTCCCAAAACAACGCACTTCGCGCATCAACATCAAGTTCCGCTTCCGAATGAATCTCGAAAACTTTGCCCGCAAAACGAAAACGATAGAAAAAATGCTTTTTCATCTCAAAAACTTCAAAACGCGTCTGCGCGCATTGCGCGCAGACGCGTCGGTGGGTGGTGTTAGGACGCAAATACCATTGTGTCGTTCACTGTAAAGTAGCAGTAGCCTTCAACGGTAACACCGCATTGATTCTCTCCTGTGCCGAACAAGTTTGCATCCTGTCCCGGAAACAGCGTATCGAACGGCGGGAGCAGCTGACAACTCGTTCGGTCGTGATTGTACGCTTGTGCAACACATTGAGAGGCTGCAATCGCTTCTCCGAGGTCAAACTCGATAACATCAAGTTCGGGCTTTACATAAGTCTTTTTCACGGGTGTTCTCCTTATCTGCCGGTGATGGAAGCAATTGCGGGCTCACTCGCAACGCCGTTTGCATCATAGGCAAAGATGTAATATGTATCCGTCATTCCGCGGCGCGGAGCGCGAACGGTGAGGCTGAAGGCGTAGTAATCCATCCAGCCGAAATAGGTGAACAGGCTGTTCATCGGGCGCATGTTCTCGCGTACGGGAACGAGTGAACCGTCGTCCGCAAGCCTGTAAACGCTGACATGGTCAACATCCGTGGATGTTTTAACGCTGATTCTTGTGAACCAACCCGCAAGTGCGCGGCCGCTGTAGCGGAGTTCGAACCTTTCGGGCGTGAACACGGGTTCTTCAACGGGCTGATATGCAAGGGTAACAAGGCTTGCAATATCTGCCGCAATCTGTGTGCTTGTGGCGGGGATGATGCCGTCTGCAAGCTTAATGCCGCTGACGGACAGGATAGATCTTGTTCCCGTTCTCGTTCCCGCTTCGGCAATATTGCCGAGAACAAGCATATACTTCGCGCCGTACTGACGTACGCAATCCGTAACATCATAGTACATTTCGGTCATCTTCATGCCGGAGGGGGTCACTGCGCCTTCGGCATTTGTATCGGTATCGAGATAACCGAGCACGGGATCACCGGCAACCGCCTTCGCGCTGATCATAACGGTCTTACCCTCAGTGTAGCCTTCGAGGGCAAATCCGATATAATTACCGTTGGTGAGATAGACCTCGTTCTGCGGGCCGCGCTTCTGATAGTTCGCGATGTGTGCAATCTCGGTGTCTCCGTCATATTCAACATAGACCATGGAGTTGGGAAGAATTTCAGATCCGATCGAGTTCGCGCTGTTCTTAACATAGTCATAAACGGGAGCGTAGGCAAGACCCTGTTCGTTTTTGACGTACTTCGTTTCATCTGCAAGGGGCTTATAAACGCGGAACGCATCGAGATAAACGTTTGCGGTCTGCTCAGCTGCTGTATCGCGCTTGCCGAAAGTCCTGTTCTGACTGTTCTTTGCCGCAATGCCCGTGCCGCCGTTAAGAACGCTGTTTTCGTCCATGAAGGAGGTTTCGACTTCGCAGCCGATGAATTCCTTCAGTCCCGCTTCGCGCAGGATTCGGTTCGTGTCAATGCCGTTCGCTCCGCGCGTACTGCCTTCCGCACCGGTTTCGCCGCCGTCCCAAGGTGTCGGGCTTGCAGGGCCGACGATCGCACCGGCAGTATTGGTGAGGTAGCCGAGGATTCGAACGCTGTAATCTGCGCGTTCAAGATTCATTGCGCGAACAACGGGAACCTGATAATCAAGGATGCCGGGGCCCGTGATAATGGGATTGCCGCCAATACTGTTATCGCCGCAGAAATAGGTGTCAACGATATAAACCTTGAAGGGGTTGTCATCCTTGGAAACGGCGGCAATGATAAGTCCCGTATCGGTGCCGCATTCGGAAATAATGTCAAAACCCGTTCCGCTGAAACTGAATTCAACGGCATCGGTTGTGTAGGCGCGTTTGCCGCCTTTCAAATCGAGCGTTGCTTTCAGTGCGCCGCCGTTGCTGTAGTAGGCAAAGCCTTTGTATGCATCGGCATAGCCGTAAACGCTGTTTTCGTTGTCATTAACAACGGTCGCGGTGTTGTTTGTGCCTTCGGCTTTCCATTCGCCGTGCGTCCCGCCGTTGGTCATAAAGTTCTCTTCGTAAAGAACATTTGTGGCGGGAAGGAAGGTGATGGATGTTGCTTCGGTTATATAATTACCGGTGAAAACAAGCTTTGTCTGAATGGTTTCACCCTTGTTTACGCTCTGCGGCGTGTAAAGGATGGATTTATCGGTGTCATTAAACCCAACATGCTTTACGTTTTCATCAACAGTCTTGATGCCCACAGCTTTTTCTTCAACAGCCGTAAGCTTGTAGCTGTTCTGTACGCCGAAATCATAGACGAACGTCTTTTCGGGCGGCGCATAGGTGATCTTCAACGTACCGGGGTGATAGATAATGCTGTAGTTTCCTAAAACAGTACCGTAGTTATTTGCAACCGTGGAAGTTCTTGCAAAGTCAACAACATATATGCCCGGGTAAATCTCTTTCCTTTGGGCTGTAATATTTGTTACTTGGTTTTTCGTTCCGTCTGCAAGCTGATATGATGTTGTCGTTTCGGAATCGGAAACAGTTATATCATTGCAGCCGTCCTGAGTGATTTTAACATTATGAACAACATGCTCGCTGCCATCGTAAGGCACTTCAAGGCTGCCTGCCCAAAGATGAACAACCTTGTTTTCTGCCGGAACATAGACAACATTAATGATGTTATCTTCGGATTTTTCGGTTACGGTAAACGGCAGTTCAATCTGAACGCCGTCTGCAACGTCTCTATTGTCATCGGTCTTAGCTATTGCCGCTGATTTTTTATGGTTAAGCTGGTTAACATCCGTACCGTTTGCAAGCGTGATCAGAGAACCGATTTCCTGACCGGTCATAGTGGTTTCGCCGAGGTATTTGGTGGTGTCGGTGATTTCTCCGACTTCATTCAGCCAATAGCGAACCTTAACGGTGGAGGTGGTGGGCTTCTGCCTTGTGAGCCTGATTTCAAGCTCGTCCATACCGCCGACCTTTTCCATATCGATGCAGTAAATGTCGATATGAACGGTGTCGCCCGCCTTGATGCCGGTTGTGCCGTATTTGTTGTTCAGAACGGTGGAAATTGCGTTGCCGTCCATGAAGGAATACCAGTAGTCGGAAAGCGCCATCATACCGGCGGTTGCCGCCGTGGTGTCTGTAGCTTCTTTTCCGATAAGCTTTTCGGAGAGCATGGAGTCGCTTCTGTTCTTACCGGCGGTGTCAAGATTCGGAAGAACCTTGTAAAATGCCTTTGAAGCATATTTGTCGCCGTAGGTTGCAGGTTCGGTAACGTTCCATTCGCCGCCCCAACCGGAGCCGGAACCGCCGTGGTTGGTGTCCTGAGGGCTTGCATTAGGCCAGGACCAAACACCCTTGCCCGCCGTGCCTGCAAAGAATGCAAGATAATCGGGGTAATTGTTTTCAGTCAGTTGTTCGCCGTCCTTATAGACGAACACGAACATATCATCGTTGATTGCAACAACTTTCTTGCCGCTGAAAGCTGCTTTAAGATTTTCGTCGTTGTTGATTGCGTCATAAATCTCCTGATAGTAGGAATCGTTTTTGGAAACGAGTTCGATGGAGTCGGAAAGCGTGTAACCTTCGGGCCACACGAACGAACCCGAGAACCTGCGTGCGGTGTAGGATTTGCGGTAGCCTATATCCATTTGTCCCTTCTTGACGGTAATAAGACTGGTGCCGTTAGTTCCGTCAACACTGTAAGTTTGAAATTCATCAGCGGCTCTGTTGTTCCATGTTGCCGCAAAAATCGCCTGATCGCCTGCGCTCGGGGCATAGGGAATGATGCCGACGCCGCCTATGGTATTTGTAGTGTAAATGGGGTTGGTGATCGAATTCTTCACCGGGTCGGCGTATTGAACATTGGTGTGACCGTAGTCCCAAACTTTGTGTGCGGAATCGTCAACATCATCGGTTCTGCCGTTAAAATGCTCGGAAAAGTCCGCCCAGTCCCAATGAACCTTATTTAAATAATCGGCAGTGTTATTGGGGTCGGCTGTTGTTGTGAGATAAGCTGTTTTATCGCCCGCATAAAGTCCGCCGAGATTTGTATGCTGATTTGCCGCAGTATCATGGCGGTGTTCGTATTCGAACGTTCTCTTCCATGTGATTTCGGGAACGAACGTTTCGGATATGATTCCGGAACCGTCGCCCGTGTCTCCGCCCGCTGCAAAGAGGGACGCGGGGAACATGCCGAAAAGCATGATTCCGCAAAGCAGCAGAGAGAGCAGCTTTTTGATGTTCTTCATTGAAAAACCTCCTGAATATTTTAAAAATAAAAAACAAACTTTATATGAACCGCAGCAACCCGAAGGCATTGCCGCAGCACTGCGGAAAACGGCGGCGCCGGAAAGGGGCAAAACTAACACTGAATTGAGAGAATTTGGGGTGTGAATATAGTCCGTAGATTCAGGCTATTCAGCGCACGTTGCTGACCGAGCCGAAACGCACAACCGAGTGAATGGGAGACGGGAAAACGCACAGAGCCAAGTATTATCCCGCTCGCTCGCATACATTATACCGCAAGACCATACGAATTTCAACATTTTTTTGAGTATAAAATGAATATATATAATCTGTTAAGAGAAAATACTTGCAACTGTGACAAAAGAATTTAAAATCACGAAAGTTCTTATATAATTGAAATGAAATATTAATAATTCAATACGTTCCGCATCTGACGGTTTCGGGTGATGCGGAACGCTGTCCGCTGCATTTATTCATTGCAAAAGAGTGCAAGCCTGTCGGCATGAGTTTTTTGCAGTTTTGAAATATATGTTTCAATATCCTTGGGGTTCGGGACGCGTTCGATCCTTCCGCCGCTCGGGAAAACGCGTTTGTTCATTGCGCCCGCACCGTGAGCAATGATGCTCAGCGAATCCTCCATCATATCGATGTTGTAGATGCAGATGCTGCCGGGTTTTGCATAGCCGACGTTTTCCATGTTGCCCGCCATGTATTTTTGACGGTACATATAATAAGGAAGCATACCCGTTTCTTCGGCACCGAGCGCACCGATTTCGGTCATTTTTTCAACTTCCGAAACATCGGGAAGAGCGTATTCGGAAAGATTTTCACGCAGACGGGAAGAACGCTTTATTGCAAGCGTGTGAACTGTCAGACACTCCGGAGAAAGCTCAACGAGTGCGTTTACGGAATGCTGCATGTCAGCTGCCGTTTCGCCCGGCAAACCGGCGATAAGATCCATGTTGATTGAATCAAAACCGATATCCCGCGCAAGGTTGAAACACGCCTTGATATCCTCGGATGTGTGATCGCGGCCGACAAGCTGCAATGTTTTATCACACATCGTTTGCGGATTTACGGATATGCGCGTTGCGCCGCGCTGCTTGATGATGCGAAGCTTTTCAGCTGTTATCGTATCCGGCCGTCCGGCTTCAACCGTGAACTCCGTGCCGGGTGCAATATTATAGGCCTCCTCTGCAAAATCCAAAAGATCGCGCAGCTCGTCCGCGGTCAGCACGGTGGGCGTTCCGCCGCCGAGATACAGCGCACGAATATTCAGCCCGAGTTCGCGAACCATTTGCGCACCGTTTGCAATATCCGTCTTCAGTGCGGCAAGATAGGGCTGCATGTCCGTCTTTGCCGTGCGGAGCCGTGAAGCAAAAGAGCAGTACAGGCAGCGTGTGCGGCAGAACGGAATGCCGATATAAACATCAACATCGTTTTTCCGCACGGAAGCAAAAATCGGTTCCTGAACGGAAACTATCCGCTCCGCAAGTGCAAATTTCTGCGGCGTGACGTCAAAATCGTTCAACATCATGCTTTTGGCTTCGGCAGGACCGCAGCTGTGCTGAAGCTCGCGCAGCAGGCGCGTCGGGCGTATACCTGTCAGAGACCCCCACGGGAGGTGCGCATCGGGATATGCCTTTCGCATTGCGCGGAAGACAGCGATTTTAATGCAGCGTTTTGCGAAACGCTTTTCAATAATTGAATCATCATTGCGGAAGGGTGTTCGGCACGAGTATGAATGCTCCCGACCGTTCGAAACAAGGGCGGCTTCGGCAATAAAATCCGTTCCGTCGTTTGAAAGCACAATACTCAGCGTCTTTTCGCCCGCATCCGCTGTGTGAATTTCAGCGGGGGACAAAACGGGAGCAATCTCCTCACCGGGCAGAAAAAGCCGTATTTCTTCGCATATATCGTTAAAAAAATCCTGTCTGTTTGTGAATAAAAACATATTGTTTGCCTCTTTAATGCAGCTGCGGCATTTTCTGTATTTTCCGTCAATAGTCTTGGTTTCCGCCGCCGCGCAGATACGGATTGTGTTTCCGTTCGAAATCCAAGGTTGTTTCACCCATGTGGCCGGGGAATATGCGGTAATCGCCTTTCAGCCTGCCTGTCAGCAGGAGCAGGGAGTTGTAAAGTGCATCATTGTCACCGCCGTCAAGATCGGTTCTTCCCACGCTGAGACGGAAAAGCGTGTCGCCGGAAAAAATCACACGTTCTTTTTCGATAACATAGCATACGCCGCCCTTGGTATGCCCCGGGGTGTGCAGAACGCTGAATTCAATGCCGGCAGCGGTGAAGCATTCGCCGCCGTGGAGGATGATGTCCACTTTGCAGGGCTTCACAAGCGCACCGCCGAGGTAGGCAAGGCTTGCTTTTCCGCCTGCAAGTGCGCCCGCATCCGCTTCGTGAATTGCAACAAGTGCGTTTTCATGCGATTTCAATTCCGCAACGCCCATTGTGTGATCAAAATGACCGTGCGTCAGCAGAATATGGGTGCAGTGCAGGTTGTTTTGATTTAGAACTTCCACCACCTTGTGCGAATTCGCCGGATCGATAACAACACAGGGAATCCTTTCGGAATTTGAAGGCGTTTCGGCGGATTCGTTAAAAACGATATAGGTATTTACGGAAAGCGGACCGGTTGGGACACAAAGAATTTTCATGCGGCTTTTCTCCTTTTTAAACATAGACTGAATATAGCGGAATTAAAACATTTTTTTGCTGTCCAGCAGGATCGTGACCGGACCGTCGTTGACAAGCTCAACCTGCATATCCGCGCCGAAAATACCCGTTTCGGTGTGCAGTTGAGCGCGAAAAGCGTCGATGAGCTTTTCGTAGACGGGGATCGCCGTTTCGGGACGAGCGGCAGCAATAAAACTCGGGCGGTTGCCTTTACGGGCATCGCCGAAAAGCGTGAACTGTGAAATCAGCAGAATTTCATACCCGAGTTCAACGGCGGAAAGGTTCATCTTGCCGTCTGCATCTTCAAAAATGCGGAGTTGAGTGCATTTTTTAACGATATAGTCAATGTCGCTCTGCGCATCGGAAGGCTCTATGCCGATAAGCAAAAGCAGCCCTCTTTCGATTTTGCCGACACATTCGCCGGCGACGGATACGCTTGCGCGGCGGACTATTTGAACAACAGCTCTCATACGGATCTCACCCTTGAAACGGATTTTACACCGTTAATCTTCATAAGATTTTTTATAATGCTGTCGAGATGCTCGGCGTTTTGGACCTGAAACCCCATTGTGGCTTCGATCATTGTGCCGTCCTCAACAGGCTTTGCGTTGACAAGATTGATGTTGATTTTCATGTTCATCAGCATCTGTGAAATATCCATCAGCAGCCCGACGCGTTCCGAAGCGGTGATATGAATTGTTACGGGGAATTTTGCACTTTCGCCGTCCGCCCATGAAACATCGATTATCCTGTCCGCATCGGCAAGCAGTGCTGCGGCATTCGGGCAGTTTCTGCTGTGAATCGAAACACCTCTGCCGCGCGTGATATATCCGAAAATTTCATCGCCGGGCAGGGGAGAACAGCATTGCGCAAAGCGAACAACCATGTTGGCCTCGCCTTTGACAATGACGGCTCTTCCGTTTGCGTCAAAACTTTTTGCGGGAGCGTGTTCCTGCTCTTCAAGTTTGCGTGCAAGCTCCTCTTCGCGCTGAACTTTTCGCCGGGCTTCCATCAGTTTATGCAATGCCTGCCCGGTTGTGATTCCGCCGTAGCCTATGGCCGCATAAATATCATCCATTTCGTTCATGGAGAAGCGTTTCAACAGAGGTTTGCACAATTCGGCCTTCGTAAGGTCGGCAAGCTTCTGCCCCTGCCGCCTTGCGGCGTCGGCAAGCATTTCTTTGCCGCGGACAATATTTTCTTCACGATTCGCCTTTTTGAACCATTGTTTGATTTTTGCTTTGGCTTGGGATGTTTTTACAAAGTTAAGCCAGTCGCGGCTCGGCGTTGCCTGCGGGTTCGTAATGATTTCAACAACATCGTGGGTTTTAAGCTTGCAGTCAAGCTTCACAAGCGCACCGTTGACTTTTGCGTGCTGTGTGTGGTTGCCGACGTTCGAATGAATACGGTAAGCAAAATCAACGGGCGTTGAGCCCAGAGGCAGGTCGATAATCTCGCCGTTCGGAGTCAGAACAAAAACATAGTCGGAGAAAAAATCGTGTCGAACGTTGTCAACGTATTCCTTTGTTGAGTTTGCATCGGAATCATAGTCAACAAGTTGACGCAGCCACGCAAGCTTTGTGTCCAGCTCATCCTGCCGCGTTCTGCCCTCTTTATACATCCAGTGTGCGGCAATACCGTATTCGGCAGTGCGGTGCATTTCCCAAGTGCGAATCTGCACCTCAAACGGCTGTCCGTTAGAAGCAATCAATGTTGTATGAAGCGACTGATACATATTAGGCTTAGGCATTGCTATATAATCCTTGAAACGTCCCGGGATTGGCTTATACATCTCATGTATTACACCGAGTGCAGCATAACAGTCCTTTACTGTGTCAACCTTGATTCTTACTGCAAAAATATCATAAAT
>ENA-ORMS01002335-ORMS01002335.1-human-gut-metagenome-genome-assembly--contig:-NODE-2335-length-13709-cov-2.676871_pt1 | contig 13709 bp, 15 predicted proteins | sample MGYA00242104_ERZ508997 | MGnify/ENA primary metagenome ERZ508997 (study PRJEB26280, sample SAMEA2338704) | human gut metagenome | biome: human gut; feature: human-associated habitat; material: faeces... | reverse complement strand
CTTCAGCACGATGCCGTCCGTAGCCACAGGCAGGTTCTTGCGCTCCACGTCCCAATAATCTATGAAATCATAAATGTCCTGGAGCGTAGTTACTTTCTTCATCCCCCCGGAAATCTTGAATCCCCATGAGCGGGCCGCCTGCAAATTTTCATAATGCCCGTCAAAAGGAATGTGTTCTCCCAAAAGGTAATATAAGTAAGCGTCAAGCTTGCGTTGCGCCACCACCGCTGAGTTTTTGCTTTTCAGCGTCCCCGAAGCCGCGTTACGCGGATTGGCGAAAAGCGGTTCTTCGCGTTCTTCGCGTTCGCGGTTCAATGTCTCGAAGCTCGTCCACGGCATCAGGATTTCCCCACGGATTTCAAACTCTTCGGGGTAACCGTCCCCGTTCAGACGAAGCGGAATACAACGGATGGTCTTGACGTTTTCCGTCACGTCGTCGCCCTGTACCCCGTCGCCCCGCGTCACGGCACGCACCAACCGCCCGTGCTCGTAGGTCAGCGAGATGGAAAGCCCGTCGTATTTCATTTCACAGCAAATCTCGAACGGCTCGCCTTCCAAACCGGAACGGACGCGTTCATAAAAGTCGGCCACCTCTTGCTTGTTGTACGTATTGGACAACGACAACATGGGATAGCGGTGGGGCACCTGCACGAACTCCTGATTCAGGTCACTCCCCACGCGCCGCGTCGGCGAGTCCGGGTCGTCAAATTCGGGATGGGCCGCCTCGAGGTCTTGCAACTCCCGCATCATGCGGTCAAACTCTTGGTCGGAAATCTCCGGGGCGTTCAATACATAATAATTATAATTGTGGCGGTGCAATTCACTGCGAAGCCGCTCTATCTGTTCCTTTACTTCCATTTGCATTCAATGATAAACCCTGACGGGGAGACATCGCGGCTCTGTTCCCGTGAACGGCTCCCCCGTCATTCGCATAAGCAAAGATAGTCAATTCGCAGAAAACGCCCAAGGGCGCAAAGAAAAAAGAAAAGCGTACTTTTCCGGCACAATCTGTCAAAACGTCAATCCCATGCCTTCGAGAATCGTCCATTCGCCCCTCGATGCGGCCTCGATGGCAAATAAGCGACGCACGCGACTCCCGAAAAGATCAAAAAGACAGCCTGAAAGCTTTTTCACAAGACGAAAGCAAACGGGAACCGCCCGTCCTCCGCTTCTTTCTTCTTCCGGTGAAACCTGCGAGGCGGAACCGCCAACATTCTGCCCATAAATTCTTGTCGGCGAAATACAGGAAAATAGAACGAAAAAGCCGCAAAAAAGCAGTTTTTCTCTTCTTCGTGCGGCGAAAAAATCCCATTTCGGGCGGATTTTTTCCACGACATGCGGAGTACCCGGAATTTATATGAGGAAAGAAATTTTTCGTTTGGCTGCAAACGATTTTTTTCTTTCCTCAAAGTAAATGAATATATACTGCATAAAACAGTAAAAACGACACGAAAATTGCATACTTATACATTCCTGTCTTTTTAGATTCTCCTAACCGCTGTCTTTTGAAACTACTGATTTGGAGCAGAAAGTAGCAAAATGTCAGAATCATCATTTCAAATCCGCCCGATTATACTTACCTTTGCCCATTAAAAAGAATCGTGGAAACAATGGAGATAGCAATCATTGGCGGAGGAGCGGCCGGCTTCTTTCTGGCCGTCAACCTGAAAACATTCGCGCCGCAGGTGGAGGTCACGGTATTCGAAAGGCAGGCGGATGTATTAAAAAAAGTACTGGTTTCGGGCGGCGGACGCTGCAACCTGACCAATACTTTTGAGGGTGTGACAGACCTGAAACAGGTCTACCCCCGTGGGCACAAGCTCTTGAAGGGGCTTTTCAAACAGTTCGGGCATCGGGATGCCTGCCGATGGTTCGAAGCGCACGGCGTGCCGCTCGTCGCGCAAGACGACCATTGTGTGTTTCCGGCCGCACAGGATGCCCGTGCCGTAGCCGGTTGCCTGAAAAGCCTTGCTGCGGAATTGGGGGTCACGGTGAAAACCTCCCACCGCGTGGAAACCCTCACGCCCTGCGGCGGGAAGTATGAAATCACTTTTCAGGATGTGCGCCAAGGCCGTCTGCTATTCGACCGCGTGGCCGTCACCACCGGCGGTTCACCGCGTGGCGAAAGCTTCGCTTATTTGGAACGGTTGGGGCATCGTATCGAAACGCCCGTCCCTTCGCTCTTTACGTTCAACATCGCCTCCCCGGCACTGCGCGGGCTGATGGGCACCGTGGTAGACCCGGCATTGGTCGGCATCCCCGGTACCAAATTCAGGCATTCAGGCGCGTTGCTCGTCACCCATTGGGGCATGAGCGGCCCGGCCATCCTGAAATTGTCTTCCCATGCCGCCCGTTTCATACAGGAGAAAGCTTACCGCTTCCCCATTTTCGTCAACTGGACGAACGAGTCCCACAGCGAAACCGTGACCGGCATCCTGCAAGACATGGCGCAACGCCACCCCCAAAAGAAAATCTCCGGCTTACGCCCGTACGACTTGCCTGCGCGGTTATGGCATTACCTCATCGGTAAGTCAGGCATCGCCCCCGACCGGAAATGGAACGAACTGGGGCACAAAGGGCTTTGTAAACTGGCCGACACGTTGTGCAACGACCGCTACGACGTAGACGGCAGGAGTACGTTCCGCGAAGAGTTCGTCACGTGCGGAGGGGTAAGCCTCGAATCGGTGCACCGGCAAACGCTGGAAAGCAAGACCTGTCCCGGACTTTACTTTGCAGGCGAAGTGCTCGACATCGACGGCGTGACCGGAGGATTTAACTTTCAGGCCGCATGGACCACGGCATACACCGTGGCGCGGGCCATCGCGGAAAACGCGGTACAAAAACAGCCCGTCCCGTAGGAGGCGTCATAACCTCGACCCTACGAAACGGGCCCATTAAGGTAAAGTCAAACCGGAACGTCCATCCCCAGCCGAAAGACGGTCCGTATATGACCGGCTCACATGCTATTGCAGGCGGAACGTAAACGGCAAAACATAGCGCACAGCCACCGCTTTCCCGTCCTTCTGTCCCGGTGTCCATTTCGGCATTCCGTCTACTACGCGAAAAGCTTCCTCTACAAACAGTCGCAACATACCTTTGGGTGCCGGACTGCCGTCCATCTTCTTTGCATAACAATCCTCCCCGATCTCGATACTGCAGAGGCTCCCGTCCGTATTGACGACCAAACTACAGAGCACGCGTCCCGTCACACCGTTTTCCATACATTTTCTTGGATATTTTATGTTACGCGCCACATACGCCATGCACTCGGCTTCTCCACCCGGAAACGTCGGTTGCACGTCTACCTCATCGTATATCTTGCTAGGCATGACATGGGCTCTCTTCACCATCATATAGTAAGGTGCTGAATCTTTCTCCTTAGTCTGGACAGGCTCCTCCTTATTCCGGGGTGCCATCGCTTTCACCACAATACCTTCGGACGTCCTTTCCGAAGAGGCAACGGCCGAATCTGCCTTCGCCACAACCGAAGAAGGCTTGGAGACTTTCACCTCTGAGACTTCCGCTTTGGAAGCCGCTTTTTCCATTTTTAAAGGTTCCGGCTGAACATTTTCAGCCGCGACGGCCTTCGCGGTTGCGGATAAATCCGTAACTTTGACCGCAGAGAGTTTCTCCAATCGGCCGTCTACTCCGTTTACGATCTCCGGACGGGCGAATGCCACTGTGGCAAAAGCCCCCACGGGCAGCAGGTACAAGTACTTCAAAACTGCCCATTTCGTTGATTTTTTGTTACACATCATAGCAATACGTTTTTTAAGTGTGCTTTGATTCAGACCGTTGGCAAAAGATTGCAGTCGGCTGCCAACGGCCTTTTTTATTAGATATAACTGATAGTTCTTCGCGTTGACTCCATGGCTGAGTACGTACTCGTCGGCCTGATACTCATGAATGCAGCGCAAGTCCATCTCCATCATCCAAACCACTGGATTGAACCACTGTAGAGCCTCCACAGCCAACATCAGCAGCGTATCGTAGGAATGGCCGTACAGCACATGAGCCTTTTCGTGCATGAGAATGGCTTCGCCGGCATCGCCCTCCAAGTCTCCTTCCCACATCACGACGCTGTGCATCCAACTGAAAGGCGGCATGGGACGGGCATGACAGTAGAGCATAATACCGTCTGAAAAGCTCTCGCGCCACAGACAACCGCGAGATATCGCCCGACGCATACGGAAGAACTGGTACATACGGACGGACAACGACACCGCCAGACCTGCGAAATAAAGACAGACGCACACCAAAGGCCAAACAGGAACATCCGCATCCGGCATGATGACGACCTCCGGCATGAAAAGCTCCGTCCGCCCAAGCCGGTCTATCAATCCGGCATACGCCCCTTCCGGTGCGGCAGACTGCCACGAATGCCACATTCCGCCAAACCACTCCTCCTGCGAAAGCGGGAAAAGGAACGAAGCCGCAAGTATGGCCAACAAGGCCATACGGTTCAAGCGATGCAGCCTTTCCTTACGTAATAATAAGGTATAAGGCAGATAAAGCAATGTCAGGCACAAAGCCGATTTGATGATATAAACCAAGAATGTTCCCATATCCTATATTTTAAACTGTTCCACCACCATGCCCTGTGGACTGCGGGCTACGCACGCCGGGACGCATCCCCCTGCCGTTCCACCATCTCAAGCATTTCTTTCAATTCTTCTTCCGAGATACGTTCCTCTTTGACAAAAAAACGAACCAAAGAGGAAAGCGAACCGCCGAACAAGTCCTCCTTCACCCCATCCAGCACTTTCCGCGTATATTCCTGTTTCGTAATCAAAGGATAATAACACTGGGTTTTCGTTCCTTTCAGTTTCTCAAATCCCACGTATCCCTTGTTCAACAAAATCTTCATGAACGTGGCTACGGTAGTATAGGCCGGTTTCTTCTCGCCGTACCCCTCAAGCACATCCGAAATGGTGCCCTTCATCGAAGGCAGACTCCAAAGGATGTTCATGACTTGCATCTCAGCTTTTGTCAGTGTACCCTGCTTTCCCATTATTTCTAATACTTTAGTTATTGATATGACAAATGTATATCTAAAGGTTTAGAAAAGCAAATCTACGGAACGTTTTCTGTTCCCCAAATTGCCTTTTTAACTTCTATTTTTAGTAATCAGCCGCCACACGCCATGAAATCCGGCGCAAAATCACTACTTTTGCAGTAGATTACAAGAAAACAGATTCCCATGAGAATAGACATCATTACCGTTTTGCCGGAATTGCTCGAAGGCTTTGTGCGTGAAAGCATATTAGGACGTGCCCAAAAGAAAGGCTTGGTGGAAATCCATTTGCACAACTTGCGCGACTATGCCACGAATAAGTACCGCCGGGTGGACGACTATCCTTTCGGCGGCTTTGCGGGCATGGTGATGCAGTGCGAACCGATAGACCGCTGCATCTCGGCCTTGAAGGCTGAACGGGACTACGACGAAGTGATTTTCACCACACCGGACGGCGAACAGTTCGACCAACCGATGGCCAACACGCTTTCCCTTTGTGAAAACCTCATCATCCTGTGCGGACATTATAAAGGTATAGACTACCGCATCCGTGAACACCTCATCACGAAAGAAGTCAGTATAGGAGATTACGTACTGACGGGCGGAGAACTGGCAGCCGCTGTCATGACAGATGCCATCGTACGTATCGTACCCGGTGTCATCGGCGACGAACAAAGCGCCCTCTCCGACTCGTTCCAGGACAACCTGCTGGCAGCTCCCGTATATACCCGTCCGGCCGATTATAAAGGCTGGACCGTGCCGGAAATTTTACTTTCCGGGCACGAAGCCAAGATTAAGGAATGGGAACTGCAACAGTCTTTCGAACGCACAAAGGCTTTGCGTCCCGATTTGCTGAAAAAGAAAGGCTGACCGTCTGCTTTTTCACTCAGCCCCCTTAAAAAGGAACCGGAAATATTGCCGGATTCATCGCCAAATCGTATCTTTGTCATTCAGTATTTAAATAAATAATGTAATGGGAGAACAAAAACACAACTTGTACGTCATTGCAGGTTGTAACGGAGCCGGAAAAACGACAGCCAGCTTTACCGTACTTCCGGAAATGTTGGATTGCCGGGAATTCGTCAACGCCGACGAAATCGCAGCCGGACTGTCTCCGTTCAATCCCGAAGGCGTAGCCATCCAGGCGGGGCGCCTGATGATAGAACGCATCATCCACCTGTTGAAAGAAGGCGAAACCTTTGCTTTTGAAACGACATTGGCTACACGGTCTTACGTGAAGCTCATCAAACAGGCACAGAAAAGAGGCTATTTCGTCACGCTGCTCTTCTTTTCGCTGAGCAGTCCGGAACAGGCCGTGAAACGGGTGGCCAAACGCGTAAGCGAAGGTGGGCACAACATCCCGCTCGATGTGATTTACCGCCGTTACGACAACGGCCTAAGTAACCTGTTCAACCTCTATATGCCCGTATGCGACTATTGGGCATTGTATGACAACAGCACCTGTCCGGCCAACAAAATAGCCTACGGATGCAAAGACGAGAGTATAACTATTATTGAACCAGCCGTATATGAAAAATTCAAAGACCAATACACCGAAGAAAACGATAATGAGCGAGGATGAGGTTTATGAAATGCAGCGCAAAATCGACGAAGGCATATACCTGGCTCAGAAACGCCTCGTGGAGCGTGCAAAACATAACCATACCACTCTGATTATCGCCCGCGAAGGACAAGTTGTTGAAGTAAAGGCAGAGGAGCTCTATCCTATCCGCAAGAATTATCGTCCCCAAATCAGATGACAAAACCCATTTATCTGGAAAACCGTTTGCCGGACGAATGGCAAATAGAAAATGCCGACCCAAAAATGATTTTGAGGTCGGCTTTATACATATAGACTTGAAAAATTTACTTGTTGAACATTATCTTCCCATATAAAACAGTATACGTTTCACTCTCCAAAAGTCTTTTTTAGAGTATATAATATCAACATTGGATTTCCTGATCGCCTTAAACTATCATTCATTACAGGGTGATTTACCTTAATTCCCTTATATAAACTATTGTCACTATAGCTCTCCGAATCATATTCTGAGATATATTTCCAACTTATTAGTTGATTTCCTGTTTTTATAGTCGATCTTCCGCAATCAATTTTTAATACGGAATTAATATAATGATTCTTATAAGGCATATTAATATAATATAGCATTCTACTATATATAAAAGAAAGGCACGTATCATTGCCTATCACACAATTTACAGTAGGCCTTACATACTTCATTCGTTCTTGTACATTCAAATCTCCATAATACCTTTTACGCAAAATTTGCTCTGTTTCCTTCTTTAATGGATAATCTAAAGATATAACTGGGACAAATTCAAAATCTTTAATTTCATACAAAGCATCCGACTGTTCCGTATGGAAGTACAGATTATCGTTATCCCTAATAAAAACAGGTTCCGTACCAGCTACATTATACATATCGCTTTCAGCCTGAAATATTTTTCTAGCCTTTTGTTCCAAGGTAATATAATCTACTGTTGCATTATTAGCCGAATACAATAAAAAACCTGCATCATACCAACATATTCTCCAATAATAATCAGATAGTTTTATTTCTTGTTTAAACTTTAGCTCCTTATCTAATATTATAATTTTAGGTGGACCACATAATATACAAATATCTCCCGTTTCTGGAGACACATCAAAACCTGTGATCTCTGCATATTCCCCTTTTCCATTTCCGGTCTTATCGTATAGAGAAACAGGTTGACCTACTGAGTCAAAAGCAACAATCGCTGTTTTCTGCTTATTATCCAAAATATACCATTTACCGTCATACTTACGTATAGCATTGATTTCCCCCAATAAAAATGAATCTTTTTCATGAAGAGGAATGAAATCAACTTGCTCTATAAAAGAGCAAGTTGATATAGTATTATTTACTTTCGACAAATCACGTATATTAGCTTTTTCTTTTCTATCACCGCAAGAGTTACACAAGACTAAAATAGAAAGAGAGAACAATGTATGCTTCATCATAAGCCAAGATCTTTTAGGAAATCATTCCAGGTAATATCATTCCCGCATCTAACTCCATTTTGCCACCAACTTTTTTGCTTGTAGATTTGTGTACCGCTACTTAAATCAACAATAGCACCAATGGTAGCCCCATACAGTCCCAATTTAATTCTAAGAATGTTTATTTGTTCTTACGCCTGATTTCAGATTTACATTCATCCTTTGCCAATATACAATCATAAGGACTTTCAGCCCGACTTAACATTTCTACATTAGCCAAGATTAAATCCATTTCAGGGAATGTCTTACAGACTTCCCTCTTTCCGATTACAGCAAAAGCTATAACTGAGACTCAGACTACAAATACAAAACAAACGTTTTCTTCATAATCTCATATTTTTAATTAATACTAAATTTTCCAAGCCAATGCCGCAGCACCTACCACAGCCGCTTGTGCATCATCCATTTGGGAAATCAACATCTTGGCTTTTCCTTTGAAAATGTTCTGCACATTAGCATCGTATGCCTCTTTTATCGGGTCCATAATCAGATTACCGGCTTTTGTCAGCCCACCGAAAAACACGTATGCCTCCGGACTACAGAAGGCGGTAAAATTGGCACAAGAGCGTCCTAACAATTCACCGGTAAACTTATATACATCGCGTGCCAGTTGGTCACCGTGCTCAGCAGCAATAGATACGTCTTTCGACGTAATCTCCTCCAACGGGATTTTACGCAACTCCGTGTCGTCTGTACGTTTGGCGAGAAACTCGCGTGCCGTGCGCGCCACGCCCGTGGCCGAACAATAAGCCTCCAAACACCCCTTACGACCACAGCCACACAAGCGAGCTTCCGGGGTCGTATCCACAATCACATGTCCCAATTCTCCGGCAAACCCGTCGCAACCGTAGACCAACTCGCCGTTGACCACAATACCGCTGCCCACGCCCGTACCCAAAGTAATCATGATGAAGTTCTTCATCCCCTTGGCTACCCCGTAAGTCATCTCACCGATAGCTGCAGCATTGGCATCGTTTGTCAAAACCACGGGAATCCCCAATCGTTCACTGAATTTCTTCGCAAACGGGACGATTCCTTTCCACGGCAGGTTGGGTGCCAGTTCGATATTGCCGGTATAATAGTTACCGTTAGGCGCACCGATTCCCATCCCCTTGATGTTCTGGATGCCGCCAACCTGTTCTATCATCGGAGCCAAAGCTGCACAGGCACTGTCCATATAGACATCCAAATCGTACTGTCCTTTCGTCCGGATAGACGTCGAAGTCACCACGCGGCCTTCCGCGTCCACAATGCCGAAAACTGAGTTCGTTCCCCCTAAATCAAGCCCTATTACATAAGGTTCATTTTCCATAGCCATAATGTATATATAAAAGTTAATTATAACAGTTTTCAAAGTTAAGAAAAACAGATGTAACCGCGAAAAGAAAAAAACTCTTTTTCACGAAAAATAAAAAAAGAACGGCCTTTTCTTTATAGTCTCATGAAAAAATGCCAATTTTGCACCTATTATGTGGTTTGAACCGGTTAGTACATTAGATTTAATCATAAAGGGATTGCTCATCGGCGTGGTGGCATCCGCTCCTATGGGACCAGTCGGAGTGCTTTGCATTCAGCGTACACTGAACAAAGGGCGCTGGTATGGCTTCGTCACAGGAATCGGAGCAGCTTTCAGCGACATCATATATGCTTTGATTACGGGATTCGGAATGAGTTTCGTGGTAGACTTCATTGAAAACAAAGACAACATGTTCTACCTGCAGATGGCGGGCAGTATCATGCTCTTCTTTTTCGGATGGTACACTTACCGTTGCAATCCGGCGAAATCCATCCGCCCGACTTCTCCCCGCAAGGGTACGCTGATACACAATATGGTGACCGGTTTTCTGGTCACGTTTTCCAACCCTCTCATCATCTTTCTGTTCGTGGCGTTGTTCGCCCGCTTCACCTTTGTCGTCCCCGACCACGTGGTACAGCAATCTCTGGGTTACTTGTCCATACTCGTCGGAGCCATGATATGGTGGTTCGTCCTGACTTATTTCATAGACAAGGTGCGCAGCCGTTTCGATGTCAAAGGCATCTATTTGCTGAACAGACTCATAGGAGTGGTTGTCATTGTGGCCTCTATCGTGGGGTTTGCCGTCACGCTGACCGGTTTATCGTTATAAATATATGTATATAGCCCAACAACTTAAAGAAAAAAACATTGCCGAATACCTGCTTTACATGTGGCAGGTGGAAGATATTCTCCGTGCCCACCACTTGGACCCGGATGAACTCAAACAGAACTATCTGGCACAGTTCAGAGCCACGGAGGAAACGGAAAAAGAAATGGAAGAATGGTACAGCCATCTCATCCGCATGATGAAGGAAGAAGGCATACAGGAGGGTGGCCACCTGCAAATCAACCGGAACATCATCCTGTGGCTCACCGACTTGCACAACCAACTGTTGCAGTCCTCCAAGTTTCCGTTCTACACGGCTGCTTATTACAAGGCCTTACCCTACATCGTAGAACTCCGCAACAAGGGGGACAAAAAGGACGTGTCGGAATTGGAAAACTGTTTCGATGCCCTCTACGGCGTGATGTTGCTCCGCCTGCAACACAAACCGATAAGTGACGAGACCGCCAAGGCCGTGGCCGACATCACCAAACTTTTGGCCATGCTGTCAGACTATTACAAGCAGGACAAGGCAGGCGAATTGAAATTTGAATGAACAAAAGGAAACAAACGATATGAAAAATATTTTAGTAACAGGCTGCAACGGCCAACTGGGCAATGAAATGCAGCTTCTGGCTGCCGGTCATCCGGAATTCAATTATTTTTTCACAGACGTGAAAGAGTTGGACATCACCGACGAGAAAGCCGTAAAGTCATTCGTCGGCATGCACGAAATCGACTGTATCGTGAACTGTGCGGCTTACACGGCCGTAGACAAAGCGGAAAGCGACGAAGCGTTCTGCGACTTGCTGAACCATACAGCCCCGGGCTATCTGGCCAAGGCCGTGCATGAACGGGGCGGCTGCATGATACAGGTTTCTACGGACTACGTGTTCGACGGGACTGCACACATTCCCTACCGCGAGGAGGAACCGACATGCCCGGCTACGGCATACGGCCGCACGAAACTGGCAGGCGAAGAAGCCGTCATGCGGAACTGCCCCGAATCGGTCGTCATCCGCACGGCATGGCTCTACTCCACTTTCGGAAACAATTTCGTCAAGACCATGTTGCGGTTAGGTCGGGAAAAAGAGAGTCTCGGGGTCATCTTCGACCAAATCGGCACGCCGACTTACGCACGCGACCTAGCGGTGGCCATCTTTGCCGTACTGACACAGAATTTCGTTCCCGGAATTTACCATTTCAGCAACGAGGGAGCCATCTCATGGTACGACTTTACCAAAGCCATCCACCGCATAGCCGGCATCACCACCTGCAAGGTACGTCCGCTCCATACGGAAGAATATCCCACACCGGCGGCACGGCCTCATTATTCCGTGCTCGACAAGACCAAAATCAAAGAGACTTATCACATCGACATTCCCTATTGGGAAGACTCGCTGACCGAGTGCATCCAGAAATTAGAACAGAATTAAACCGACGCATCGAAACGTATGAATGAAATAGAAAGAAGAAGGACTTTTGCCATTATTTCCCATCCGGACGCCGGAAAGACCACCCTCACCGAAAAACTATTGCTCTTCGGCGGGCAAATCCAGGTGGCCGGTGCCGTCAAGAATAACAAAATCAAGAAAACGGCCACCAGCGACTGGATGGAAATCGAAAAACAACGCGGTATTTCGGTCACGACTTCCGTCATGGAATTCGACTACAGGGATTACAAAGTGAATATCCTGGACACCCCGGGCCATCAGGACTTTGCCGAAGATACGTTCCGCACGCTGACAGCAGTGGACAGCGCCATCATTGTCGTGGACAGTGCGAAAGGCGTGGAGGCGCAGACCCGGAAACTGATGACGGTCTGCCGTATGCGCAAAACGCCGGTCATTATCTTCATCAACAAGATGGACCGTGAGGGAAAAGACCCCTTCGACCTTTTGGACGAACTGGAACAGGAGTTGCAAATCAAGGTGCGCCCACTCTCATGGCCCATCAATCAGGGTCAACGTTTCAAAGGGGTGTACAACATCTACGAGCAACGCCTCGACCTGTTCACCCCCGACAAGCAAAAGGTAACGGAAAAGGTGGAGGTGGACATCCACAGCGATGCGTTGGAAGCCCACGTTGGCCAGGCCGATGCCGACAAACTGCGGACGGACTTGGAGTTAGTGGACGGTGTCTATCCCGAGTTCGACGTTCATACCTATTTGGAAGCCGAAGTAGCTCCCGTCTTCTTCGGGTCGGCACTGAACAATTTCGGTGTAAAAGAGCTATTGGACTGCTTCGTGCAGATTGCACCCAGCCCGCGTCCGACGTTGGCCGAAGAGCGCACGGTCGAGCCGGAAGAGCCGAAGTTCAGTGGTTTCATCTTCAAAATCACAGCCAACATCGACCCTAACCACCGTTCATGTATCGCCTTCTGCAAGGTATGTTCCGGTAAGTTCGTGCGCAACGCGCCTTACCTGCATGTACGTCAAAACAAGACGCTGCGCTTTTCTTCGCCCACACAGTTCATGGCACAAAAGAAAAGCACGATAGACGAGGCCTGGCCCGGCGACATCGTGGGACTGCCGGACAACGGCATATTCAAGATCGGCGACACACTGACCGAAGGAGAGATGATACATTTCCGCGGACTGCCGAGTTTCTCTCCCGAAATGTTCAAATACATCGAGAATGCCGACCCCATGAAGACCAAACAGTTGAACAAGGGTATCGAACAGTTGATGGACGAGGGCGTGGCACAGCTCTTCGTCAACCAGTTCAACGGACGGAAAATCATCGGTACGGTAGGACAATTACAGTTTGAAGTGATACAATACCGTCTGGAAAACGAGTATAATGCCAAATGTCGTTGGGAACCCGTCAGCCTGTACAAGGCGTGCTGGATAGAAAGCGACGACGAGGCACAGTTGGAAGCCTTCAAAAAGCGCAAGTATCAGTTCATGGCCAAGGACCGTGAAGGCCGCGACGTTTTCCTGGCCGACAGCAACTATGTGCTTCAGATGGCCCAGAACGATTTCGAGCACATCAAATTCCATTTCACCAGTGAATTTTAAAGTTTAAACCGAACATACGGACATGAATAAAGAAGAAGACATCAGACAGGCGGTAGAGGTCATGCGCCGGGGCGGCGTCATCCTCTACCCTACGGACACGATATGGGGAATCGGCTGCGATGCCACCAACGAAGAGGCTGTCCGTCGTGTGTACGACATCAAGAAGCGCGACGACAGCAAGGCACTCATTTGCCTGGTAGACTCCGACCACCGGTTGCAGCGTTACGTAAGCGACGTGCCCAACGTGGCTTGGGACTTGATAGAATATGCCACCCGTCCGCTCACCATCATTTTCGACAAGGCCAAGAACCTGGCACCCAACCTGCTGGCCGAAGACGGCAGTGTAGGCATCCGCGTCACCCGTGAAGAGTTCAGCCGCCAGTTGTGTTACCGTTTCCAGAAAGCCGTCGGTTGTGCGAGACGGCAGCAAGGAGCGGGTGACGTTATCCCCTGCGAGCAGCTTCGGCAAACGGGTATCACCCAAGTAGCGGAAGACGGACCCCACCGTTAAC
>ENA-ORMS01002334-ORMS01002334.1-human-gut-metagenome-genome-assembly--contig:-NODE-2334-length-13714-cov-4.244893_pt1 | contig 13714 bp, 10 predicted proteins | sample MGYA00242104_ERZ508997 | MGnify/ENA primary metagenome ERZ508997 (study PRJEB26280, sample SAMEA2338704) | human gut metagenome | biome: human gut; feature: human-associated habitat; material: faeces... | reverse complement strand
CAGGAGAAGCCATTCTGTCGTCGCCGCTTTTTCGCCCACGGTGATGGCCAGTTTCTTGCGGCTCATATAGCGGGACGAGTCGGGGATATAGGTGGCGTAGAGGTGCGGATTGGCGGCATACTTCTTGAGCACATCGTCGGTGTCAGACTCTCCCCGCCAGAATACCACGATGATGCGAAATGGGGCGGGGTAGTCCTGCTCCAGCAGCAGGGGGAGGTGCTGGTCTAACTCGTAGGCTTTATCGTGGGGGGTGACGATGATGCTCACTGGGGGATAGTCGTAGGAGGCTTCTGCCATTTCTTTGACCTTGTCCGCCTCATGGTCCTCGCTCGTGGTTTGGACCTCTTCCGCTTCATGGGCTACAAGCGGATTCTCTGTGCGCCGCGACTTGCGGAGAAAGACGTCCGTCAGCGTGGCAGCCAGCACCAGTAGCAGGAGGATCCCTCCACCTATGAGAGATGCAGTATCTATTATGAGGGTCATAGCTTGTCTGCTTCTTTCGTCTGGTTAGGCCTGGTCGTTTTTCTTCTTACCGAAGATGGTGGCGCTCAGACTTTCCAAGGCGGCCTGTTTGTCCTCCTCGCGGATGAGGAAGGAGATATTGAAGTTGCTGCCGCCATAACTGATCATGCGCACGGGGATGTGGCGCAGCGCCTCCGTGGCAAGGTTTTCGAAGCCAGTGTTGGCACTGTCGAGGTCGCCGACCACGCAGACGATGCACATATTCTCATCGACCGTCACCGTGCCGTATTTCTTCAGTTCCTCCACAATCTCTGCCAGGTGGCTGACGTTATCTATCGTCATTGAGACGCCGACTTCGCTCGTAGCGATCATGTCAATGGCCGTCTGATAGCCCTCGAAGGTCTCGAAGACCTTGCGCAGGAAGTCTGGCGAACCAAGTTTGCGGCTCGATTTCACCTTGATGGCCACGATGTGGTCCTTGGCCGCCACGGCCTTAAGTTTGCCGCGCACCAATTCGTTGTTGATCAACGTGCCCTCTGCGTCGGGATCCATCGTGTTCTTCAGACGCACGGGAATGCCTGCATACTTCGCAGGCTGGACGCAGGTGGGGTGGAGGATCTTTGCGCCAAAATAGGCTAGCTCTGAGGCTTCCTCGAAGTGGAGCTGGCGCACAGCCTCGGTATGGGCCACGAAGCGCGGGTCGTTGTTGTGGATGCCGTCGATGTCTGTCCAAATTTGAATTTCCTCCGCCTGGAGGGCCACGCCGATGAGCGAGGCAGTATAGTCGCTGCCACCACGCAGCAAGTTGTCCACCTCGCCATAAGCGTTGCGACAGATGAAACCCTGGGTGAGATAGACCTCATAGCCAGGATTCTTCTCCATCAGGCGCGTAAGGCGCTCGCGGATAGCTCCCGGAGCCGGCTCGCCGTTCTTGTCCGTCCTCATGAAGTCGAGGGCAGGAAGCAGGATGGCTTTGACGCCTGTCTCCTGGAGGTGGTTGACCATCATCGTCGTACTGATGATCTCGCCCTGCGCCACGATCTGCTTCTCCTCAAAACTGGTAAAGAAGTCCTTGGTGAAGGTGCGGAGAAAGGCAAACTCCTCACAGAGAAACTGGCGCATACGTGTCCTGTATTCCTCGGTGTCGAAGAGCGCGTTGACGTGCCCCATGTATTTCTGTTCCAGCGCGTTGATGACTTCGTTGGCGCTGTTGGTATTCTTCTTGTAGAGATAGTCGGCCACCTCGACCAACTCATTGGTCGTACCACTCATAGCGGAGAGCACGACGAAGGTCGGACGTCCGTCACGAGTGACGAGACGGGCTACAGATTTGATTCTCTCGGGACTTCCTACGGAAGTTCCACCGAATTTCATTACTATCATTTCCGTTCTTAATCGTTTTTGTTACCCTTTTTGTGCCATTTCCTCAGCATCTTCCTCTTCCATCTCGCGCTGGCGCTCGCCGTCATCGATGAGGCTGAAGACACGATTCTTGCAGCGATAGACCTTGCCAGGGAAGAGGTCAATGAGGTGAATATTGTGGGTGGACATCACTACCGCCGTGCCTTCCTTGCTGGCTGCCTGCAAGAGAGAGACGATGCTCGCTGCCGTCTCGGGGTCGAGGTTGCCCGTAGGCTCGTCGGCAATGATGATCTTCGGTTTGTTGAGCAGGGCGCGGGCGATGGCGATACGCTGTTGCTCGCCACCAGAGAGTTCGCTCGGCATCTTCTCGGCCTTGTCGCTCATGCCGACCTCTGCAAGCACCTCGATGATGCGGCGGTCTATCTTCTCATTGTCGGTCCATCCCGTGGCCTTCAGGACAAAACGGAGGTTGCGATAGACGGTGCGGTCGTGGAGCAGCTGGAAGTCCTGAAAGATGATGCCCATCTGCTTGCGAAGGGCGGGGACGCGGCTTCGGCGCAGAGCCAGCACGCTCTCGCCAAGTACGTCGGCACGTTCGGCGTCCTCGGGATCGATGTCAAGCTCGCAGTAGATGGTCTTCAGCAGCGAACTCTTACCCGAACCGACACGGCCGATGAGGTAGATAAACTCACCCTCGTTGACTTGAAAATCGACATTCTCCAAGACGAGTTTCTCGTCTTGGTATATATTGACTTTTTGATAATTGATAAGCATCTTTCTCTATCTATAGTATGATTCTTTGCAAAGTTAAGCATTTTTCTCCAAACAAGAGCGCCGCTTGCTGGAGAAAATACGCGTTTGAGTCGTTTTTGTGGGTTTTCAGACGGGCTGGTGGTAGGTTTTGTCGCACAAGGGACGCTGGATTCAATAGTTTTCCATGATCCAGCGATGCTTCTTCCGTTGCTTGGCATTGAGGCCTACATGCTTTTGGAAGATCGAAAGGAAGTCGTGGCCCGAGGGACTTTGGAAGCCTCGGATATAACTGGGCATTTCCACCGCCTTGTCCTCCACATGACGACCCTTGCCCCAGACAGTGACCTCCTCAAGGGTATTGAACTGTGGCATCAGGGCGAGGGTGTCGCTCATCTGCGAGCGCTCCAGCGAGAGGGGCACAAAACCGGAATGGGAGAGGGTGAGGCTCGTGAAGGGTTTAGTGAGCTGAAACTGGCCGCGGTAGTCGCTCTTCGCACGCTCCCCGGTATTAGTCATCACCACTACGTCGCGCAGGGGGACGCCGGTCTCCATGTGGACAACCACGCCACCATGCTGGGCGTGGACTTGGGTAGCGACCAGCAGGGCAAGCAGGGGCAACGAATACCGACTGAATACGTATTGCACTGAAAACATGTGGACAAAAGTAACAAAACGCTCGCAAACCATCAAAACATCCAAAGTTTATTAAGAAGATTTAGGCGAACATCGCGGACGAATAACATTTTGATACAATTGCCTGAAATGTAAAATCCAAAGAATGGATAAGGGAAGAAAAAAGGAAAAGGGCATCCGCAATGGATACCCTTCGTCGTGATTTCGCCGGGACTCGAACCCGGAACCCTCAGTTTAGAAGACTGATGCTCTATCCAGTTGAGCTACGAAACCCCACCTATTATGATGTCTTTTGAAAAAGCGGTGCAAAGGTAGCTATTTTATATGAGAACAGCCCATGTGTATTCAATTTTTGCCCCATATTTTTAACTAAATTAACAATACAAGACAAAACAAACCAACTACAGGCTGGTATCAGCAGGAGCGCTACAATTCATCCAGCTCGATTCCGTCGGTGTCGAGGAGATAGGTGTGCGTACCTAAGCGGGCCTCGAAATAGGGCGGTTCGTCGCGCAGCGAGATGTCGTCGTACCTGAATGGTGCAACGATAGTGTCCTTGCCATCAGGGGCGATGAGCCCCATCTTGCCGTCCTTCTGTGCGATGATGGGGATGGTCACGAGGTCATCGACATAGACATAGCAGGTGCGCAGAAAATCGTAGCGAGGCGAGACCAGCACGTTGCCATGATGGTCAAGGATGCCAAACTTGCCCTCGTGCTCGATGATTTCGTGATTCTGACAGTAGATCTCACAGATCATCTTGAGGTAGCGCTCGAACTTGGCCTCATCCTGAAGCAGCTGCTGCAGGTAGATATAAGTATCGCTGTAGTTGGCCATGGCCCTGGCGAGGATGATCTTCAGGTCGAGTCCGCTCGCTGCCTTGCGGTTGAGGTCGAAGTAGCGGGCAATGGCTTGCTCCTTTTCGTCGAGCGAGAAATCCTTGAGGTGCTCCTCAAAGCGAAGCATGTGGCCCTTGCTGCCGTGCATGGCCTTGATATAGCGGTGGATCTGCCGCTCCATCTCCTTGCAAACGAAGTGGCGTATCTGCTTTCTCTCGATCGGATCAGCGTATTGCGCTTCGAAGTTATCTTGCGTTATCTCCATATTGTTTTCTCCTTTTCGACAAAGGTATGGATTATTTTTCAAACCACAAAATGTCGGGCACGATTTCTGTTGTTTTTTACTTTTTCTCCTTATTATATATTAGAAGGCTGCCGCGTGATGTTGTTGGAAACTTCCACATGATATTGATAATGACCTCCACATTATATATATTGAAGGCAACCACACTCAGCTCAGACTGTCTCTACTGCTGGCGATGGGCAGCAGCCAGCTGGTCGGCAAGACACTGCGGAGAAGTCACAACTGTGAAGTCGGGGATGACTACATCCGCAAGCGGAGCGACGACTTCGCGGGGATTGGTGGTGGCAAGGCCTACCACACTAGCTCCTGAGTCGCGCCCACTACGCAGTCCGTTGATGCTGTCCTCGAAGACTACACAGTCGGCTGGGGCTACACCGAGGCGACTTGCGGCCAGCAGATAGCAGTCGGGAGCGGGCTTGGATCGGGGGAAATCGCCTGCCGTTAGGATGAGGTCGAAGTAGGGGATGAGTTCGGGATGGGCTCGATAGACATTCGCCATCTTGTCGCTCGCCGAACTGGTGACAATGGCCGTGCGTACGCCCGAGGCACGCAGAGAGGTGACAAAGGCTTCGAAGCCAGGAATATAAGGGAAGCCCATATTATGCTCGAAATCCACAAGTTGGGAGGTGATGAGCTGCTGTCGCTGCTGGTCACCGTCAAAGTAGGCGTGGTAAATCTGTGTGAGGGTCTGACCCTTGATTTTCTGCGCATAGGTCTCACCATCACCATAATAACGTTCAAAGACACCTGCCCAAAAGGTGGTGTATTGCGACTCGGTATCGAGGACTACGCCATCGAGGTCGAAAAGAGCTGCTTGAAACATTTTATCCATCATTTTTCTAATCGTTGGCAAAGTTATGATTTTTTTTTGTAACTTTGCCCTGATTATGCGTCAGAGATTTTTCCAACCCGTGATAAGCCTCCTTTTTGCCGCGCTCCTGATGACAGGATGTGGCGGAAAGGGTAGTGTGAAACCCCTCAGCATCACTCTTGATAGCATCGTCATCGACACGACGGCGACGCTGGAGAAGGGTGATGTCTGCAAGGTGCATCTGAAGTTGCACCTTTTCAAAGGCCCACATGCCGCCGCGCTCAACGACTCGCTGCTGCGGATGGGCCTCTTGCAGCCCGACTACATGGCACTAAGCTATGAGCCGATCAATCCCCGGACGGCCCTTCCCGCCTTCGTACGCCGACTGGTGGAGGAACAAGCGGCCGTCTTCAAGCGCATCCGCAGTAGGGAAGCCGACACGCAGCCGCTGCGCTACGAGCTGAGTTGCGAGACGAAGGTGCTGGCGGGAGCTGGCGACGGCGTCATCTATATAGTAAGGACACGCACGGCCGACAGCACGGGAGAACCACTGACATGGACCGTGGTGCGCAATATCACGCCCAAGGGGCACTGGATACGCCTCGACGAGGTCTATGACGCAAAGGACCGCGAGCGGCTGCCAGGAGAGATTCTGACGCAACTGGCTGACGACCTGCAGCTCGACGACACGACCGCCGTGAGAAAGGCGGGCTACTTCGTGGGCATCAACGCCTATGCTACGGATAACTTCATGCTCTTCGACGACAGCATCCGCTTCGTCTATGTGCCTGGAGAAATTGCTCCCAAAGCAGTCAATATCACTTTAGACAGATAAGAAATGGAAAAGATACTCAAATATTTCCCCAACATCACGCCCGAGCAGAAACGACAACTGGAGATGCTCGGCCCGCTCTATGAAGACTGGAACGCGAAGATCAACGTCATCTCGCGCAAGGACATCAGCAACCTCTATGAGCACCATGTGCTCCACTCGCTGGCCATCGCTCAGGAGATGCGCTTCCGACCGGGCACGCGCATCCTCGACTTTGGCACGGGCGGAGGCTTCCCTGGCATTCCACTGGCCATCTTGTTTCCCGAGGCGAGTTTTAAACTCATCGACCGCACGGCGAAAAAGATACGAGTGGCGCAGGAGGTGGCACAGGCCATTGGTCTCCGCAATGTCACGGCCGTTCAACTGAGTGGAGAGGAAGAGAAAGGAAAGTTTGACTTCGTAGTCTCCAGGGCGGTCATGCCGCTGCCCGACTTGGTGCGCATCGTCCGCAAAAACATTTCCCGCGAGCAGCAGAACGCACACCCCAACGGTCTCGTTGTACTCAAGGGCGGAGACCTCACGGCCGAGTTGCGACCTTTCCGTGGTCTGGCTGACCGGGAGCCACTCAGCCAGTGGTTTGACGAGGAATGGTTTAAGGAGAAGGAACTGGTCTATTTGCCACTCTGACGACTCCTGCGGTCTTTCCATCACCATACACGACCATACTTAAGGCAGGCTCCGAAGATAGCGCAATCCTACGACCTGGACATAAGATATGGTGATGATGATATATAAAATATGATCGCGCACGTACATTATATAGATAGAAGAAAAACAATGACGGAGAAATTTGAAGAAACCATCCAGAAGGCCACACAAGTCCTCTACGACGGTCGCCTCAAAGAGGCCATCGACTTATTGCGGCCCATCTACGACGGCCATCCGTCGCTGGTGGGCTATGACGATTTGGACCGCATCGGCAAGGACTATGCCATGATGCGCGACTACATGCTCCAAGGCTATGCCGACCCACAGCGGAATCAACTCTACGACCGCTTGCTCCACGACCTCTATCGCGTCGTGGCCAACTTGATGGTCTCCTGGCGGTGCAAGAACGTCGAGGTGTACGCCACAGCCTTTCGCACTGATAACCATCTGAACAGAAGCCACGACTTTATCAAGACAACCCTGGAGCGCTTCCTCGCGGACGGGACGATGGTGGAGCCGGCGAGCAGCGAAGCGGATGAGGCCACGAAGGAGCGCTATACGCGCCACCAAACGTTTATGGAGCGACTTTTCTCCGCCCTCTTCATCTCCCTGCAGTGGACAGAGGCCGATCAGACATTCTTCGAAAGTCTCCTGCTCTCGCTACTAATCGACCCAAACGACGCGCTGCTGATCATCAGCGGTGTGACTCTGGCGACAATGAATGTCTATGACGAGCGCAAATGGCTGATGCTGGCCAATATTTACACGCGAGCCAGCAGCGAGCCAATCCGTCAGCGAGCCCTGACGGGATGGGCTTTAACGTCCCACCCTGAGACAGCTTTTTTCAAAAGTCAGCAGGAGGCATTCGTGCGCCTGGCGGCTGACGAGCAGACGCGGACCGAACTTCTGGAACTCCAAAAGCAGGTTTTCTTCTGCATGAACGCGGAGAAGGACAATGTCACCATCCATAAGGAAATCCTCCCCGACATGATCAAGGGATCGAACCTGCGCATGGGGAGGTTTGGCATCGAAGAGAAACCCAACGACGAACTCAACGACATCCTACACCCCAATGCCGACGAGGAGGCCATGGAGCGTGTGGAGAAAAGCATCGATCGAATGCGAGAGATGGAGAAAAAAGGTGTTGATATCTATTTCGGAGGCTTCTCCGTCATGAAGAGCTTCCCGTTCTATCGCGTGCTCTCCAACTGGTTTGCGCCTTTCAGCATCCATCACCCAGGGATCGCCCAGGCGCAGCGGGAGATAGGAAATTCCAAGATGATCCACGGGCTGCTGGGCCGCTCGCCCATGTGTGACAGTGACAAGTACTCGCTCGTCCTGGCCTTGGGAGAGATCATCGACCGCATTCCGGCTAATCTGCGAGACGCTATGCGGGCTGCCGGAGAATTTGGCGACTTGCCGCAAGCGGACAAGGAGGAACTGGCCTCGCCGACCTACGTACGCCGACTGTATCTACAGAATCTCTACCGCTTCTTCCGCCTGTGGCCGATGCGGTCGCAGATAGAGGGCTGCTTCACGGACCAAAAGAGCGACAAGGCTTTCTTCTTCTGCTCGCCATTGTTTGAGCACCAAGACTTCATGGTATCGAAACTACAACTTGGTTCCTTCCTCCTTAGACGGGGAATGTACGACCGCCTGCGCTTCCTGCTGGAGACGATGGAGGGCAAAGAAGAGGGTGGAAAACTGGACTTCCTGCGGGGTTGTCTCTACCTCCACGATGGCCAGAACCAGGGGGCACTCGACATCTTTAGCAGACTGCTGGCTAACGGACGCCAGAGTTTGTCGCTGCTCAAGGCAACGGCGAAAGCTGCCATGGCCACGGGCGACTACCTCCTGGCGTACAACTGCCTGAGCAAACTCCAGGAGTTGGAGCCGAACAACTTCAGAACACGCCTCAACACCTGCCTGGCGGCGCTCAACGCTGGAAAGGTGAAGGAGACGCTCAACACGCTCTATGAGCTCTACTACAACCACCCCGACGACCTCACCGTTCAGCGTGTGCTGGCCTGGACGCTACTTAATGGCGACAACCCGCAGAAGGCGCTACCGATCTACGAGAAGCTGCTGGCGGGCAAACCTGTGGATGAGGACTATATCAACGCGGGGTACGCGCGCTGGATAGCAGGCGACGTGGTAGGGGCGCACGAGATCTTCGGACGCTACCCCAACACGCCACACATCATGGAGGAGTTTGAGAAGGACAGGGAACTGCTTCAACGCAACGGTATCTCGCATACGGACCTCACACTCATGGCGGATGCCGTGAGGGAGGGACAATAATCATAAAGGACTATCAGTTTATATCATGCCATCAAATAATAATACTGCCAACGGGGGGGGACGTCGTTCAGCGGCCAGCAAGGCTCCTGTGGATTCCACCTACGGCCACCTGCAACCGCAGGCACTGGAACTGGAGCGTGTCGTACTGGGCGCGCTAATGATCGACAAAGACGCCTTCACGGTCGTCTCGGAGATACTGCGTCCCGATACATTCTATGAGCCACGCAACCAAAAGGTCTATACGGCCATACAGACCCTCAACATGGCGGAGAAGCCCGTGGACATCATGACCGTCACGGAGGAACTGCGCCATGAGGGCGAACTGCAGAACATAGGCGGACCGGGATATATCGTCGAACTGAGCTCCCACGTCGCCTCGTCGGCACATATCGAATATCACGCGCGCATCCTACAACAGAAGTATCTTGCACGCCAACTGATCAGTTTCGCTTCTATGGTGGAAACGGAGGCCTTCGACGAGACGGTGGACGTGGACGCGCTGATGCAGAAGGCGGAGGGCGGACTCTTCGAACTCTCGCAGCGCAACATGATGCAGGACTACACACAGATAGACCCGGTCATCAAGCAGGCGCACGACATCCTCCTCAAAGCGGCCAACAACACGGGAGGACTCACGGGTGTGCCGACAGGCTATACCAAACTCGACGAGATGACGGCGGGATGGCAGCAGTCGGACCTCATCATCATCGCTGGACGACCAGCGATGGGTAAGACATCGTTTGCCCTGAGTATTGCCAAGAATATCGCCATCGACTACCGCAAGCCCGTGGCGTTCTTTTCGCTTGAGATGAACAACGTGCAGCTGATCAACCGTCTCATCTCCAACGTCTGCGAGGTGCCGGGCAGCAAGATCCTCAGCGGTCAGTTGTCGGAGGACGAGTGGGTGCGCTTTGACAAGCGTCTGCCGCAGATGCAGGGGGCACCGCTCTACGTCGATGATACGCCCGGACTCTCGGTCTTCGAACTGAGAACGAAAGCTCGCCGACTGAAACGCGAGCACGACATACAACTGCTGATGATCGACTACCTCCAGCTGATGAACGCCAACGGCATGCGCTTCAACAGCCGACAGGAGGAGGTCTCCACCATTTCGCGATCGCTTAAAGGCCTGGCCAAGGAACTGGATATTCCCATCATCGCACTCTCACAGCTCAACCGTACCGTAGAGCAACGCGATGGACTCGACGGCAAGCGCCCACAGCTCAGCGACCTTCGCGAGTCGGGTGCCATCGAGCAGGATGCCGATATGGTACTCTTCGTACACCGACCGGAGTACTACCACATCTACCAGGACAGCAACGGGCAGGATCTCCGTGGACGTGCACAGATCATCATTGCCAAGCACCGTAAGGGTGCGACGGGTGATGTGCTGCTCGACTTCAAGGGTGAATATACTCGCTTCTCCAATCCCGACTCCTTCGACGCAGAACCTCAGGCTCCGAATGGCGAAGGCGAGATCATGGGCAGCAGGATGAACGGAGTAATAGATGATAATTTTCCAGACCCTCTCCCATTGCCACAAACGAATGTCACACCCGATTTCTAAGTTGAAGTTGACTGGAAAGGATAAAAGGATAAAAGGAGAAGACAGGAATGGACAAAAAAAGATAAATGCGCATGAGATGACTCTCATACGCATTTATTTAACCAATTTGATTCCAAAATATCCATGTACAATCTTTGTTACCCAGGACTAATACGATCTTCTGTCCATTAACAGTTCCTGAAACCTTTCTACCTTATGTCTTTCTTCACCCATTAAATTGAATGACGCTGCAAAGTTAGCACTTTCAGCAACCAAGCGATTATAAAAATTACGGAACGAATAACCAATTTTACGGAAAATGAGCGAGAATGGTGTTTCAAACTCCAATTACTCGCATATTTATAAGAAATACTCTCATATCAGCATTATGAATCCTGTCAATCACAATATTCTCCGTCTGGCCATTCCCTCTATCGTCAGCAATATCACAGTCCCGCTGCTCGGACTGGTCGATCTGACGATCGTAGGCCACATGGGCGACGCACGCTACATCAGCGCAGTAGCCATCGGCACGATGATCTTCAACTCCATCTATTGGCTGACGCTGTTTCTACGCATGGGCACGAGTGGGATGACGGCGCAGGCCTTCGGCGCACAAGACAGAACGGAGGTGCTGCGCATCTTGCAACGGACGCTTTTCGTCGGACTCTTCCTAGGCGTCTTGCTGCTGATGCTCTCACCCTTGCTTCGCCCTCTCCTCATCTATCTCATGAGCACGCCTCCCGATGCCGTGGTGCTGGTCGAGACCTATTTTGACATTGTAATCTTTGGCGCACCCGCCATGCTCGCACTCTATGGACTGACAGGCTGGTTTGTCGGCATGCAGGACACACGCACGCCGATGTGGGTCGCTATCTTCCAAAACGTGGTCAATATCGTTGTCTCCCTGCTACTTGTCGTCGTTTGCGGATGGAAGATGGAGGGAGTGGCCACAGGCACACTCGTGGCGCAATGGAGTGGGGCACTGGTGGCGTTGGCAGCCCTCGCACGCAGACTTCACCAGCCTTTTCTCCATACGAGCTTAGTCGGTCTCCTGACCGACTACCTTCCTCATCGCAAGGAAGTCTTCAGCCGTCCCGCCCTCCACCGCTTCTTCGTAGTCAACCGCGACATCTTCCTACGTACGCTCTGCATGGTGGCCGTCAATGCATCGTTTACATCCTTCGGAGGAAGACAGGGGGCTCTGGTGTTGTCGGCCAATACACTGCTGCTCATGTTCTTCACCTTTTTCTCTTACATCATGGACGGTTTCGCCTTTGCTGGCGAGGCGCTATGCGGCAAACACTATGGAGCTGGCGAAATAGCACAACTTCGCTTCACTACACGACGACTGATGATCTTTGGTGCAGTCATGGTAGTGGCGTTCACCACTGTCTATGTGCTCTTTGGAAAAGAAATACTACTACTGATGACGAGCGACACGTCCGTAGTGGAGGCTTCCACCCACTATCTCTTTTGGGCCTATCTGATACCCGTGGCAGGTATGGCGGCTTTCATCTACGACGGCGTGTTCATCGGGACCACGAAAACGCGTGCAATGCTTGCCACCACCTTCGTTGCCGCCCTCGTCTTCTTCGGTGTCAACATCGGGTTGATACTGCTGGCAGAGACTGAGGTGTGGCCCGCCTCGGTCGACCACAATCATATCCTATGGTTGGCCTACATTCTCTTCCTCACGGCAAGGGGTGTGGTCCAGTCGTTCCTCTACCGCCGCTTGTTCTGCCTGTCGGTATCGTAGCGGACAAGGTTCGCCAGCGGGCAATATGACAGACATTGTTAGCTGGGTCCTTTTCATCCATCCGTCTCCAGGCCATGTGATTTGCAGCGCCAAGAGCTCGCCATTCGGTCGAAAAGCCTCGGTCTATGGCCTCAAAACCCGTCGCATCTGTTGCTTACTGATAAGAAAAGGCAAAATTTCTTCCGTTTGTGTCCGTTTTTTCGTATCTTTGCAGAAAAATAAGCTGCACACGGCAACCTGGGAACCAATTCTCATTGCCCTCGCTTGCATTGCTTTTGCATCAAATTAGCTAATTATGGGATTATTCGGACTGTTTAACAAGAAGAAAAAGGAGACGCTCGACAAGGGTTTGGAAAAGACCAAGCAGAGTGTTTTCTCTAAGTTGGCGCGCGCAGTAGCCGGCAAATCGAAGGTCGATGATGAAGTCCTCGACGACCTGGAGGAAGTGCTCATCACCTCGGATGTGGGCGTAGATACGACCTTGAAGGTTATCAAGCGAATCGAAGAGCGCGTGGCGCGTGACAAATATGTCTCCACCTCGGAACTCAATGGCATCCTGCGCGACGAGATAGCCCAGCTCCTCACCGAGACGGGAGCTTCCGACACGGATAGCTGGGATCTCCCCACGGACCACAAGCCCTATGTCATCCTCGTCGTGGGAGTCAATGGTGTGGGCAAGACAACCACCATCGGCAAACTGGCCTACCAGTTTAAGAAAGCCGGCAAGAAAGTATATCTCGGTGCGGCAGACACCTTCCGTGCCGCTGCCGTGGAGCAAATCTCCATCTGGGGCGAGCGTGTCGGCGTGCCTGTCATCAAGCAGCAGATGGGCGCCGACCCTGCAAGCGTGGCCTTCGACACCCTGCAGAGCGCCAAGGCCAATGGTGCTGACGTGGTACTGATAGACACGGCAGGCCGACTCCACAACAAGGTGGGCCTGATGAACGAGTTGAAGAAGATCAAGGAGGTGATGAAGAAAGTTCTCCCCGAGGCTCCGGATGATGTGATGCTCGTCCTCGACGGCAGTACCGGACAGAACGCCTTTGAACAGGCAAAGCAGTTTGCCGCAGTCACACAGATCAGTTCGCTGGCCATCACGAAGCTCGACGGCACCGCCAAGGGCGGTGTGGTGCTCGCAATAAAGAACGACCTCAAGGTGCCGGTGAAGTTCATCGGCGTCGGCGAGGGTATAGACGACCTCAGACCGTTCGACCCCAAGGCGTTCGCCGAGGGTCTGTTTGAGGAAGATACCGACGAGGATTGAGCGAATGGATTACATCATAGCGACCCATAATATGAAAAAGCGCGACGAGCTTCACCGCATCCTCTCGCCGCTCGGCATCAATGTGCTGCTCGCCGAGGAGGCGGGCGTTGAGCTGACCGACGTCGAGGAGACGGGCACGACCTTTGAGGAGAACGCGCTGATTAAGGCACGCGCGGCTGCAAAGGACGGCTGCATCGGGG
>ENA-ORMS01002333-ORMS01002333.1-human-gut-metagenome-genome-assembly--contig:-NODE-2333-length-13715-cov-12.019034_pt1 | contig 13715 bp, 10 predicted proteins | sample MGYA00242104_ERZ508997 | MGnify/ENA primary metagenome ERZ508997 (study PRJEB26280, sample SAMEA2338704) | human gut metagenome | biome: human gut; feature: human-associated habitat; material: faeces... | reverse complement strand
AGATGGCAGTAGAGAATGGTCGTGCTACCCGTCCTAACCTCCGCACAGGTATCTGCGGTGAGCACGGTGGTGAGCCATCATCAGTTAAGTTCTGCGCTAAGGTCGGCATGAACTATGCTTCATGCTCTCCATTCCGTGTGCCTATCGCACGTTTGGCTGCGGCGCAGGCGGCAGTAGAGGAGTAATAGCAAATATTTGAATCTCAATAAATTAAGTGGAAAGTCCCAGTAATAGCGGACTTTCCACTTAATTCGTTTTGGGCGGAAGTACCACAGGTTGGGCTGTTTAGACCGTAAAGTGTTAAAAATATGCGACTTTAAATAAAAAAGTCGGGAAAATGTTTTCTTATATGTAAACTTTTTCCTAACTTTGCAGAAAAGATTAATTTATGAAAAAATGAAACTTTATACTCATGACGAAATGATGGATAGTGTCATTGGGGAAAAAGGTACGCCAAGACGTGATAAGCTGGAAGCTGATCTGAAAACTTATCTAATGGGGGAAGCTATCAGAAAGGCAAGAGAAGAAAGACACTTGACCCAAGAACAACTTGGAAAAATGATTGGTGTTAAAAAAGCGCAAATATCTCGTATGGAAAATGGGGCTAATCTTTCTTTTTCCACAATAGCAAGAGTTTTCAAGGCTATGAATATTTCTGCGCATTTTAGTATGGCAGGAATAGGGAATGTAGCTTTGTGGTAATTTTTGAAATAATAATATGTTTGTTGGGGAAATTTCTTTATTTTTAAGGATATTTCCCCTTATTTTTGAAAAAAGTGATGATTTTTTTTGTTGTTTCTTATTTTTATCGTACCTTTGCGACAGTTTTTAGTATAACAATGTAACAATCATGAAAAAAATATTAATAGCATTGGCATTGTTTTCTTCATTATCAGTGAGCGCAAATCAGGATGCCGAAGTTTTAGGTGTAACATTCGGCTCAACTTGTGAAGAGACAGTTCAAAAGCTTAATAAAGATTATGGTACACCTAAATCTCAGAGTGCAGACAAACTTGTTTACCTCAACGAGATGTTTGAAGGTTTCAAGGCAGACCGCATAGAACTCGGTTTCCAGGATTTTCAGGGAACAACAAAGTTGAACCAGGCTCGTTTCTATTTTGTTTGTCCAAGCAAGGCTGCAGCTATTGCAAAGATGAAATCTTTGGCCAAGAAGATGGAAACCCACTATTCTGTTTCCTATGATGAGGAAGATGGTGGTACAGCCTTCTATAAGGGTGGCAATTCCCCATTGGGCATAGGCTGTTTGTTTACGATTTTCGTTTCTCCTTATCAGGGAAAATGGACTTGCCAGTTGCGTTATGGTAAATTCCAGTTTAAGTAGATTTCTGTAGGGAAATAAGATAAAAGCCTCGTACACGTCTTGATAGTAATGTGAGTCGTTGTATGAGGCTTATTTAATGATAAAATATAAATTATGAAGAAACTTTTTGCTTTTCTGTGGGTAGTATTGTTGGTGGCTTCTGTTCAGGCTAAGTCGCTCAAGGATTTGTGGGTATCTATGCCAGACTCTCTTCTGCCAACCTTAGACCGGAATCTTCGTCTGGAGTTGGTGGAATTAGAGGAAATGGGTGTGAAGCCTAACGTGAAGAACCTTTTGGGCGAGGACTGTGAAATGGATACGCTGACGAATGATTATTTGGAGTGTACTACCAGTAAGGTGGCTCGTCTGCAAATGATATATCTGCCTTCATCGGCAGCCGATTCTATTCTTTGCGTAATCAAGACCTTCAATGCTCCATCCAAGGAAAGCGAAATCCGTTTCTATGATCAGGGATGGCGTTCTCTGCCTGTAACCTCCTATTTGACCAAGGATCAGTATTCATTAGGTTGTTATATTAAACCTAAATCAGATACGATGCGTGTAGAAGAGTATGAGGAATTGAAGAGCAAGCTTGAGCCAGTCATGTTTGTAACGGAGTATCTCCCCACAGCGCAAGCCTTTCGCGTTCAGGTATCCCTGCCATTACTGTCGAATGAAGATAAATTGAAGGTGCAGTCCATTTTAGTGCAAAGAAAGTTTAAATGGGTTCTTGGAAGATTTAACGAAATATAAATATAATACATATTTTATGCAAAACACTTGCAGGTTGCAGTTTTTTTTGTACCTTTGCAATGTGTTTTTCATGGTATTAGATTATTAAGGTTAATAAAAGATTGGTTGTCGTGAGACAATCAATTTTTTTTTGTCCCTATCTGAAGGCATCAGCCCCTTGTCTTTCCCATCAGCTGGAGGCCGTTGGTTCAGACCGCAGGGCGATGTTTAGAAGATAACCATTCCGATGATACCGCAGATGAAAAGCAGCAGGATAGGGTTGGTCTTTCTGAATTTTGTGAAGTAGAAAGCAGCCAGAAACAGCACGATACTTGCTCCGAAGACAAACGGATTGTCGGTTGGTGATCCGAAGTTCTCTTTATTCATCAGGAGAACGGCGGCAGCAGCTATCAGTCCGATGATGGCAGGGCGGAGTCCCGCAAAGATATCCTTTACGATTTTAGAATCCTTGTGCGTAATCAGATAGCGGCTGATGAGAATCATGATGATGAAAGGCAGCCACATGATGGAGAGCGAAGCCAATACCGAACCCAGACAGGCTGCCCAGGTAGGATAGCCGTCGTGAAGGCAGGCGGTATAACCTACGTAGGTGGCACAGTTGATGCCGATAGGTCCCGGTGTAGACTGGCTGATAGCCACAATATCCGTAAACTCAGCATTGGTAAGCCAATGGTTCTTCACTACCGTCTCGTTATGGATGAGCGAAAGCATCGCATATCCGCCACCAAAATTAAATGTACCAATCTTGGTAAATATCAGAAATAACTTTAGAAATAGCATAATCTCTATATTTTTTTACCTTTTTACTTTTTTACCTTTTTACTTTTCCATAGAGCCAGCCGAGCACGCCGGCAGCAATGATGATGTAGATAGGGGAGATGCCGAAAGCTGCAATCAGCAGACAGCAGACAACGGGAATCCAGATGTTGTAGCGGTTGATGTTTGCCGTCTTTGCCATCTTGAAGCAAGGCGCAGCAATGAGCGCTACCACGGCAGGGCGCACACCCATGAAGAATTTACCCACCCAATAATTGTCCTTGAAATGCTGGAAGAACATGGCGATGATGAGAATGGCGATGATAGAAGGCAGGGCTATGCCAATGGCACCCACAATGCCTCCCCAGACTCCCTTCAGCTTATAGCCGATATGACTCGCCATGTCGATGGCGAAGATGCCCGGAGTGGTCTGAGCCACTACCATGATATCCATGAACTCCTGCTTGTCCATCCACTTGTTCTTGTCTACAAATTCCTGTTCCATGATTGGTATCATGGCGTAGCCTCCACCTAGCGTGAAAGCCCCGATTTTATTGCACGTGAGGAAAAATTTTACTAACATATCTGTTGTTTCTATATTATTTTTCTCTTATATCTGTTGAAATCGGTTGCAAAAATACACATAATTTGTTAAATATGCTAGCTTTCATGCGGATAATCTTCAAAATCGTGTGCTTTTTACCCGAATTTTTGTATCTTTGCAGCTAATATTTTATAATAAAAAGACATTAAACTATGAATCTGAAAGTACGCCTAGCAGTGATGAACTTCCTGGAGTTTGCAGTTTGGGGAGCTTATCTCACGTCTATGGGCAACTATCTCGGCAAGGCTGGGATGGGTGCCGAGATTTCCTGGTTCTATACCATCCAGGGAATCGTATCTATTTTTATGCCTACATTGATGGGTATTGTGGCAGATAAGTATATCCAGCCGCAACGTCTTTTGGGCTATTGTCACTTTTTGGCAGGAGCAGCCATGATAGGTCTGTTCGGTATGGGACAGGCTAGTCAGACTCCTAATGAGGCAATGTTTATTGCCGTTTACACCTTCAGCGTGGCTTTCTATATGCCTACATTGGCATTGTCAAATACTTCGGCATTCAGCATATTGAAGAGCAACGGGCTCGACACCGTGAAGGCTTTTCCGCCAATCCGTGTGTTCGGAACCGTGGGCTTCATCCTCACGATGTGGATTGTGAACTGTGCTACCTGGGACAACGGTTCATTCTCGTTCCTGTTGAGCGAGAACGCCCATAAGTTCCAGTATACCCATTATCAGTTCCTGGTATCGGGTGTGCTCAGCATTCTTCTCTTCCTCTATTGCTTCTCATTGCCAGCCTGTCCTATCGTGAAGAAAGAGACAAAGAGCTGGGTAGAGACATGGGGTTTCGATGCCTTCAAACTCTTCAAGAGCCGCGAGATGGCGATGTTCTTCATCTTCTCTTGCATGCTCGGTATGAGTCTGCAGGTAACCAATGGCTATGCCACTCCGTTCATTACCAGTTTCAAGGGCGATCCTGCGATGCTCGATACCTTTGCAGCTAACAATGCTACGCTTCTGGTATCCATCTCTCAGGTGGCCGAGGCGCTCTGCATCCTTCTCATTCCATTCTTCCTGAAGCGTTATGGCATCAAGGTTGTGATGCTCATCGCCATGTTGGCATGGGTTTTGCGATTCGGTTTCTTCGGATTGGGCAATCCTGCATTCCCGGGTGTTACCTTCTTCATCCTTTCATGCATCGTTTACGGTGTGGCTTTCGACTTCTTCAATGTGTCGGGCGGTCTGTTCGTTGACCAAAAATGTGATGTGAAGGTAAGAGCATCGGCTCAGGGTCTGTTCATGCTGATGACCAACGGCCTGGGTGCATCTATCGGAACCATTCTCGCAGGTATGGTCATCAACCATTACTGCCACTGGACAGACGATGGCTATCTGATGGGTGACTGGAAAACCTGCTGGTTCATCTTTGCCGGTTATGCGCTCGTGGTAGCTGTAGCCTTTGCTGTCCTCTTCCGTCCGAAGAAAGAACAGAAATAAGGAAGAAAAAGGTCATACTCAACACGAGAGTAAAAACAGATAATAACGTAAGAATATAATAAATTTAAATAAAGAAAGGGTACATAATGATGTTGTACAAACTTAAACTCGCTGCCTGCTTTGGCATCCCGGAAGGTTTCGGGACATGTATTATCAGTTTGGTAGACGAAGCCGAAAAAAGAGCTTTATCTATCCTGACTCAGGAATATGTAGCAGAGCAGCTGAAGGCATGTAATTCGAAAACTTCTGACTTTAATAATGATGTGATTTCTGTGCTTTGGACACTATTTGACAGGCTCAATGTTGACGATTTCTATCTCGAATTCGATGCTACGCCAGAGAGGGGAGTATATGCTACTCTTGTGAATAAAATCACAAATGAACGTATGAGCATCAAGACTGACCAGGCTGTGTTGCTGTCTGTGGCTGCGGATATAGAAATGTATACAACAGAGCTGGTTATAAAGGAAATTTCTACTCCTTTTAATAAAAATGATATGAGTTCGACTTCTTGTGCGGTACCTATTTCGGCTTTGCCAGACCAGATGCTTGAGAAGGCATTGGATTGTGCCATTAATGAAGAAGATTACGAAACAGCCTCAGCCATTCGCGATGAGATAGAGCGCCGCAAAGGCAAAAAAAGTGAATAATTAAAGGATATTCTTGCGGAATAACAGAAAATTAAGAAGAAAAAGTAACAATAAGAGGAAATGAAAGAAGTTAGATTTTTCTATGTGCCAGATGCGGCTACACAGACAGAACTGCCTCAGGAAGAGGCTACTCATGCACTCAGGGTTTTGCGTATCCAGGCGGGGGACGAATTGTTCCTGATGGATGGCAAGGGGGTGTTCTACCGTGCAGAAGTTTCGCTGGCTACCAACAAACGGTGCATCTATGAGGTGAAGGAGGTTATGCCGCAGCAGCCTGCCTGGCGAGGACACATTCACCTGGCCATCGCCCCGACAAAGATGATGGACCGCATTGAATGGATGGCAGAGAAGGCTACGGAAATCGGCTTCGATGAAATCTCTTTCCTCAACTGCAAGTTCTCTGAACGCAAGGTCATCCGCATAGACCGCATCGACAAGATTGTGGTTTCTGCCGTCAAGCAGAGCCACAAGGCTTGGAAACCTGTAGTCAACGAACTGCAGAACTTTAAAGATTTTATTACGGCTCCCCGCAATGGCAGAAAGTTTATCTGCCATTGTTATGAGGAGATAGAAAAGAAAGACTTTTTTGCCGAGATTTCCAAGTCATGCCCAACTGATGATTCTGTCGGAGCAGCCCAGGAGGGTACTGATGACATCACCGTGCTGGTAGGACCTGAGGGCGATTTCTCTATCGATGAGGTGAGACTGGCCCTGGAAAACGGATATGAGAGTGTTTCGCTTGGCACCAGTCGCCTCCGTACGGAAACAGCAGGATTGGTGGCTGTCAACATGTGCCATCTGGCAAGGGCTTTATAATATTTACTAGTGTGATGAAAAGATTGTATAAGAGTTTGATGTTCATGTGCTTGGCTGTCGTATTGGGATTGCTGAGCTCATGCTCGGGCACTGACTATCTCAATGCCATTCCAAAGAAAAGTACTGCGCTCATCTCTGTTGACATGCAGCAGATGGCATCCGGCAAAAGCGATGAAGACAAGGCGGGAATGCTAAAGTCTCTGCTGCACGTTGAGGATGCATCGAAGTGTGGCATCGACATCTCAGAGAAGATATTCCTCTTTGAGAGTGCTGATGGCAACCTCGGACTTTGTGCCAAGGTGAGCGATGAGGGCGATGTTGAAGACTGGCTTGCTTCGCTTGCCAAACAGCATATCGCTACAGAGGTGAAGGAGCGCAAAGGCTTTCATTTCTCTGTATTGAAAAATTCGTGGCTGGTCGGCTTTTCTGATCAGGCACTCCTCGTTATGGGACCGGTTGTAGCCGATGCGCAGGCCCAGCTCCAGCAGCAGATGGTGAAATATCTGAAGGCTGATGAGGACGAAGGTATTACCGCATCGCCTATGTTCGAGCGACTGGAAACCATCACTTCGCCTATGGCTATGGTGGCTCAGGCTCAGGCGCTGCCGGAGAAGTTCGTAGCTCCATTTACCCTTGGCACGCCTAAGGATACCGACCCTTCGCAGGTAGTGATTGCTGCTGAGATGGGCGTGAAAGACGGTATCCTGCAGGTGAAGGGAGAAACCTTCTCCTTTAATAAAGAAATAGATGAGGCTCTGAAGAAGGCGGCTCAAACCTATCGTCCGATTAAAGGCAACTACGTCAAGTCGATGCCTGCTGATGCCCTGGCGGGTATCTTCATGAACGTAAAGGGCGAGCAGTTCCTGCCGATGATGCAGAGCAACCGCAGCCTTCAGACCCTCCTGATGGGTATCAACCAGGCTATCGATATGGATAATATCATCCGTAGTGTGGATGGGGATATGGCTATCGTGTTGCCTTCGCTTACGGATAACAATATGCAGATGACGATGGCTGCTAAACTGTCGCATGCCAAGTGGTTGGGCGATGTTGATTATTGGAAAACTTCATGTCCGGCTGGTGCGAAGATAGCCAATTGGGGCAAGAATGCTTACTTCTATACCGACGGCAAGACCTCGTTCTATTTCGGTGTGACGGATGACAAGCAGTTCTTTAGCGGAAGCGACCAGCTGATGGCGCAATATGCCGTGAAACCAAGTAATCATCCGATAGATGCAAAGATTCAGAAACTCATCGTCGGTCAGAAACTGGCAATGGTCATCAATCTCGCCAAGAGTTCTGATAGTGACGGCTCGGGCAAGGATGATGCCATCTCTACCGTAACCGGTCTGCTCACCCCTGTCTTCGGAAATCTTACTTCGGTGGTCTATACTTTAAAGGTAAAAGATTAAACATTAAACATAAAAAAAGTGGAAAAGATTCAGCTTCATTCCGTTCTCCCACAGGTTTTTGCCCAGCGCAACGACCTGGATTCGGAGATATGGAAGCAGGATGTTACCTTCGAGAAAGGTCATCTTTATCTTATCGAGGCAGAGAGTGGCAGCGGAAAGAGTACTTTCTGCAGCTATGTGCTCGGCTATCGTCACGACTACAGCGGAAGCGTGATGTTCGACAATGATGTTACCGCCAACTACAAGGTGAAAGACTGGGTAGAGATGCGCAAAAAGCACATCAGCCATCTCTTTCAGGAACTCCGTCTCTTCCCTGAGCTTACTGCCCTGGAGAATGTAGAAATTAAGAACAAAATAATCGGATTCAAGACGCGTGAGCAGATTCTTAAATGGTTTGAGATGCTCGGTATTGCTGATAAGGTAGATGCCAAAATCGGCAGAATGTCGTTCGGACAGCAGCAGCGTGTGGCAATGATGCGTGCGCTCTGTCAGCCTTTCGACTTCATTCTGGCTGATGAGCCTATTAGTCACCTCGACGACAACAATTCGCGCATCATGGCAGATATCATGATGACCGAAGCGAAGGAGCAGGGGGCTGGCGTCATTGTAACCAGTATCGGTAAGCACATGGGCTTGCCCTACGAGCACGTGTTTAAACTTTAGTAAAGTTAATAGTTGACAGTTTATAGTTTATAGTTAATAGCAAGTTTGCTATAAACTGAAAATTATAAATTATAAATTTAAAATTTAAAATGAATCTCGTTTGGAAATTATTGCGTCAGCATATCAGCATACCTCAGTTTGCGGGCTTTGCCTTCGCCAATCTCTTCGGTATGCTCATCGTTCTTTTCGGCTTCCAGTTTTATCAGGACGTGCTGCCTGTCTTCACTCAGGAAGACAGTTTCATGAAAGCCGACTACCTCATCATGAGCAAGAAGATAGGTATGGGAAATACCATCAGCGGCCGTTCCAATATCTTCTCGGGTTCTGAAATCGATGAAATCGGAGACCAGAAGTTTGTGAAGAAAATAGGAAAATTCACCTCTACTGAATATAAGGTAGATGCCCAAATGGGTGTAAACGGCGTGAACGTTCTAAATAGCGAACTCTTCTTCGAGAGTGTGCCTGACGGTTTTGTTGATGTGCCGCTCAAGAACTGGAAATATACGCCGGGAACTCAGGAGGTGCCAATCATCCTCCCGCGTACCTATATTAATATGTATAACTTCGGTTTCGCCCAGAGTCATTCGCTCCCTAAAATCAGCGATGGACTGATGGGCATGATTGATTTCAATATCCAGATTCAGGCTGGTGGCAAGAAAGAGCAGTTCAAGGGAAAGGTAATCGGTTTCTCTTCGCGACTCAACACCATCCTTGTTCCACAGGCATTCATGGACTGGAGTAACCAGGAATTTGCGCCAAACCAGAAGAGCGATCCTAACCGCCTCATCGTAGAGGTAGGAAACCCGGGAGACGAGAACATCACTAAATACCTGGATGATAATGGTTATGAGGTAGAGACAGACAAACTGGATGCAGAGAAGACTACCTATTTCCTCCGCATGATGGTATCGATGGTGATGATTATCGGTTTGGTTATCTCTGTCTTGAGTTTCTACATTCTGATGCTCAGCATCTATCTGCTGGTACAGAAGAATTCTTCTAAGTTGGAGAATCTTCTTCTGATAGGTTACAGTCCGAACAATGTAGCAAAGCCATATCAGGTGCTCACCATCGCGCTGAACATCGTGGTACTCATCATCGCGTGGATCATCCTCTTCTTCCTTCGCGATTACTACATGAGCTTCATTGAAACCCTCTTCCCTGATATCGACGAGGGCACCATGCTCCCAGCCATCGCCCTGGGTCTGTTCCTGTTCCTGATAGTTTCTATCCTGAACATCGTAGCCATCCGACGCAAGGTAATGAGCATCTGGCAGCGAAAGGAGTAAGAGTGCCTAGCCTCCGTTCCAGACGATTCCATCGCCTGTCATAAAAGCTCAGTCCCCCGCTTTTAGCCTTCAGAAAAAACTATAAGCAAACCCCCGTTATAAAATAACAAATTAAAGGAAATCTGCGTTATTTGCTTAACGCAGATTTTTTTTATGTTATAAAACACTTTTTTTCGTGCTTTTGTAACAAATAAAAGCAATTTTTTTATTACTTTTGCAACCGATAACAATATAAGAGGGGGTCATATCCCCAAGTTTTAATAAATTTTATATAATAAAAGGTATGCAGAAAAGATTGCATTTATTAGTGGCTTTGCTGGCCTTTATGGTATCCACAGCAATGGCGCAGATAACTACATCTAGCGTTAGTGGTAAAATTACAGCTAATGGCGAAGATGTCATTGGCGCAACAATCAAGGCTGTTCACCAACCTTCTGGTACAGTCTATCGTGCAGTGACCAACATGGATGGTCGTTATTCTATTCAGGGTATGCGCCCGGGTGGACCTTATGTTCTGGAAGTAACCTACGTGGGTTACAAAAACAAGCAGGTAAAGGGCATTTCTCTTTCTCTTGGTCAGAATACAGTCTTGAACGAGACTTTGGCTGAGGATGCAGCTCAGTTGGAAGACGTGGTAGTTGTAGCCAATCGTAACAACAACATGCGCACCGACCGTGCTGGTGCAACAACAAGTATTGATGCAACACACATTGAGGCAATTCCTACCGTTTCACGTAGCATGAACGACCTCTTGAAGTTGACCCCACAGGCTTCTACCGTAGGTGGTTTCTCTGTTGGTGGTGGTAACTTCCGTCAAAGCTATGTAACTGTAGATGGTGCAGCATTCAACAATGCTTTTGGTATCGGTTCTAACCTTCCTGGTAATGGCTCACCAATCTCACTTGATGCATTGGATCAGATATCTGTATCTTCATCTCCTTTTGATGTCCGTATGAGTGGTTTCACTGGTGGTGCTATTAATGCAGTTACCAAGAGCGGTACCAATCAGTATAAGGGTTCTGCTTATATGTATACTACCAATTCTCATCTTAAAGGTAACAAGGTGGATGATTACGAGTTGACCCGTCTTCAGTCTCATACTACTACTTGGGGTGCAACTGTTGGTGGTCCTATCATCAAGGATAAGTTGTTCTTCTTCGTAAATGGTGAATATGAAGTTCAGATGGCTGCTGGCCCTTCGGCTGTGGCTCGTGCTTCAGAAAACGATGCATGGAACTTCTCTTCTGGTACAGTACATCGCCCTACAGTAGGTGATATCAGTACATTGACAAATTTCCTTTCTTGCAAGTATGGATATAACCCAGGCCGTTATCAGGGCTATTCATTGGATACTCCTGCCTACAAGATTTTGGCACGTTTAGATTGGAATATCAATGAGACAAACAAGTTGAATTTCCGTTTCTCTCGTTCACATTCAAAGGATTCTAATGCTCCTTCTTCTTCAACCAGGCCATTCTCAACCAGCGCACTCTATAAGGGAGGTGAAGGAATTTCTGCAGGTAAGGGTAATCGTACTTCTAATTCAGCGATGTATTTTGAAAGTGCGCGTTATTGCAAAGACCGCAACTTTACCTCTTTTGCTGCAGAATGGAACTCAAAGTGGGGCATTGTGAACAATGCTTTACGTTTGACATACTCTTTTCAGGATGAGCCTCGTTCTTACACAGGTGGTGTGTTCCCTACAGTAGATATTTTGCAGGACGGCTCAGATTATCTCTCATTCGGTCCTGATGTCTTTACTGCCGGAAACTTAGCTCAGGTGAAGACTTTCGTTGCCACCGATGAGGCTTCTTTCATGATTGGAAAGCATAATTTCCTGGCTGGTGTTCAGTATGAAACCAATGAGGCTCTGAATGGATTCGGTGCTGCCATGAATGGTTACTATGTTTATAATTCATTAGATGAATTCATGGCTGGAGGTCAGCCTTTTGCCTATGGTATTACCTATCCGTTCAATGGTACAGAACCTTTCCATGCTAAAATGAAGTATAATCAGTTCTCTGCGTATGTACAGGATCAGATTAACTTCTCTGACAGATTCCGCATGACTGCCGGTATCCGTATGGAGGCTCCTATCTATCCTGAGTTGAAGAACAATTATAATGCTAAGTTTGCTGACCTGAAGTTCAAGATGGCTGATGGTTCTGAAGTAAGCTATACAACAGATCAGTTGCCTGATGCTCCTGTCACAGTTTCTCCTCGAGTAGGTTTCAACTGGGATGTTCTCGGCAATCAGAAGGTCGTACTCCGTGGTGGTACCGGATACTTTATCGGTCGTTTGCCTTTCGTATGGCTCGTTTCTGCTGTGTCTAATTCGGGTTGTGGTCAGTATCAGTACTCCTATATTCAGGGTGATACTAAATCACTTCCTACTTTTGGTGAGATTTCTAAGTTCTATCCTACAGTTGCAGAGCAATTGTCTGACAGCGGCTTATCTCTGCCTAAGGAGCCAAATGCTGCACCTCAGACTCCAACCATCATCGATAAGGATTTGAAGATGAATGCAACATGGAAGTCATCTCTGGCTGTTGACGTGAAGTTGCCATACGATATCAATTTCTCTGTTGAGGGAATCTATAGCCGTGATTTCAACCCATCTGTTGTTACCACTCAGAACTATTACTGGGATGGAAAGAAGACCATTACTTTGAGTCCAGAGGATACTCGTCATTATCTTACATGTTCAAATAAATCGGTGACACCATATTTGATTACAAATGCTGGTCACAAGGCACATTATGAATCTTTGACATTCTCTTTGGCAAAGAAGTTTGACTTTGGTCTCGACATCTCGGCTTCTTATACCATGGCACAGGCGAAATCATATGGTGACGGTATTGGCGACCAGGTAACTTCTGCCTATACGAACAACCGTTATTCTGTGAATGCCAATAATGATAAGGAAATCGGTTTTGCAAACTATGTTGCTCCTAACCGTTTATTGATTACAGCTAGCTATTCTAAGGATTATGCTAAGCATTTCGGTACAATGGTTGGTTTGGTATATGAGGGAACTAATTTTGGCTATGATCCATATGCTGCAACAAGATTCTCCTATACATTTGCTGGTAATGTAGTCAACGATTATAAGGGCTCTAACAACTTGCTTTATGTTCCAGCAAGTCGTGAGGCGCTTGATGAATGGAACTTCTCTGACTATACTTATACTGATGCTAAAAAGCAGAAGCAGACTTATACAGCAGAACAGCAGAAGGATGATTTCTGGAACTATATCAATCAGGATTCTTACCTGAAGGGACGCAAGGGTAAGTATGCAGAGCGTGGTGGAGCCAAGATGCCTTGGCATCATCAGCTGGACTTCAAGTTTGCACAGAACTTCTACATGAATGTAGCTGGTCAGCGCAATACATTGCAGTTTGGAGTTGATATCAAGAACCTGGCAAACTTGCTTAATAGCAGCTGGGGTCTTTACAAGAAGGTTGTTAACAGTTCTTTGTTGAAGTATGACTCTAAGAAAGAGTCTTTCCTGTTCCAGCGTAATGGTTCTGAGGCTTTGACCAAGACATTCACCAACTACACAAGCTTCAACTCTACCTATTCTATCCAGTTCTCTATCCGTTACATCTTCAACTAATGGGTGAGTTCTGGAAATCAGAATCTGTGTAGACTATCGTACTATACATTAGTATAATATCATTCTGATGCACTTCTCTTTCTCGAGGGAAGTGCATCTTTTTTTTCGTTTATTTGCATCTTTTTGGTATATTCTATCATTTTTCTCTGTTTTTTGCTTGTTGTTTCAAAAATAATGTTTATATTTGCAACATATTTGTTTATAAGAGTGAATGCACACGGTACGAGGTGCGCGGTTCTCTCTTTATTTATTCACAAAAGAATTTAAACAACATGCAGAAAAGATTGCAACTACTTCTGGCTTTGCTCGCCTTCGTGGTGACTTCGGCAATGGCTCAGATTACTACCTCTGGAATCAGTGGTAAGATTTCTTCCAATGGCG
>ENA-ORMS01002321-ORMS01002321.1-human-gut-metagenome-genome-assembly--contig:-NODE-2321-length-13797-cov-2.857954_pt1 | contig 13797 bp, 9 predicted proteins | sample MGYA00242104_ERZ508997 | MGnify/ENA primary metagenome ERZ508997 (study PRJEB26280, sample SAMEA2338704) | human gut metagenome | biome: human gut; feature: human-associated habitat; material: faeces... | reverse complement strand
AAATGATATTCGAGATCGCATCAAATCGCAGACCATCAAAATGATAATCGGTAAGCCAGTAATCGGCACAGGATTTCAGGAAACTTGCCACTTCCCCTTTGGCATGAATGAAATTGTAAGATCCCCATTCACTCTTTGTCACATCACTTGCCGGCAGCTCATAAAGCGGCGTTCCGTCAAACTCACAAAGTCCATAATCATCCACCGCAAAATGCACCATTACAAAGTCTAAGATCACACCGATCCCTGCCTGATGCAGTGCATCTGTCATTTTTCTGAAATCTTCAGGTGTTCCGAATCTGCTTGAAGGGGCAAAGAAACTCGAAACATGATAGCCAAAAGAGCCATAATATGGATGCTCTTGTACTGCCATAATCTGCAAACAATTGTAGCCGTCTGCAACAACTCTTGGAAGAATGTTCTTTCGAAACTCTTCGTAAGAGCCAACTCCCTGAGCATCCTGCGCCATACCGATATGGCATTCGTATATGAGCAAAGGATCTGTGCTTGGTTTGAAATCTTTTATCTTGAATTGGTAAGAATTTGCGGGATTCCACACTTGGGCACTGAATATCTTTGTGTTTTCGTCTTGTACAACTCTTCTGCACCATGCTGGAATTCTTTCTCCGCTTCCTCCGTTCCAATAAACGCGCAGTTTATAAAAGTCGCCGTGTTTCATGGAGTTTTCCGGCAAAAAGATTTCCCATATTCCGTTTTCAATGCGCTTTAATTTGTATTCTTGCGATTCTCTCCAATTATTGAAATCACCGACAATAAAAATCTTTGCAGCATTTGGAGCCCACTCTCTGAAAGTCCAACCTTTGTTATTAATGTGATGAAGTCCGAAATATAAATATCCGGAAGCGAAATCCGAAATGGTTTTCTCCCCGTTTGTCAATTCTTTTATTTGGTTCAAAGCGTGCAAATGCCTTCCTGTAATGGCTTCCCCATAGGGCTGCAACCATTTGTCGCTTTTTATTAATTGAAGTGTTTCTTCCTGCGTTTTCATGAGATAGTTTTTACAGTGGTGATATTATTGTAAAACGTCATTACGGTAAGTACCTTTTCTTGTAGTGTTACCGTTGGCATCCTTTTCGACAAAAGCTCCGTCCTTCATGCCGTTGTGGAAATGTCCTTCAAAACGTGTTCCGTCTTTTCTTTCTTCAATTCCGACACCTTCCTTTTTCCCGTTTTTGAAATTTCCTTTGAATTTTCCTCCATCAGCAAAGCGCAAAATACCTTCGCCGTTCATTTCTCCGTTTTTCCATTGTCCCTCATAAGTATTTCCGTTTTTCCAAGTGTATTTGCCAACTCCGTCCCGAAGATTGTTTTTCCAATTACCTTCGTAACGTGCAGAGTTTTTCCAAATATATGTTCCCTGACCATTGAATTCTCCTCCGAGAAAATTACCAGTATATTTGTTTCCGTTTGCAAAGGTAAAGATACCTTCGCCTGTACGTTCGCCGTTTACGTATTGTCCTTCGTAAGTATCTCCGTTTCGGAATTTATAAATACCGCGTCCGTTTTGTATATCGTCTTTCCAGTCGCCTATATATGTATCTCCGTCGGAATAAGTAAAGGTTCCTTTTCCGTTTCTTTGATTATTGCTCCAAGAACCGGAATAGCGTGAGCCGTCATTCCAATCGAAAACTCCGTTACCGGATTTCTTGTCATCAAGCCAAGAACCTTTATAATAAGCACCGGTAGAATACGTATAAGTACCTTGTCCTTCGCGTTTGTCCGCTTTCCAATCGCCTTGGTAAACGTCTCCGTTATAGTAATACATTTTGCCGGTTCCTTGCTGATAATCCCTATACCAAAGTCCGTCATAGCGGTTATTGTTTTTGAAATAAAAAACGCCTTTGCCGTGTTGTTGGTCTTGATACCATTGTCCTTCGTATTTTTCTCCGTCGGTGAATTGATATACACCGTGTCCCTGACGTTTTCCTTTTACGTATTCACCTTCATAGGTGTCTCCGTTTTTGAACACGGTTTTGCCTTTACCATGTGGTTTGCCGGCTCTTATTTCGCCGTTATATTGTGCACCGTCTTTGAACTCGTATGTACCTATCTTCAATGTCTGCGCTTGCAGTTGCGTACAAACGAAAAGGGAAAGCGGCAAGATATATTTGCTTATGATATTACTCATGATTGATTCTTTTGTTACGAGTTCCGGCTTATGTACAATTCCGCCCTTTCAAGGTCTTCTTTTGTATCTATGCCCACGGTTTCAAAATTGTTTACTGCCACGCGAATATTGTATCCGTTCTCAAGCCAACGCAATTGCTCGAGTGATTCTGCTTTCTCAAGCGAGCCTTGAGGTAGTAGTGTTATTTCTTCAAGCACTTTGGAACGGAAACCATAGATTCCTATATGCTTATAATAGGTGTGTGAGGCAAGCCAATCTTTCTGTTCCACTCCGCGAAGGTAAGGAATCACCGAACGACTGAAATACAGTGCTTTTTTATCCTTACTAATTACAACTTTCGGTGTGTTGGGATTCAAAAGCGCATTAAGATTTTCGTTTGGAGCGTAAGGCTTTACTATTGTGGCTATATCTGTGTCTTCTTTTTCGAAACATCCTATCAAATCCGATATTTGCTCTTTGTGAATGAAGGGCTCGTCTCCCTGCACGTTTATAACCACGTCGAAATTCTTTCCTATGTTCTTATAAGCTTCTGCCACACGGTCTGTTCCGCTTTTATGGTTCGGAGAAGTCATTATGGCTTTACCGCCGAAACTTTCCACGCAATCGAAAATTCTTTGATCATCGACTGCTACGTAAACATCGTCAACTATTTCGGAAACTCTTTCGTAAACGTGTTCTATTATCGGTTTTCCTGCCAAGATTGCCAAAGGTTTTCCTGGAAATCTGGTAGAAGCGAATCTCGCCGGTATGATTGCTATACAACTTATATTGTTCATTTCTTTCTGAGATTTCTATTCAAAAGTACGATCTATGCCGTTAGCGGAATATTGAAGGCTGTCGTTTGCCGTTTGTCCGCACGAACTGTAGTTGGGTGGGTAATCAAATTGCTCTTGTTCCGTGTATCCGAGACTCTTGTCCCTATAAACTTTTTTCATGAAATATGCCCAAATAGGCAGAGCCATTGACGCTCCTTGTCCGTAGGTCATATTGTCAAAGTGAATATCACGGTTTTCTCCTCCCACCCAGCATGCACCTACAAGCCTTGGAGTTATTCCCACAAACCATCCGTCCGAGTGGCGGTTGGTGGTTCCTGTTTTGCCTGCCATGGGAGCTGTGAAGTGGTATTTGTATCTTATTCTGCCGCCGGTGCCGTTGTCTATGACGCTTTGTAGCATTTCGAGCATGCGTAGCGAACTTTCTTCGCTTATAACTTCGTTCATTTTGGGATAGAATTCTCCAACCACATTTCCTTCACTGTCTTCTATTTTCGTTACGAATAAAGGTGAAACGTGGATTCCTTTGTTTGCAAATGCCGTGTAGGCACTCGCAAGTTCGCTTACCGATATTTCGCAAGGACCAAGGCATAACGACAAAGATGGATAGATTTCCTGATTGGTAACACCGAAGTTGTGGATAAGTTCTACGAATGCAGCAGGACTGAGTCTGCTCATGAGATAAGCGGAAATCCAGTTGTTCGATTGAGATAAGCCCCATTTTAAAGTTACGAGCTGTCCGTATCTCGAATGATTGGCATTGTCTGGCGACCAAGTCTGATCTCCCACTTTATAAGTGTGTCTCGTGTTCATAACCATGTCGCAGGGCTTCCAACCGTTCTCCATTGCCAGAGAGTATAGGAAAGGTTTTATGGTAGAACCCACCTGTCGTCTGCCCGCCGTACACATGTCATATTGGAAATGGGTATAATTCAATCCGCCGACATAGGCTTTTACGTTTCCGTTGTGAGGATCTATGACCATGAAGCCGGAGCGCAAAAACGATTTGTAGTATCTTATAGAATCGTAAGGCGTCATTATTGTGTCAACTTCTCCGTGGGGAGTGAATACCGTCATCTGTACCGGCTTTTTGAAGGCTTCTTTTATTTCATTCTCAGAATAGCCGTCATTTTTCATGGTGCGATATCTGTCGCTCTGCTTTATTGATTTGTCTATTATGGCATTTACCTGTTCTTTACTCAAAGCGTTTGAGAAAGGTGCGGTGCGCGAATTTCTTTTTTCGCGATTGAACATCGGTTGCAGGAATCCTTCCACATGACCGTGCATTGCTTCTTCCGCATATTTCTGCATGCGCGAATCGATGGTGGTATATATTTTCAGACCATCGGTATAAATATTGTAGTTTGAGCCGTCTTTTTTCGTATGTTTGTTACACCATCCGTAGAGCGGGTCGGTTTCCCATGCCAAAGAGTCGTCGTAAAACTGTTGTTTCTGCCATGAAGCATAGTTCCCCTTGTCGGGACGTTTTGCTATGAGTCTTTGACGCAGAAATTCGCGGAAATATGTTGCAAGTCCGTCTTTATGGTCGGTTCTATGGAAATTCAAACCTATGGGTTTTGCAGCGTTTTCTTCATATTCGCTTTGCGTAATGTATCCCGCCTTTTCCATCTGCTTGAGTACCACATTGCGCCTCTCCATACAGCGTTCCGGTTCTCTCACAGGGTTGTAGTATGACGGATTCTTGCACATTCCGATAAGAGTTGCACTCTCGGTGAGCGTAAGGTCTTTGGGCTGTTTGCCGAAATAGGTTTCCGCCGCAGTTTTTATGCCCACGGCGTTGTGAAGAAAGTCAAAATAGTTGAGATAAAGGGTTAGAATCTCGTTTTTAGTGTAATAGTGTTCCAATTTCACGGCTATGACCCATTCCACAGGCTTTTGAATCATACGCTTCATGTAGTTCTTTGCCGTGGAAGAATAAAGCTGCTTGGCAAGTTGCTGTGTTATCGTTGAGCCTCCGCCCGCGCTTTCTTTTCCGAGTATTCCGCGTTTCACAACGGCACGCATAAGCGAGCGGAAGTCTATGCCCGAGTGGTCGTAAAACCTTATGTCTTCGGTGGCAACCAAAGCTTTTGTTACATAGGGCGATATTTTGTCGTATGAAACGAATACGCGGTTTTCTGAGCGTGCATAAGTTCCGAGCGATTGCCCGTCGGATGTGAGCACTTGAGACGCAAATTTGTCTATGGGACGGTCAAGTTGCTTGAGTTCCGGCACATATCCGATCCAACCTTCGGAAATTGCAAAAAATGCAAGTCCCGTAAGCAAAACCGTTACGAAAAGCAGTCCCCAGAGGAAATGAATGAATTTTTTACGCATTCGTCATGTAAGGATATATTGCAAAAGCAAATTTAATTATTATCGTTGACATGGCAAAACTAAAGAATACAGGAATGATTCGTGTCGGAAACGCCGTTTTTAAAGAGAGAAATCCTGCTTGTTTTTCATGTAAAAATGCACACTGTTTCCTGCTTGCAGAAAAATGCTTTCTGATTTCGAAAAAAACATAAGGCAAATGTTTCAAAATACAAGGCACTTGTTTTAAAATATAAGGCACATATTTTGAAATAAATGCCTTGTATTTTTCCTGATTTATAAGTACGTGATAAAAAGAAACTTATGTGGAACGATTTTTAGGGCTTGAAATGCCGGGAAAAACAGAATGACGAACGGTTATAAAACCGTGGCGCAATGACAAAATGCCCACTTTTTTTGAATGCGTTTCTTGTATGAGTTCGGATGTGTGATAATGCCCCAAAAACAAGCGCATCCTTGCGCCGAAACGTAAGGATGCACATATGTTATATGTAAGGGATATTAATAAGCTCTGGCTATCAATGCACGCTTAACGGCAGGTTTGCCGCTCACCATGTCATTGCCGAGATTTTCCTGACTGTAACCGTAAGGAATGCAACGTATTGTGGCTTGGGTTTCTTCTTTGATTTTTGCCTCGGTTTCTTCTGTACCGTCCCAAGGACAAAGGAAAAATCCGCCATCTTTTATACGCTCCTTAAACTCTTCGTAATTGTCGCAGGTATATACGTGTTCATCACGATATTTCTTGGCTTTCTGGAAAATGTTCTTTTGCATTTCCGTCAACAAGTCCGCTACGCGGTCTTCTATGCCGGCAAACGGAACAGTTTCTTTCTCGAGCGTGTCGCGGCGCATGAGTTCTATTGTGCCGTTTGCAAGGTCTCTGCCTCCCATGACGAGACGCACGGGAACTCCGCGCAGTTCGTAGTCGGCGAATTTGAAGCCCGGGCGTTTGTTGTCGCTGTTGTCGTATTTCACGGAAATGCCGCGTTTCTCAAGATTCTCTTTCAGAGGAATGAGAGTCTGGTCAAATTTTTCCTGTTCTCCGTTTTTGAAAATAGGAACTATCACAACTTGTGTAGGTGCAAGCTCGGGCGGTAAAACCAAACCGTTGTCATCGGAATGAGCCATGATTAGAGCACCCATAAGTCGGGTGGAAACACCCCAGGAAGTTGCCCATGCAAATTGAGGCTTGTTATCCTTGTCAAGGAACTGCACATTGAATGCTTTGCCGAAGTTCTGACCGAGGAAATGTGAAGTGCCGCTTTGCAGAGCTTTGCCGTCCTGCATCATTGCTTCTATTGTATATGTGTCAAGTGCTCCCGCAAATCTTTCGGTTTCACTCTTCACACCCTGTATGACAGGAACCGCCATTTTGTTTTCGGCAAAGTCGGCGTAAACTTTCAGCATCATTTTTGCACGCTCTTCGGCTTCCTCGCGTGTGGCGTGGGCAGTATGTCCCTCCTGCCAGAGAAATTCGCTCGTACGAAGGAACAAACGTGTACGCATTTCCCAACGCATCACGTTACACCACTGATTGACAAGCAAAGGCAGGTCTCTGTAAGAGTGAATCCAATTGCGGAACGTGTTCCAAATGATTGTCTCCGAAGTAGGACGTATTATGAGTTCCTCTTCAAGTTTCGCAGCGGGATCAACCACAACACCGTTATGCTCTTCGTTGGTTTTCAAACGATAATGAGTAACAACCGCGCACTCTTTTGCAAAACCCTCCACATGTTCTGCCTCCTTTGAAAGAAAAGATTTAGGGATAAGCAAGGGGAAGTATGCGTTTTGTACGCCAGTTTTCTTGAATTCGTCATCCAAAGAGCGTTGGATTTTTTCCCATATAGCGTAGCCGTAAGGTTTAATCACCATGCAGCCTCTGACATCTGATTGTTCCGCGAGACCGGCTTTGACTACAAGTTCATTATACCACGCAGAGTAGTTTTCACTGCGCTTTGTTAGTCCGGATAGTTCTTTTGCCATTATTTGATGCTTTATTTTGCGCAAAAGTAGCGATTTTCGTTGATAAGAAAGGTGTTTGCCGTCACTTTCTTGCGGTAACATGCAGCAGAAGAACTCGGAGATGCCGGCTAAAATTAGTTACAAAAAAGAAAAAACGGTACGATTTATTTACAAAAAAGTCTCGGATTGATAAAAATACATAAAAAAACGGAGAGTATTTGTCTTAAACGCTCTTTCTATTGATTTCATTATTATTTTTGCTATGAGTTTTCAAATATGTAAGCTGAATATGCCCCATATAGCAAGATTAAGAATAAAGAGTCTGTTTTGCCTTTTGGCTTGGATGCTGTTTGCAACGTCGTGTTTGGAACAGTATTCAATAGTAGGCAATACGTCTCTGCCCATGCTTGACGGCAAAACGCTGTATTTGAAAAACCGAACGCTTCAGGGAATAAAGAATATAGATTCCTGCGAAGTGATTCACGGCAAATTTGTGTTTGACGGAAAAATAGATTCAACCTGCATGGCGGAACTTTATTTGGATAATGTCAGCGTTATGCCCGTGGTAATAGAAAACGGAAAGATAAACGTAGATATAAATCTTTTAGACCAAAGAGTTTCGGGCGGTTCTCTAAACGAAAGACTCTATAAGTTTATCGATGCAAAGTCGAGACTTGACAACGAATTGGGAAATACTTCGCTCGATGAGGCAAGGCTTATGATGCGCGGTGTAATGCCTTTTGAAGCAGAAAGGTTGTGCCGCGAAAAAGCAGACAAACTTTCACGCTCGTGTGATAGTCTTGTGGTAGATTTTGTTCAAAGCAATTATAATAACGTGCTCGGACCGGAGGTGTTCAGCCGTATATGCAATCAATATCGTTATCCCATAATAACTCCGCAAATAAAGAAAATCGTAGAAAATGCTCCTAAGAAATTCTTGAACAATCCCTACGTGAAAGAATACCTGTATATTGCCCGTAAGAATATGGCAATTATAAATGGTAAGGACATGTTGGAGGAACATGAGCTTCCGAGATTGCAGAATGCCAAAGTTTTGCAGGTGAAAAAATGAGTCTGAGTTTGAAAATGAAAGTATCTTTCATAATTAGTGCCGTTTTATGTGCGAATTGCATGGTGCTATGTTCTTGCAGTGGTGAAGATCGTAGCGATGAGATGCCTCGCATTCCCGTCGTTTCCACTGTTAGTGCCACGGTTAACGGAAACAGTTGCACAATGAACGGAACTGTTGTGGAGAGTCACAATTCTTCGCTGCGAGAGTGCGGTTTCTTTTATGGCGAGACAGGAGCTGCTTCTGTAAAAATCAAAGCGGATACAACCAAGATATTTGAGGTAAAAGCAGACAGCCTTGAAGCCGGAGATTATTACTGTGTGGCTTATGCCAAAAACGGTATGGGTGTTTCATACGGAGACACTGTGGAATTTATTGTGAGATAAAAGTATAAAAGATATAAGGTCTTTCCATGACAATATAAAACATATAGAGTAGGATAATGTGAAAATTTTGCCTTTCTACGGGTTTTGTTTTCTGGAAGTGATGTATCTTTGCGTGGAAAAATAAAAAACTAAAACAAATAGATATGAAATTTGGTAATATTCTAAAGACTATTACTATGGTAGGGGCATTGCTTTTTGCTTTTACCGGCTGTAGTGATTCTGTGGACGATTCAAATATTTACGTTTTCAAGGGTGAGATGGTTTCGTCCTTTTTGACAAACAATAGTGATCGTTTTTCAGATTACATAAGTTTGGCAAAGCGTACAAAACTGAGCAAGAAAACCCAATCAACAGTTATGGAATTGCTCGCAACTCGTGGTAATTATACTGTTTTTGCGCCCACAAATGAGGCAGTGCAGGTTTTCGTAGACAGTATAATGGATCAAAAGAATTTTCCGATTGATCAAGTTTCTGACTCAATTGCCGAAATGGTTGTAAAGAACAGTATCATTGATACCGATCAGAACAAAGCTTATGAGCAGAGCGATTTTAATGAGGGTGCTTTGCCTTATCAGAATCTTAACGACCGTTATGTTACGGTTTCTTACGATACAATTAATGGCAAGGCAGTAGTTGTCATAAATTCCGAATCACGTATTGTGGAACCTGACAATGAATGCGAGAACGGTTACGTTCATGTCATGGACAAGGTGGTAGCTATGTCCAATGATGAGATTTCTCAGTTGATAAGCCAGGCAGATAATTGCAAAATCTTCTCACGTCTTCTTCAGGAAACCGGTTGGTCAAAGAAATTGAACAAGTATCGTGATGAGGATTACGAAGAGAATCACCCCGAATATGGCAATGCCATTGGTTCTACGGGTGGTAATGTTGCCCAATACAAATGTCCAGAACACAGATACTTTGGTTATACGGCTTTTGTAGAACCTGATAGTGTTTACGAGAAAGAATGGGGAATCAAAATTCAGGTTTCCAATTTTGGTCAGATAGAAAATTGGGACGAAGTCAAGAAGAGCATCGAAGAACATTGTAATCAGGTGGACATTTACCGTCAAACAGCAAACGAAGCCGGTAATCCTGAAGATTGGACCAATCAAGATAATGTTGTAAACCAGTTTGTGGCCTATCACCTTTATGAAGATCAGATTCCTTTCGACCTTCTTGTGATTCACATGAATGAATGGGGGTATTCATTTAAGAATCCTAACAAATTGGCGGCTAATGTTACTCGTAACTATGAGAGTATGGGTCCGCAGCGTCGTTTGTTCCGTATAACAGAAGGCGAAAGTACAGACGGAAAACGCTTGAACCGTTGGTCGTCATACGATGAAGATACATACGATGAGATAACAGTTCACGATCAGGGTGCTCTTGTTACTTCCAATAATGGGAATAATTCAAACAATGCACTGAATGGTTTTTATTATCCAATAGACAGAATAATTGTTTATGATTCACATGTTAGAGATTATGTCTTGAACGATCGTTTACGTTTCGACTTAACCGACTACATGATAGAAAGTGGTGCCAACGGTTTCGGTAACCCTCACCGCTCATTGGATTTCTTTAATTTGCCTAACGGATATTTGCGTAAGGTTTATAAGATTACCGACGAATCTTGGCAGATTGTATTCAACGAGGTTAATCCCAACAGTTGGGTAGACGTTAACAGTAATGAAATTCTAATTCTTGGTCAGTACGACGTTACTTTCCAGCTTCCTCCTGTGCCGGTTGATGGTACTTATGAGTTCCGTTGGGGACTTTCAAACGCTTCTTGGCGTGGTATGACCCAGATTTATTTCGGCGATAATCCGTATAACTTGCCGGCTATCGGTGTTCCTTTGGACATGCGTGCAGAATATACTTCTCCAAACATTGGTTGGGAGAAAGATAACCCGGATGATCCGCATTCGGCTAAGGAAAATGACAAAGCTATGCGTAACCACGGCTACATGAAAGGTCCTAAACTTTACGGTTTGCTTAGTGCGAGCGGAGTGTCAACTTCTTTCCGCGACGGTAACGGTTCTAACATGCTTTCAATGCGTTGTATCGTTTACCGCGGTCTTATGAAAGCAGACAAGACTTACTACGTGCGTTTCAAGAACGTGCTTACCAACCCTTACGGTCAGCTTTTCTGCGACTACTTGGAGCTTGTTCCACGTTCCATATACAATGGAGAAAAAGCTGAAAGCATTTGGTAAAAACGGCTGAAAGTTTATATCATAAAAATCCCGGCACTCAATTAAAAAATGCCGGGATTTTTTGTACTTATGATGCTGAAATCTTTTTGTTTTTCGGATGTCCGAAAAAACATTCGGCATATCGTAAAAAATATAAGGCACATATTTTAAAATAAGTGCCTTATATTTCAAAATAAGTGCCTTGTATTTTTGCCCTTTATAAGTTTATGAAACGCAAAGAGTTACAAATGCGTGTTTTTTGCCTTTTAGTGATGGCGTTTTGTAGCTTTTTTCGTTCGCCAAATCGCTCATTTTATGAAACCTTGTCTTTTCAGTGTGGCTTTTAATGTTTCCGACATGGCTTCATTGTCTTTTCGTGTATATCTTAAGTCTGTGAAAACCTGCGCAAGTGTTTCTTTGTTGTTTATTCTTACGAAATCCTTGTTCTCGGGAAGGGATTCTTTCGGTGCATATAGTTTGTCGATGTCCTGTTTACTATAATCTTTATAAGTTTCTTCGTGGATAATGGCTTCAACAGGCAAACGGTCGCTTTGTGTCGGGCTTTCATCGGGATAACCAAGCGTAAGCGTTGCAACGGGAAAGGTAAGTTTGGGAAGTTTCAGAACATCGATTATCTTGTCAGGCTGATATACCGTCGTGCCAAGGAAACAAAGTCCAATACCTTGCTCTTCGCACAGAATTGAAAATGTCTGTGTAAAAAGCAGTGCGTCAGTTGCCGCATTTATAAACGAAAGTTCATTGTCATATCCCGGTTGCGCCTTTCTTTCCTCGCACCATCTCACCGTTCTATTAAAGTCTGCGCAAATAGTAACCACTGCTTGGGCCGATTCAACCATAGGTTGGTTGAAATGAAGCGGGGCAAGTTTCTTTTTCATTTCTTCTGTGCGCGTAATAACTACACTGTATAGTTGCAGATTCCCCATGGTCTGCGTGCGTTCTGCCTCTTCTACGAGCTTTTTCAAGAGATCGTTGCTGATTTCCTTGTTTGAGTATTTTCTTATACTTCTGTGTTGGTTTATAACTTCCATATTTTATATTATTATGTTTATGCAAAATGTGAGGTCGCTCTTTGCGGATGAATAAATCTGCTGTGCGCCCGAACCTATTTTGTTTCTGTCAAAATATTTTGTAAGTCCGTATTTCGCATAGGCGGTGAACCGCTTCGCAAATTTGGTGCTGCACAGCAAAGATGCCCTTATGCCGTTTCCGTAGAGCGATGTGAAATTGTTATATATGTATCTCACGGTGTTTTCATAGGCATATACTCTTGTGGAATAGTTGTCCGTCTTGAAATATGCCGCAAAGGCTGCAACCGAAAGTTTGTCGTTCCTGTAGCAAGCGCGTTCTGCAACAGCCCAACCGTGATTGTTTACTCCTTTATCAGAAGTTGTAATTACCGTAATTTGAGTTTTTGTGGAAAATTTACCGAATGTGCCTCCGCACATAAGTTTAATCTGATTTCTGTTCTGAGATGTGGAGTCGGTAGAGTATCCTGCGTCGCATTTTTTCTTTGTATATTTCCATTCTGCTGAAATAAATGCTTTTTTCGAGTTGTGTATTTCTGCTTCAAAGCATAATTCGCTCCCGTTCAATGGTGCGCGGTAGCGGAATGTGGACCATGGTCTGCGATAGAAATCACCATACCCGCGAAAACTCAGAAAACGAAAAGGTTCGGTGGATAATCCGAAATAAACTCCTTGCTCGTTGCTCACAGTTCCAGAGCTTTTGAAGCAATCAGCATAGGGCGTATTATATTTTTTAGAGTAACTGCGCTGTATACTGGTAAGTGTTGTCTGGTTTCCAATGGTATATTTAATAGTGTTGACAAATGCGAGCGCGTTCTTTTCCGTTGTGGCAATTTCTCCTCTTGATTTTATATTTTTATAACAGAATGAATAATGCAGACCGAGCGTTCTGAAATTTTTTCCGCGCATTGCGTATCTGTTATAGTCGGCTTGGCGCGGGTTCATGTACTTGTCGTAGTGTACGAAAGCCGCAGAAATGCCTGCGCTAAGCAATCTCGTGCCATACGTAAAGTCTCCTCCTGCGGTAAAGTCGTTTACGTTTCCTCTTCTGTTCTGTTCCACAGATGTTCTGTGGTATCCGGTGTTTATCAGAGAGGTTATTTCGTTGACGGAATTTGTTACGGCATCGTCAGGTTTATATGAAAGCATTGCCGTTAGCAGGGATTTTCCGAAACGGATGCTTCCTGCTGCGCCGCGAAAGAAATCTCTTTCGGAATATGACAGATGCGGCGTTATGGTGTTAGGATTGTTGTATGTGTCGTAAAGCACACCTTTTTTCCCGGAAAAGAAAACGTTGCCAATGGTAAGCCCTTCGCCGAGATTTATTCTGTAATCACCAATGGCAAAAGCGTATTTCCCGTTTCTTTGCTTGCGAAAAATGCAGAATGAATAAGAGTCCATTAAAAAGTTTCCCCTGCAAGCAAAAGGTTCTCCTGGGTCTTTTTCTGAGGTAAAGCCGAATTTCAGTTCGTTGTTGCAGTTGTAGAAATATTTGAATCCTGTCCTGTTTTTGTCTCCGAGGTATCTGTTTGGAACGCTAAGAGTTGTGTTGCTTTTGCACCCCTCCGGGGTGTTGAGCGGAACGAGAAAGTTTGCGGCAATGTCGTGTCTGCCGTTAACGAGAAGGTCTTTCAAGGTTTGCTTTTGCACTATTGTCGTGTCGCAAGTGAGGAATGCCGTGAGGAAAAAGCGTGTGCGGTAGTCAAATCTGGGAACAAGCGCCAATTCTCCCAATGATATTACGGGATAGTGACGTTTTACGTATGAAAGCAAGGAATCTGTTTGCGCGTCTGACAGGAATGGCAACTCTTGCAAGTCTTCCCGCGATGCTTTATTTATGTTTATCGGGTTGTCGTAAATGTTGCGAAGCGCATCAA
>ENA-ORMS01002317-ORMS01002317.1-human-gut-metagenome-genome-assembly--contig:-NODE-2317-length-13814-cov-2.500763_pt1 | contig 13814 bp, 6 predicted proteins | sample MGYA00242104_ERZ508997 | MGnify/ENA primary metagenome ERZ508997 (study PRJEB26280, sample SAMEA2338704) | human gut metagenome | biome: human gut; feature: human-associated habitat; material: faeces... | reverse complement strand
GGCTGGAGCTGCGGCTGGAGCTGGAGAGCGGCGCGGCGGCGGAGGCGTATGTGTGCTATGACGGCGGCATCGGCATACAGCTCATTGACTTTGAGACGAAGCAGGTGACCACCCCCATCTCTTCAGGCGCCTTCCCCACGAACCGTCTTCGTTCTATCGATTTCACCCTCGACGGACAGTACATGCTCGTTGCTGTTGACCGCGACCGCGAGGGCAACCGCTCACCCAGCGTCTACATCATCAAGCGCAACGCCGACGGCACGTTCGACATGAACTCTGACCGCCAGCTTCTCGCTGCCTACAAACAGTGTAACGGCGCTTCTGTTCACCCCGTGAACGGCGAGCTCTATTTCAACTCTTATGAGAACGGTCAGGTGTTCCGCCTCGACTTGAACAAATATTTCGAGACCATAAAGAACGGCGGCACATGGAACCCCTATGTCATAGAAAACAAAGACGCCATTGAGCAGCTCTTCACCATTCAGGACAACAACTGGGAGTTTCAGATCGACATCCATCCTTCGGGCAAGTATGCTTACATCGTGGTTATAAACAAACACTACATCCTTCGCACCGACTATAACGAGAAGACCCACAAGTTTGCTGCTCCTTACATCGTGGCAGGCCGCATGGGCGATCAAAACTGGGCCGACGGTGTAGGCACCGATGCCCGCCTGGCACGTCCATTCCAGGGTGTGTTCGTCAAGAACCCCACTTATGTGGCAGAAGGACGTGAAGACGTTTACGACTTCTATTTCGCCGACAACCAGAGCCACTCTATACGTTATCTCACCCCCGACGGCATCGTCACCACCTACGCCGGCCGTGGTAGCTCAACAGCCGCTGCCGACAACAACGTGTGGGGAACCGACAACGGCGACCTGCGTCAGGTGGCACGCTTCCGCGACCCTACAGGTCTGGCATACGATGAGGGAACCAATTCATTCTATATTCTCGACACCGTTGGACGCAAGATACGTACCATCTCGCTGGAGGCAGACGAGTCGGAACAGTCTGACGACGCCTCAAATGAGAATGTAGAGCAAACTACAAAATAAAGAGAGTCTAAGCTATGAAAAAATATTTGTTTATGCTTGTTGTCATGCTCAGCGTTGCTGTTGGAGCTGTGGCACAAGACATTATGGAAGTGACAGGTACCATCACCGACACCAAAGGCGAGCCGTTGATCGGTGCCACCGTTACCGTTAAGGATCAGGCCGGACTGGGTTCCATCGCCAACATCGACGGTATTTACAAGATCAAGGTGAAGCAATATCAAACCCTCGTCTTCAGCTACATGGGCTTCAAGACAAAGGAGGTGCTTCTCAAAAACGCCACCAAACGTCTCAACGTCAAGATGGAGGAAGACGTGGCCAACGCTCTTGACGAGGTTGTGGTGACTGGCCTCGGCAAGCAGAAGAAGCTCACCGTGACGGGCGCCGTGACCAATGTGGAGATGGGCGACCTCAAGCACTACACCTCTTCCAACTTCTCCAACACCCTGGCAGGTAACGTTCCGGGCATCATCGCCTACCAGACCTCTGGCCAGCCGGGCAAGAACACGTCACAGTTCTGGGTGCGTGGCATCTCTACCTTCGGTGCCAGCTCCTCGGCTCTCATCCTTGTTGACGGTTTTGAGCGTAGCGACATCGACGACATCAACATCGAGGACATCGAGTCGTTCACCGTTCTCAAGGATGCCTCTGCCACAGCCATCTACGGCAACAAGGGTGCCAACGGTGTGATCCTGATCACCACAAAGCACGGTAAGGCAGGCAAGATAAACGTCAACGGCAAGTATGAGGCTTCTTACAACACACGCACCATCACCCCCGAGTTTGTTGACGGTCTCACCTACGCCAACCTCATGAACGAGGCATGCATAACGCGCAACCGCGGTGTGGTCTACAAACCCGAAGAGCTGGAGCTCATCAAGAGCGGTCTCGACCCCGACATGTACCCCAATGTCGATTGGAAAGACGTGTTGCTGCGCGACGGCGCTTGGAGCCAGCGTGCCAACGTGAACCTCAGTGGCGGTGGCAACACCGCACGCTATTTTGCTTCTATCTCTTATGTGCAGGACGAAGGCATGTACAAGACCGACGAGACGCTGCGCCACAAATATAACACCAATGCCGACTATAAGCGCTGGAACTATCGCTTGAATGCCGATGTCGACATCACACCCACCACCGTCCTGAAGCTTGGCATCTCAGGCAACCTCAACAAGCGTAACAGTCCGGGTCTTGGCGACAACGACGTGTGGGGACAGCTCTTCGGCTACAACAACCTGCTCTCACCGCTTATGTACTCTAACGGCTATGTGCCTGTGACCAACCTCGGCCGCGGTCAGGCCAACCACATGAACCCGTGGGTGGCAGCCACACAGACAGGCTACAACGAAGACTGGGACAACAACATCAACTCAAACGTGACGCTTGAGCAGAACCTCGACTTCGTGACCAAGGGTCTGAACCTTATTGCACGATTCGGCTACGACACATACAACTCCAACTGGATCCACCACCGCCGCCAGCCCGCCCAGTATAAGGCCAACGGCCGCGACGAGAACGGCAACCTCATCTTCGACAAGATCAACGACGCCAAGGACATGTACCAGGAGTCGGGAGCCACCGGCAACCGTCACGAGTTCATAGAGGCTCTCCTCCGCTGGAACCGTTCGTTCCTCCAGGCTCACAACGTGGGCGCCACCCTGCGCTTCACACAGGACTGCCGCATACAGACTGTTGACCTCGGCACCGACATCAAAAACTCGGTGTCGCACAAGAACATGGGTCTCTCTGGACAGGTGACCTACAACTTCAAGAACCGCTATTTCATTGACTGGAACTTCGGCTACACAGGCTCCGAAAACTTTGCCAGTGGCCACCGTTGGGGCTTCTTCCCCGCCTACAGCCTGGCATGGAACGTTGCTGAAGAACAGTTTGTGCAGAAGGTTGCACCTTGGCTCAATATGTTTAAGATCCGCTTCTCTTATGGTAAGGTGGGCACCGACGCCACAGGCGGCGACCGCTTCCCGTACCTCTACACGTTGGCGAGCACAGACCAGGGCTTCAACTTCGGAACCAACCTGCTTCCAAACTCGTTCAGCGGAATTCACTACACGCAGGTGGCATCCAACGGTGTTACCTGGGAGGTCTCAAAGAAGAAAGACATTGGTATCGACCTCGTGATGTTCAACCAGAAGTTCTCCATGACCGTCGACTATTTTGACGACAAGAACACCGGCATCTACATGGCCCGCAACTTCTTGCCCGCCATTACAGGTCTTGAGAGTTCGCCTCGCGCCAACGTCGGTGTTGCCCGCAAGCGCGGCTTCGACGGCAACGCATCGTTCCACCAGAAGTTTGGCAAAGACTGGGATCTCACCGTTCGCGGCAACATCACCTATTACAAGAACGAGGTGCTTGAGCGCGATGAGGCCAACAACGTCTATGCTTACCAGAACCTCACAGGCTACCGTGTGGATCAGGAGCGCGGCCTCATAGCCCTCGGTCTGTTCAAAGACTACGACGACATACGCAACAGTCCGAAGCAAAACTTCGGCACCGTGCAGCCCGGCGACATCAAGTATAAGGATGTCAACGGCGACGGCGTGGTCGACAACGGCGACATCGTGGCCATCGGTGCCACCAAGACCCCGAGCCTTACCTACGGCTTAGGCTTTACCCTGCGATGGAAAAACATAGACCTCAACATGCACTTCCAGGGTGCCGGCAAGAGCACCTTCCCCATCTACGGCAAGTGTGTGTGGGCGTTCAGCGAGAACCAGTGGGGTAACGTGTTCAAGAACATGGTCGACGACCGTTGGGTCTCTTCCGACATCTCCGGCACCACCGCCACCGAGAACCCCAACGCCTCTTATCCGCGTCTCACCTACGGCAACAACAACAACAACAACCGCGCTTCCACCTTCTGGCTCCGCGACGGCCGCTATGTTCGTCTGAAGAACCTCGACCTCGGTTACACGTTGCCCGCCCGCTTGGTTAACATGATCCATTTCAACAGCATCCGTTTCTATGTCACAGGAACCAACCTGCTCACATGGTCAAAGTTTAAAACCTGGGACCCCGAGTCGCTCCAGCCGCGTGGCGAAGATTACCCCATCACCAAGTCGGTGACCTTAGGCGTTCAGGTTAGTCTTTAAACCTACCTAAAAAGAAAGAGAACAATATGAAAAAGAATTTAATGATATTGATGTTGTCTGCCCTGGGCGTCGGCTCGCTAACCACCTCATGCACAGACCTCAGCTCAGACAAATATTTTGACGACCGCAAGACGCTCACAACCGTCTTCACGGACAAGACACAGACACAGGAGTGGTTGGCTTATGCCTACTCGTTCCTTCGTGGCGCCAACCAGGATGTCACCTCAAAAGGACGTACTGCCCACTGTTTCGCCGACGATATGTATTATGGCGACCGCGACTCACAGTATGGCGATGGCGAGACCCGTGCATCATACAACGCCTTGAAGCTCGGCAACTATGGCGAGAACTGGAACCAGGAGGCCTGGGGCTATTGCTATAAGGGCATCTATCAGGCTTCGGTCTTCATCCACAATGTCGACCAGAACACCGAGATGACAGCCGAGGACCGCATCGACTACAAGGGTCAGGCCCGCTTCGTTCGCGCCTACTACTACTGGTTGCTGCTCCGCCGCTACGGTCCGGTGCCTATCATGCCCGACGAGGGTGTCGACTACACCAAGAGCTATGAAGAGATAGCCACGGCACGCAGCACCTACGAGGAGGTGGCACAATATATCGCCACCGAGATGGAGCAGGCAGCAAAGGAGATCCAGTTTACCAAGCGCGACCCCGAGAACATTGTCCGTCCCACCAAGGGTGCGGCTCTCGCCACCCGTGCGCTGGCTTACATCTACGCCGCCAGTCCGCTCGCCAACGGCCAGCTGCAGAACGGCCAGCACCCTGCCGGCGTCACCGACAACATTGCCAAGGAGCTGACCAACAAGGACGGCTCACAGCTGCTCAGCACCACATACGACGAGAGCAAGTGGGCGCGTGCCGCAGCGGCATGTAAGGATGTCATGGACCTCGGCGTCTATGAGCTTTACCATGCTCCCTTCAGCACCACCGCCTCACAGGGCACCCCCGCCACCGTCACCCCTCCTGCCGACGGCAACTTCTCAGAGAAAAACTGGCCCGACGGTTGGAAGAACATCGACCCCTATGTGTCTTACCGCAACCTGTTTGACGGCGAGCTTGCGCCCAACGACAACCCGGAGCTTATCTTCACACGCGCCATGAACGGCGAGACCGACGATGTCAACTCAAGCATCAAGGCACTCGTGCTGCACGAGATGCCTATCGCCTGTGGTGGATGGAACACCCACGGCTTGACGCAGAAGATGGTCGATGCCTACTACATGAACGACGGCACCGACGTGCCGGGCAAGGACAGCGAGATGAACGGCGGCAACGGCTCAGAGCGTGTGCAGGGCTGGACAACCAGCGACAACGAGTATCCTTATGTCAAGGCCAACGTGTCGATGCAGTATGTCAACCGCGAGCCGCGCTTCTATGCTTCGGTAGCTTTCAACGGCAGCGTGTGGGAGGCGCTCGGTCACCCCACAGCCGAGAAGCGCAACCAGCAGATCTTCTACTATCGCGGAAGCGGAAACGGCTACATCAATGCCTTTTCTTACCTGCGCACAGGTGTGGGTGTGAAGAAATGGTATAACCCTACCGACTATTGTGAGAGCGGCCACAGCTATGACCACATCAGCTCAAAGGCCGAGACAGCCATACGCTATGCCGACATCTTGCTCATGTATGCTGAGGCTCTGAACGAGCTCGACGGCACATACCAGGTGCCTTCATGGGATGGCAGCAAGACCTACACCATCGGCCGTGACGTGGCAGAGATGAAGAAGGGCATAGACCCCGTGCGCATCCGTGCCGGCGTGCCCGACTTCTCCGACGCTGTCTATTCTGACAAGAACGCTCTGCGCACAGCCATCAAGCGTGAGCGCATGATCGAGCTGATGGGCGAGGGCAAACGCTATTATGACCTGCGCCGCTGGATGGACGCTCCCGTCGAGGAGTCGAAGCAGATCTACGGTCTCAACGTGTTCATGACAGCTGCCGACCGCGACAAGTTCATGCAGGTCATACCTACCTACAACCTGCCCTCTACGTTCTCTGACAAGCTCTACTTCTGGCCCATCGCACACGATGAGCTCAAGAAGAACAGCAAGCTGTCACAGAACCCCGGCTGGACATATAACGACTGATGTTATTCCTTACTAAACGATTAGAAAAATGAAAAAATTATCTATATTGGCCGCCTCGCTTATGGGTCTGCTCGCGCTCGTCACATCGTGCAACGACGAGTGGAAAGACGAGCAATATGAGCAGTATGTGAGCTTCCGTGCTCCCCTCGACAACGCCGGCGTAACAAACATCTATGTTCCTTACACACGCCACAACGCCGACGGCACCGTCATGGAGGGCGAGGGCAAGAGCTATTATGACCTGCCCGTTATCGTCAGTGGCTCAACGAACAACTCAAAGGATCTAACCGTTCATTTCGATTATGATCCCGACACGCTGAGCGTGCTCAACTATGCGCGCTTCTCTACCCGTACCGACCTGTTCTATCACGACATGAGCAACTATGCTTCGTTCTCGCCGACCATCGACATAAAGAAGGGCGACAACGTGGGGCTGCTGCGTCTCAACTTCAACTTCAAGGCCCATGACGGTGTCAACGCCCAGGTCGGCGACATCGACATGGCAGAGAAATGGGTGCTCCCCGTGCAGATTCTTGACGATGCGTCTTACAACTATACCTCGCATCCGCGCAAGAACTATGCTAAGGCCATGCTCCGCATATTCCCCTTCAACGACTACTCTGGCGACTACTCGTCGTCATCGTTGAAGATCTTTGTGCAGGGCGATGAGGCCAACGCCTCTACCGTGTCGGAGAAGCGCTGCTATGTCGTTGACGAGAACACGGTGTTCTTCTATGCCGGCAACCGCGATGAAGACTATACCGACCGCCGCAACTACAAGATCTTTGCACGCTTCAACGGCAACACCGCTGGAACGCTTGAGCTTTACACCGACAACCCCAAGATCAAGCTCAACGTCAAGAAGGAGGCTTCGTTCCGCGTGGTGGAAAGCATGGATGCGCAACAGCCTTACTTCAAGCACCGTTATGTCATCATCAACAACCTCAACTACTCGTTTGTCGACTACACCTCTGTCAGCGGCAGCGAGATGCCTTGGGAGGTTAGCGGCTCGATGACTCTTGAACGCAAGATCAACACTCAGATTCCTGACGAGGATCAGGCTATCCAGTGGTAGTTTAGTTGACAAGTTGACGGGTTGACGGGTTGACAAGCAGGCTAATTGGCTCGTCAACTTGTCAACTCGTCAACTATCAATAAATCCTTTCCCTATGAACAACATCTTCCAATCATTGCTCTCAACCGTTGCCTTTGCTTTGTGTGCAGGCACCTTACAGGCCCAGCCGATGACGTGTCGTGTGGTTGACCGCCCTGACAACACGGCGTCAAGCCACAACTACACAAACGCGAGGACACCCTTGCGTCAGCAACATTTCATAAAGTTGCCTGTCGGCAGCATACGCCCGGCAGGGTGGGTGGGCCGTTACCTGCAGCTGCAACGCGACGGCCTGACGGGACATCTCGGCGAGATCTCGGCATGGCTCGACAAGCACAACAACGCATGGCTCACAAAAGGGGGCGACCACGGATGGGAGGAGGTGCCCTATTGGCTCAAGGGCTATAGCGACCTCGCTTATATCCTTAACGACAAGGCCATGCTCGCGGAGACAAAGTCGTGGATTGAGGCCATCTTGAAGAGCCAACGCGAAGACGGGGCGTTCGGACCCGTCAACATGCGCGGCGACAAGCCCGAGCTGTGGGCACAGATGATCGTGCTCTCCACGCTCCAGACCTATTATGAACATTCGGGTGACGAGCGGGTCCTGAAGCTCATGACCAACTATTTCAGATGGCAGATGACCATTCCCGACGACAAGTTTCTTGAAGACTATTGGGAGAACAGCCGTGGTGGCGACAACCTCTATTCGGTGTTGTGGCTCTACAACCGCACGGGCGACAAGTTTCTGCTTGACCTCGCCCACAAGATTCACCGCAACACAGCCAACTGGACAAACCCGACATCGTTGCCCAACTGGCACAACGTAAACATTGCCGAGTGTTTTCGCGAACCAGCCACTTATTATATGCTGACGGGCGACCCTAAGATGCTGCATGCCTCCTACAACGTGCAGAGTCTTGTTCGCCGAACCTTCGGACAGGTGCCTGGCGGCATGTTCGGTGCCGACGAAAACGCACGCATGGGCTATATCGACCCGCGACAAGGGGTCGAGTGTTGCGGCATGGTGGAGCAGATGGCGAGCGACGAGATAATGTTGCGCTTTACAGGCGATCCCGCATGGGCAGACAACTGTGAAGACGTGGCGTTCAACACGTTCCCTGCATCTGTAATGCCCGACTTCAAAGCTCTGCGTTACATCACGTCTCCCAACATGGTGCAAAGCGACTCGAAGAATCATAACCCCGGCATCGACAACAGCGGACCGTTCCTCTCCATGAACCCGTTCAGCAGCCGCTGCTGCCAGCACAACCATGCTCAAGGATGGCCCTATTATAGCGAGAACCTCATCTATGCCACGCCCGACAACGGCATAGCTGCCGTGATCTACGGTGCCTGCACCGCCGACGTGAAGGTGGCGGACGGTAAAAAGGTCACGGTTAGCGAGGTGACCAACTATCCCTTCGACGAGAACATCGCTTTCACCATTGACAAGGGCAAGGCCGCGTTCCCGTTTTATGTGCGCATACCCAAATGGACCCGTGGGGCAGAGGTGTGCGTCAACGGCGAACGTGTAGACGCCCGACCCATGGGAGGCAAGTATCTGGTTGTCAACCGCGAATGGCAGAAGGGTGACAAGCTGACGCTGCGTTTCCCCATGCACCTGAGCATGCGTGTGTGGCAGGTCAACAAACACAGCGTGAGCCTCGACTATGGACCGCTCACCCTCTCTCTGAAAATCAAGGAACGTTATGTGCAGCGCGACAGTAAGGCTACCGCCATTGGCGACAGCAAATGGCAGAAGAACGCCGACGCATCGCAATGGCCAACAACAGAGATCTATGCCGACAGTCCGTGGAACTATGCCCTCTGTCTCAGGGGCTTTGGCCGCAAGGCGCTCGACAACATTGAGGTTGTGAAGAAGCCGTGGCCTGCCGACAATTTCCCGTTCACGCTTGAGAGCGTGCCTCTTGAGTTTAAAGCCAAGGGGCGCCGCGTGCCGTCATGGACCATCGACGAGACAGGGCTTTGTGGTGTCTTGCCCGACGAAACGGCCGTTAAGGCCAAAGAGGTTGAAGACATCACGCTTGTGCCTATGGGTGCTGCCCGTCTGCGCATATCGGCTTTCCCTGTGGCGAGATAATTCTTCAATATCAAAACATAGCTTCTTTAAAATGAGCCATACCGCATTTTAAAAAAGCAAACAGTCTTTTTCTAATACTTTTAAACACACAGGTCTGGCATAGGTGGTTGCAGCTTATGCCAGACGTTTTTTGTTTTAACCCAAATAGGAAGCCATGTTTTTTTGTCTGATTGAAGAAAAATGCTTATTTTTGTAGTCTAAATAAAAAAAACTATTGTGGCTACCATTCAAATAACATCACTCGATCATCCTGGTGTGGAGATGTTCCACTCGCTCACAGAGGCACAGTTGCGCCGACACACGGACAACAAGCTCGGAATATTCATTGCTGAGAGTCCGAAGGTCATAAACGTGGCGTTAAACGCTGGTTATGAGCCTGTTGCCATGCTCTGCGAAGACCGTCACATCACGGGCGATGCCGCCGACATCATTGCACGTTGCGGCGACATTCCCGTCTACACAGGCTCACGCCAACTGCTGGCAGAAATCACGGGCTACACGCTCACGCGGGGCGTGCTTTGCGCCATGCGCCGTCGTGAAGCGCCAACGGTGGAGGACGTGTGCAGGGGAGCCAGCAGGGTAGTGGTGGTCGACAACGTGGTTGAGGCCACCAACATAGGAAGCATCTTCCGCTCGGCTGCCGCCCTTGGCATAGATGCCGTGCTGCTCACCTCCAACTCGTGTGACCCTCTCACGCGCCGTGCCGTCCGCGTGTCCATGGGCAGCGTGTTCCTTGTGCCGTGGACGTGGCTGGAGGAACCTGTGCAGTGGCTTAACACCCTCGGTTTCAAGACCGTAGCCATGGCGCTCACCGACAAGTCGGTGTCTATCAGCGACCCCGTGCTCACCTCTGAGCCGCGCCTTGCTATCGTCATGGGCACCGAGGGCGACGGCTTGCCTCACGACACCATTGCCGATGCCGATTATGTGGCACGCATACCCATGTCTCACAATGTCGATTCGCTCAATGTGGCTGCCGCCTCTGCCGTGGCCTTCTGGGAGCTGAGACGGCGCTAATGTCTCATCTTGTGAGAGTTAGGATGTCTTCTTATGTTTTGCAACATGCTCTTTTGTTAAATTAATAAAAGTAAAATAAAAAACATAAATAATTATTCTATAAATTTGCGGTTTAAAAAATAATAGCTAATTTTGCAGATTGAAAGGCTTTCTTCTTTACGGTGAGACGATTTTTCGTAAGTTTATCATCTTAAAAAAGAAGTGGCCTCGACCGACAAGCCGCTGCTTTGTTGGTTCCAACAAGACATTTTTCAGCATAGGTCAAGAACCTCTGCTGTTTAAATAAGATAATAGTGATTTGTGTCAGCCTGTGAAGGTTGAGGTTTTAAATGTTATTAATTGTAAGGTTTGGGTGGACATTTTCCGCCCATGTGTGAGTCGGGTGGATGTGAATCCACCCGTTCCCTCTTTTTATATGGTTATTGTTTTTACGGTTATAGTTTTTTTACGGTTATAGTTTTTTATGAGTCATAAATGCCGATAATTCAAATTTTTCATGTACCTTTGTACCATTAAACCTTGACTCATGTCAATGCTAAAAGTCAGCTTTAAGAAAACGTACACATCAGCTGAACCCAACTTGTCTTGACAACTATAAAAGACAAAAACCGAGAAACCAACGACAGACAATGTTTATCAATCAATAAAAATAATTGCAAATCATTATGACATTTAAAGTCTTATTAACTTCACTGCTCACCGTCGCATCGCTCACAGCGAAGGCTGCAGTAACTCCCGCTGAACCAGTCGACTATGTCAGCACGCTCGTAGGAACAGAGTCGAAGTTTGAGTTGTCGACAGGTAACAACTATCCCGCCGTGGCCATGCCATGGGGCATGAATTTCTGGATGCCCCAGACAGGAAAAATGGGCAACGGATGGGCTTATGTCTATAGTGCCGACAAGATTCGTGGCTTCAAGCAGACCCACCAGCCCAGTCCGTGGATTAACGATTACGGCCAGTTCTCTATCCTCCCCATCACAGGCAAGCCCGAGTTTGACCAGGACAAGCGTGCCTCATGGTTCTCTCACAAGGCAGAGATAGCCACACCTTACTATTATCGCGTCTATCTTGCCGACTACGACGTCGTGGCTGAGCTTGCTCCCACCGAGCGTGCCTGTGCCATGCGTTTCACCTATCCCGAGAGCGACAAGTCGTTCGTCGTGGTTGATGCCTTCGACAAGGGATCCTATGTCAAGATTCTGCCTGAGAAGCAGATGATCGTGGGCTACACCACCAAGAACAGCGGTGGCGTGCCCGGCAATTTCAAGAACTTTTTTGTTGTAAAGTTTGACAAGCCTTTCACCTACAAGGCTGCCGTTGCCGACGGCACCGTTGGCGAGGGCAAAACCGAGGCCACATGCAACCATGCTGGCGCAATTATCGGTTTCCAGACCAAGCGTGGTGAGGCGGTGAACGTTCAGGTGGCATCGTCGTTCATCAGCGAGGAGCAGGCTCTGCGCAACCTCGGTGAGCTGAAAGACGGATGCTTCGACCGCATCAAGGCTGAAGGCCGCAAGACATGGAACAACGTCCTTGGCAAGATAGAGATTGAGGACCAGAACATAGACCACAAGCGCACGTTCTATTCGTGCCTCTACCGCTCGGTGCTCTTCCCCCGCTCGTTCTTCGAGTATGATGCTCAGGGCAAGGTCGTTCACTATAGTCCCTACAATGGCAAGGTGCTCCCCGGTTATATGTTCACCGACACCGGCTTCTGGGATACCTTCCGTTGTCTCTTCCCCTTGCTCAACGTGATGTATCCGTCAATGAACACCAAGATGCAGGAAGGTCTCGTCAACGCATATAAGGAGAGCGGCTTCCTGCCCGAGTGGGCATCGCCGGGTCATCGTGGCTGCATGGTGGGCAACAATTCTGCCTCTATCGTGGCTGACGCTTACCTCAAGGGTCTGCGCGGTTATGATGCCGAAGAACTGTGGAAGGCTGTCGTTCATGGCGCCAACAACGTTCACCCCACCGTTTCGTCAACAGGTCGTCTCGGCCACGAATATTACAACACGCTCGGCTATGTGCCTTACGACGTCAAGATCAACGAGAACGTGGCCCGCACACTCGAGTATGCCTACGACGACTGGTGCATCTACAAGTTTGGTAAGGCCCTGGGCAAGAGCGAGAAAGAGCTTAAACCATTCCTCGCACGCGCCTACAACTATAAGAACGTGTTTGACCCCGAGACCAAGCTCATGCGCGGCCGCAACAAGGACGGTAAGTTCCAGACACCCTTCTCTCCGCTGAAGTGGGGCGACGCCTTCACCGAGGGCAACAGCTGGCACTACACATGGTCGGTGTTCCACGACCCGCAGGGACTCATCAACCTCATGGGTGGTAAGCAGAACTTCAACCAAATGCTCGACTCTGTGTTCAACGTGCCGCCATTGTTCGATGACAGCTACTACGGTGGTGTCATCCACGAGATTCGTGAGATGCAGATTATGAACATGGGTAACTACGCTCATGGCAACCAGCCCGTCCAGCACATGATTTATCTCTACGGCTATTCAGGTCAGCCTTGGAAGACCCAGTACTGGATTCGTGAAGTTATGGACAAGCTCTACAACGCCCATCCCGACGGCTATTGCGGCGACGAAGACAACGGTCAGACCTCTGCATGGTATGTGTTCTCTGCCATGGGCTTCTATCCTGTATGTCCCGGCAGCAACCAGTATGTGCTCGGTGTGCCTTACTTCGACAAGCTCACTCTCCATCTGGAGAACGGCAAGTCGCTCACCGTCACCGCAAAGGGCAACTCTGACGCCACTCGTTATGTGAACGCCATGACTCTCAACGGCAAGACCTATAACCACAACTATCTCACCCACGATGCCGTGATGAACGGTGGAAACATCGTGTTCGACATGAGCAAGACTCCTAACACCCAGCGCGGCACCCTCGCTGAGGATGTGCCTTACTCTCTGAGCAACGAGATGCCCGCCCAGAAGGGTGGCAAGGCCAAAAAGGTGAAGAACAGAAAGAAATAGAACCTCAAACACAAATCATTGGTTTTTAAATAAGCATCCACAGCAGCTGGACAATCTCCATTGCTGCTGTGGCTTTTTGTTTTTTCAAGACAATCTTTTTCTCTTCTTGTTTGCGTTTTTTTCAAGACAACCGGTTAGCGTTATTTTAAAGACAATAGAGACAATAGAGACAATTTTTTTTTTGCTTATACTTGCTTTTGCGAAAATTCAATATTCTTTCTGTTAGAAATTGAACTTGCGCAAATGCAAAATAATAACATTTTCAAACGATAATAATCTCAAGCAAGCGTCGCCGAAGGCGGCG
>ENA-ORMS01002310-ORMS01002310.1-human-gut-metagenome-genome-assembly--contig:-NODE-2310-length-13846-cov-2.737800_pt1 | contig 13846 bp, 9 predicted proteins | sample MGYA00242104_ERZ508997 | MGnify/ENA primary metagenome ERZ508997 (study PRJEB26280, sample SAMEA2338704) | human gut metagenome | biome: human gut; feature: human-associated habitat; material: faeces... | reverse complement strand
TTACTATATCCAGGAGCCGAGTGCGATGGCTCCGGCGGAGTATCTGATGGCGGAACCGGGAGAGCGCATTTTGGATCTGTGCGCCGCACCGGGAGGTAAGAGCACACAGATTGCATGTTCCATGCAGGGGGAAGGACTGATCGTCTGCAATGAGATTCATCTGGCGAGAGCAAAGATCCTGTCTGAGAACATCGAGCGCATGGGCGTGTGCAATGCGCTTGTGACAAATGAGACACCACAGAAACTTTCGGATAATTTCCGCGAATATTTTGACCGTATTTTAGTGGATGCACCGTGTTCCGGTGAGGGAATGTTCCGCAAGAACGAGGATGCCTGTGATGAGTGGAGTCCGGAAAATGTAGAAAACTGTGCCGCAAGACAGGCGGAGATCTTAGACTGCGCAGCGGAGATGTTAAAGCCGGGCGGACGGCTTGTGTATTCGACCTGCACGTTTGCCCCGACGGAGAATGAAGGCAGTATCAGCCGCTTTTTAGAGCGCCACCCGGAATTTTCAATATTACCGGTGGAGAAAAAAGACGGTATGATGTCGGGTGTGCCGGCGTGGACAGAGCATCCGGCGGATGGTTTAGAACACACCATCCGTCTGTGGCCGCACCATTTAAAAGGTGAAGGGCATTACCTCGCTGTCTTACAGAAAGCGGGTGTTTTATCTAAAACCTATCAGGGCTATTGCAGAAACGGTGTGGAGAAGGGGATCAATGAGAAAGAGTGCAGGGAATTTTTTGCATTTGCAGAGGAAAACCTTGTGAAAAATATAACAGGCAGTTTCCTGAAATTCGGCGACCAGCTTTATCGGATGCCGGAGGGAATGCCGTCCATCCGGAATCTGAAAGTGCTCCGCCCGGGACTGCATCTGGGAACATTGAAAAAGAACCGTTTCGAGCCGTCCCATGCACTGGCGTTAGCGTTAAGACCGGATCAGGTAAAGCATGTGTGCAATTTAGAGAGTGACGACCCACAGGTCAAAGCATACTTAAATGGACAGACCCTGAATATGGACGGAGAAAAGGGCTGGTATTTAGTGGCTGTGGATGGTTACAGCATTGGCTGGGGCAAGTTAGCCGGTGGCATTTTAAAAAATCATTACCCGAAGGGACTTCGAAAAAATGGCTGATGGGAAAACAGGAAAAACTTTAAATTTAACAGAGGGTAATCCGTTAAAACTGATTTTATTATTTGCAATTCCTGTCTTTTTGGGAAGACTGTTCCAGATGATGTACAGTCTGATCGATACCAAGATCGTCGGAAGTATTTTAGGGGAAGAGGCATTGGCGGCAGTTGGCTCCGTGTCGATCCTTTATAATCTTCTGACCGGAATTTTCAGCGGCTTTACATTGGGATTTTCCATTGTGACCGCACAGAACTATGGAAGTGGGAATGAGAAACTTTTAAAGAAAAATGTGGCGTCTTCCATAATACTGGGAATGATGACGGCGGTTGTGATCATTTTTGCAGTACTGCTTTTCTTAAATCCGATCCTTCATGCCATGAATGTTCCGGAAGAACAGTTTTGCATGGCACATGATTATATCAGGATTTTAGTGTGGGGCATGTTTGTTACACTGGCATACAATCTGTGTGCGGATATGCTCCGGGCGATCGGGGATTCCGTGACACCACTGATCTTTCTGGTCATTGCGGCGGTCACAAATATTGTGCTTGACTATCTCTTTATCGGCGGCTTTTCCATGGGCGTGTCAGGAGCTGCCTGTGCGACGGTGCTGTCACAACTGGTCTCAGCAGTATTATGCTTTCTGCGTATCAAGTCCGGTTTCCCAATCCTTCACATCTCGAAGAATGATCTGGAGTGGGACAGAGAACGCATGAGACTTCTGTATCAGAACGGACTGGCGATGGCACTCATGTCATCTCTGGTAAACTGCGGTACTTTGATCTTGCAGACGGGAATCAATAAACTTGGAACGAACATTATCGTGGCACATACAGCGGCGCGCAAAGTGTTTGAGATCTTCAGTCTTCCGGTCAGCGTTTTTGGCGCCTCCATGGCAACTTACTGTGGACAGAATTACGGAGCCGGAAAGTATGACAGGATCCGGCAGGGCTTAAAGGCAGTGCTTGGAATCGGCTGTGTGTTCAGTGTGATTATTTTTATTTTATCGCATACGATATCACCGTATCTGATCTCTTTTATTGCAAGTTCAAAGAATAAGGAGGTCATTTACTGGGGCACACAGTATCTGGTGTACGATATGTCTTTTCAGGTGGTCTGTGTGTTTATTGTGATCCTGCGCAATTCGCTGCAGGGAATCGGAGATCAGAGGACGCCCGTCTTTTCAAGTTTTATAGAGTTGGCGGGAAAAGTGGTGTTCACGCTGGTTTTTGTGCGCAGGTTTGGTTATTGGGCAGTCATCTGGACAGAACCGGTCATATGGATCTGCATGGTGATCCCACTGATCGTGACGGCAGCAGGAAACCCGGTATTATTTGGAAAACAAAAATAGGAGCTTTCTATGGAGCGTTGGATATGGTTTCTGGGAATGGCAGTCTTTTATGGAGTGCTGTTTCTATGGTTTTTAAATCAGGTGAAAAAGCCGGATTATAAGAAAAATTATGTGCTTGTAAAGACACTGCAGAGTGCAGCGTTTGTGTCTGTGTTTCTGGCAGCAGCAGTTGTCAGTCAGGATATTCTGGATTTCTGGCTGATGCTTCCGGCGTTTGTCTGTTGCTTTGCAGGAGATGTAATGCTTGCTTTTTATAATAAGATCAAAAAAAGGAGACTTTTTTTGCTGGGACTTGTCACATTTTTAATGGGGCATCTGTTCTTTATCCGGTGGCTGGACCGGATGCAGCCGCTGGCAGTTACAGATATGGTGTTTCCGGTCATAGCCGTGATCGGAGTTTTTGCTGTGACCGGAATGGGCAGCTTTCATACTGGAAGACTCCGGCCATGCATTTTGGTCTACACTTTTTTTATTGCATATCTGTTTGCAAAAAGCATGCATATTGCAGTGAGTATCCCTGACATGCGGCATATCGTCTGTGCGGTGGGAAGTTTTCTGTTTATGGTCTCGGATATTTCCATTCTGTTTCTTTATTTTTATAAAAATAAGGACCGGAAAGTCCACCTGTTTAACCTCACCACTTATTATGTGGGGATTTTTCTTCTGGCAGTCAGTCCACTGCTTGGTCCATAAGGCAGATTCTTTGTCGAAAAATGTTGTATCATGTTTAGAAGATGCCAGATAATGCATATTTATGTGAAAAAAAACAAAAAAAACGCTTTTTTATGTAAAAATTATGTATAATAGCTAAAGAGATGATACATTATCGAATCAGGAAGGTACTAATCAGATATGAACAGACAACTGACAATGCTCATTGTAGATGACATGGAAGTGGAACGCATTTCGTTTGCAGAAATCTTTAAAGATGAATATCAGATTCTGGAGGCAGAAAACGGAAAACAGGCGATGGAACAACTGGAACAACAAAAGGTACATATTGTTCTTCTTGATCTTTGCATGCCGGTGATGGATGGATTTGAAGTGATCCATGAGATGAAACAGCAGGAAAAGTATGCGGATATCCCGATCGTCGCAAAAACTGCAATTGATGAGAAAACAGAGGTTAAAGCGTTAGAAGCTGGAGCGGATGAGTATATTTTTTCTCCGTGTGATCCGGCCATCGTGAAAAAAAGAGTTCGTAATCTTGTGGAAAAATATATTCTGGAACGCGAGAAGATCAGGGCACAGTTAGAGAAAGAGCAGGAGATGGGCAGGGCAAAAGAACTGTTTCTTGCAAGGATGTCCCATGAACTCCGCACACCGATCAATGGAATTCTGGGCATTTCACAGCTTGCCCATTATAAAGATGCAGAAGTCCGGGAGGATTTTAAGAAGATTCGTTACCAGGCGGAGTATCTGTGGGAACTGGTCAATGATGTGCTGGATATGGCAGACAATGGAAAAATGACGATCCGTCATGTGGCGTTTTCACTCAATGAGGTCGTGTCGGAGGTCTCTGGTCTTTTTTATTCCCAGTGCAGAATGAAAAGGATCTATTTTTATTTCAGGGTTGACAATGTGACACATGAATATCTGATTGGAGATGCAATCCGTGTCAAGCAGGTGCTTGTGAATCTGCTCTCAAATTCGTTTAAGTTTACCGAGAAGGGCGGAACCATTGAGGTGTGCATGTCTGAGCTGGATGTGGATGACAGCAGGACGGTTTTACATATTACAGTGCGTGATACCGGATGTGGGATTTCGGATAAAGCTTTGGAAAAAATCTGGGAACCGTTTGAGCAGGAACAGCATGAAAACGGAAAATATTACGGTGGCAGCGGTCTGGGACTTCCGATCACAAAGAGCATTGTGGAACAGATGCACGGAACGATCGATGTGGCATCCGAATATAATGTGGGATCAAAATTCATCGTGGATCTTCCGTTTGAGATTGGAAAAAGTGTTGTGCGTGAGAAGCGTAAGTTCAGATCATTAAAAGTTTTTCTGGTAAACCATGATGAGATCGCACTCCATTATATGATGTCGACGCTGACAAGACTTGGAATCCGGCATGACAGTTCCACAGATGAGAATGAGATCATCCGGATACTCAAAGAAGCGTATGAACGCGGGGAAGGCTACGATATCTGTTTTGTCTACTGGCAGATGCCGGGGGGATATGGCAAAAAACTGGTCAGGGAAATGAGGGAGATATTTGACCGTGATACATTAAAAATCGTCACATCTTCCTATGATACAGAGGATTATGAGGAAGAGATGCGCGGGGCGGGTGTAGATTATATCCTGAAAAAACCGGTGTTGCAGTCTCAGGTATACAGTCTGATCTCAGAGATCTGCAGTGTGCCGGAGACAGAGAAAAATAAAACGGAGGACTATGATTTTTCCGGAAAGCGTGCACTGCTGGCAGAGGATAATGCAGTTAATGCAGAGGTCTTTCAGGGATTTTTGAAGGCTGTCCACGTAGAAGTGGAATGTGTCGATAATGGGGAAGCAGCACTTTCACGCTATCAGAATATGCCGGATTACTATTATGACATGATTTTTATGGATCTGAATATGCCGATCATGGATGGGTATGAGGCAGCAAAGAGTATCCGAGGCAGCAAAAAGCCGGACGCATCGGATATCCCGATTCTGGCAGTCACTGCAAATGCGATGGCAAAGGATATCGTGAAAGTGCATGAGGCAGGCATGAATGAAAGAATCACAAAGCCGGTACAGAGAGAGCTGTTGTATCAGACAATGGAAAAATATATTCTGTAAGAAAGGGCAGGAGCACATTGCGTGTTCCTGCTTTTTATGCAATAGGAAATGTTTGAAAAGAGAGAAGCTGTGCTTGACAACGAATCCGTTTCTGTGATAGGTTATAAGCAGACACTTTAATGTGGTAGCGTGGTAATAAACTGAAAATAAAGGATGGAGATTTTATGAAGAAATTTATGGCATTATTACTTGTTGCAGGGATGACATTGTCGCTGACAGCGTGTGGAGGTTCCACTGATACAGCAAAAACGGATCAAGCAGACGGAAAAGATACATTTACTGTTGGATTTGACCAGGATTTTCCGCCGTTTGGTTATGTGGGGGATGATGGCGAATTTACAGGGTTTGACATTGAGATGGCGACGGAGTGTGCAGCGCGTATGGGCAAAAAGATTGTGTTACAGCCGATCGACTGGGATGCAAAGGATATGGAGTTAGAAGCCGGTACGATCGACTGTATCTGGAATGGATTTACGATGAATGGACGTGAAGATCAGTATACATGGACAGATCCATATATGGACAACAGCCAGGTGGTTGTGGTAAAGAAAGATTCCGGAATTAACACACTTGCGGATCTTGCAGGAAAAGTGGTGGAGGTACAGAAAGAGTCTGCCGCAGAGACCGCATTAAACGATGAAGAACATGCAGATCTGACGGCTTCCTTTGCACAGCTTTTATCGGTAGGCGAATACAACACCGCATTTATGGATCTTGAGTCTGGCGCAGTCGATGCTGTTGCGATAGATATCGGTGTCGCACAGTTCCAGATTGAGGGAAAAGAAGATCAGTATCAGATTTTAGATGAGACGATTTCCTCAGAACAGTATGCGGTTGGATTTTTCCTTGGGAACACAGCACTTCGCGATGAGGTGCAGAGCACTTTATTAGAGATGGTAGAGGACGGCTCATTCGCAGAAATATCCAACAAATATTTCGGTTATGATGTCTGCACGCTCGGCAAATAACAGCGCATTGGTTTTACAGTAGAAAAAGATAGGGGTTCTTTTTATATGAGCTTTCAGGTAATGATTTCCCAGCTTGGTTCCGGGATGATGACAACAATTCAGATTTTCTTATTAACACTTATTTTTTCACTGCCGCTTGGACTTCTGGTAGCCTTCGGAAGAATGTCAAAAAATGCTGTGATAAGAACGATCACCAAAATATATATTTCCATTATGCGTGGAACACCCTTAATGCTACAGCTTTTGGTGGTATATTTTGGACCATACTATATTTTCGGCGTGAATATTTCGTCAAGCTACCGCGCATATGCGGTTGTGATCGCATTTGCAATCAACTATGCTGCATATTTTGCAGAGATATACCGTGGTGGTATTGAGTCCATGCCGGTTGGACAGTATGAGGCGGCAAAAGTATTAGGCTATGGAAAAACACAGACATTTGTAAAGATCATCCTTCCACAGGTGATCAAGCGTATTCTTCCGTCCGTGACCAATGAGGTGATCACGCTGGTAAAAGACACGTCGCTTGCGTTTTCCATTGCTTATGCAGAGATGTTTTCACAGGCAAAGGCACTGGCAGCTTCACAGAAGAGCATGATCCCGTTTGTGGCAGCCGCGATATTCTATTATGTCTTTAACTATGTGGTGGCATTTATCATGGAATTTTTTGAGAAAAAGATGAGTTATTATCATTAGAGATACAATCGTAGTAAAATTAAGGCAAAGAGGAAATGATATGAATTTACTGGAAATGCAGCATGTAAAAAAGGGCTTCGGCGAAAACGAAGTTTTAAAAGATATCAGTTTAAGCGTTGCAGAGGGCGAGGTTGTCTCCATCATCGGACCTTCTGGTTCCGGAAAATCCACCCTGCTGCGATGCGCGACACTGTTAGAGCAGATGGATGACGGAAGCTTAACGTATATGGGGGAAAAGGCGGCAGAGAGTATCAATGGAAAAACGGTTTATGCGAAACCGGCAGATTTGAAAAAGATACAGAGACATTTTGGACTGGTATTCCAGAATTTTAACCTGTTTCCACATTATTCTGTCTTAAAAAATATCATTGATGCCCCGGTCAGTGTTCAGAAGCGGAAAAAAGAAGAGGTTGTTGCAGAAGCAAAGGTATTACTGGAGAAGATGGGATTAAGCGGCAGGGAAGATGCCTATCCATGTCAGCTTTCCGGCGGACAGCAGCAGAGGGTATCCATTGCGCGGGCACTTGCCATGCGGCCGGAAATATTATTTTTTGATGAACCGACTTCCGCGCTCGACCCGGAACTGACGCTTGAGATCCTAAAAGTCATCCGGGAGCTTGCGGAGGAGAAAATGACGATGGTCATTGTCACGCATGAGATGAACTTTGCAAAAGATGTGTCAAACCGTATGATCTTTATGGATAAAGGTGTGATCGTGGAGGAGACGACACCGGAGTTATTATTTACTTCGACAAATCAGAGAACGAGGGAGTTCCTTGGAAAATATCATGACATGGCGTAGTGGTCGCATGTTTTGTATAAAAAATCATCTGTCCTGCATGGAAAAAAATATTTGACATCAAATGCGTGGATCAATATAATAAAGAACGGTAAAAAGATGTGAGATGTAATGTGAATCATAAACTCACATCTTTTTCTATGCTTTGAGAAATACTAGAAGAGAAAATGGAGGAACAGTGATGCAGAAAATCTGGGTATGTGGTGCCCGCGGTCAGATTGGCCAGGCAGTGAATGATGTTGTGGATAAATTGGAATTTGAAATGTTAGATACAGATGTGGATGACCTTGATGTGACGGATACAGATGAAGTACTTCGTTTTGGCGAGATGAACCGCCCGGACATCATCATCAATTGTTCCGGTATGACGGATATCAGTTCCTGTGAGGAAAATCCTTCGCAGGCGTTTAAAGTAAATGCACTGGGAGCCAGAAATCTGGCGATCGTTGCAGCAAAAATGCAGGCAAAAATGGTACAGCTTTCCACAGATGACGTGTTTGACGGCAAAAGCACAGAGCCTTACACAGAATTTGACATTACAAATCCGGGAACGGTTTATGGAAAGTCCAAGCTTGCGGGGGAAAACTATGTGAAAGAATTCACAACAAAACATTTTATCGTGCGGAGCACCTGGGTGTATGGAAAGGGACAGAACTTTATCAGTGATTTCTTGAAAAAAGTGGACGCAGGCGAACAGTTATCGATTGCCTCCGACCAGTTTGGATCACCGACGAGCGCAAACGAACTGGCAAGATTTTTATTACATCTTGTGCATACAAGCGAGTACGGAACTTACCATGCGACGAACAAGGGCGTGTGCAGCCGTTATGCGTTTGCACAGGAGATTTTGAAAATGACAGGAAAGACGGCTTCCATGCAGCCGGTTCCAACTGTCATGTCGGATTTTTCCAAGGTGAGACCGGCGTATGCGGTGCTCGATAATTTTATTATGAGCATGGTTCCGATTTATGATTTCCCAGACTGGCAGGATTCCCTGAGAGAATATCTGGAAGAGAGGGGATTATATCATGCAGAATAGAGTTCAAAAGAAGAAAAAGATAAGCCTTACCACGATGATCTTTATTGCGCTTCTTGCAGGAGCTTTGGCCGGTGTGATCATCAACTATCTGATTCCATCAAACTACGTGGTGGATGATATCATTGTGCAGGGTGTCTTTTATATTGTCGGACAGGGATTTATCCGTCTGATGCGTATGCTCGTCGTTCCGCTTGTATTCTGCTCCATCGTCTGCGGAAGCATGGCAGTGGGAGATACGAAAAAGCTTGGAAGCGTCGGTGTGAAGACACTAATTTTTTATCTGTGTACGACAGCGCTTGCGATTACCGTTGCGCTGTCAATCGCCAATATTTTTAATCCGGGAAAAGGACTTGATATGTCACAGATCCAGGTGACTTCCACCGTGAGTGAGACAACACAGTCCATGAGCATGACAGAAACACTGTTAGACATTATCCCGGTCAATATTTTTAATTCCTTAAGCGAGGGAAATATGCTGCAGATCATTGTGTTTGCATTGATCCTCGGTGTGATTCTCGCAAACATGGGAGACCGTGTTGACATTGTGAAGAACTTCTTTGGACAGTTCAATGATATTATGATGGAAATGACGATGGCTGTCATGAAGCTTGCACCGATCGGAGTGTTCTGCCTGATCGCAAAAACATTTGCAGAGATCGGTTTTGAGGTGTTCATCCCATTGTTAAAATATATGTTCTGCGTTCTGCTTGCACTCGCAGTGCAGTGTTTTGTGGTGTACCTCGGATTGCTGAAAATATTTTCAGGGCTCAACCCGTTTATTTTCATCAAGAATTTCTTCCCGGTTATGGCGTTTGCATTCTCAACCTCAACTTCGAATGCAACCATTCCAATGAATATTGATACGCTTGCGGAAAAAATGGGTGTTTCTAAAAAAATTTCATCTTTCACGATCCCGCTCGGAGCGACCATTAACATGGATGGAACATCGATTATGCAGGGTGTGGCGGTTGTGTTCACCGCGCAGGCGTTTGGAATCCCGCTTGACATGATGGATTACCTCACCGTCATTGGAACCGCAACACTTGCCTCCATCGGAACCGCCGGAGTGCCGAGTGTGGGACTGATCACACTGACGATGGTATTTAATTCCGTTGGACTTCCAATCGAGGGAATCGCGCTGATCATGGGTATCGACCGAATCCTTGATATGACACGTACCGCAGTCAACATCACAGGAGACGCTGTCTGCACGACGATCGTTGCCTCGTGGAATAAGGCGGTGGATAGAGATGTGTATTATAATCGGAAGTAAGTGGGAAACATCAAGAGGGTATTTGAGCGAATGGAACTTTCGATAGAAGTTCGTGCCAAATAAGCGCAAAGTTTTGGAGGCAGCACGTTAAAATTAAAATATTTAAATGAAAAGATTCTATATAAAATTAATGACATAAAAGACCCTGTGAATTATTTCACAAACAAAATAAAATGTCAGAATAGATTCATATAGAAAAAATGTTTCGAAAAAACTCTATAAATAAAAGGAAAAATCATTCAATCTTTTACTTTGAATGATTTTTTCTTTTATTAATGGAATCACTTATGATGAAAAAATGATATAGATACATTTAGTTAAAAAAGGGATAGTTTGAGCAGAAAAAAAGGAGTATTTTTACATAATTATTTTGTATAGATACAAAGTGTTATTATTTTGCCATTTTTGGTTAAGTGTTCTTAAGTTCTCTGATAGACCCTGCCACACCATAATATTCAATATTATACTTTTTTGCGCAAAATCACTTGTAAGTTCCATGATAATAGGGTATGATAAACAAATCTTATCAATCTGACCCATTCAGCTATTTCAGCAGCATTCCCAAATGAGAAAGGATGGAGAACACTATAAGTATTTATCAACAGGCTTTAGAGGAAAAAGCATTTTTGGAAAGACAAATTGGTGAATTGGAAAAAAGAATAAAAAAATATCCAAAAGGAAAACTTATTTGCTGCAAATCAGATGATCATGTGAAGTGGTATTTGAGCGAAAACGGTAAAAGACAATATATTCCGAAAAAGAAACGGAAGTTTGCAGAGCAACTGGCACTCAAAAGATATGAAAAGTTAAAACTTCAGGAAATGATGAGTGAAAGAATGGCAATTGATTTTTATTTGAGGCATCATTCAGATAATACAGCAGAGAAAGAATTATTGGCGAAAAGCGGTTTTCAGGAATTGCTAGAACCATATTTTAAAAATGCTGTGCAGGAATTCGAAGAATGGATGCATCGAAATTACGAGACAAATACATTTCATCAGGAACAGCTTATTCATAAAACATGTTCTGGCATTTATGTACGTTCGAAATCGGAAGCAATGATTCTTATGCTGTTAGAGCAGAGGCATATACCATACCGGTACGAAAGTGAATTGCATTTAGGTAATCGTGATATATATCCTGATTTTACATTAATACATCCCAAAACAGGTAAAATGCTATATTGGGAGCATTTTGGAATGATGGATGATGCAAAATATTACCGGGACGCCTGTGCAAAACTGGAATTCTATTTATCAAATCAAATATATCCATTAGATCAATTAATAGTAACATTTGAGACAAAAGAAAACCCATTAACTACAGAAAAAATTGAAAAAACAATTCAACTATATTTTGGATGATGCGAAGCTAAATGGCGGATTGATAAGATTTTTTGGTTGACAAATACAAACGTGTTAGTGTATTCTAACCTGGCTAACGGTTAGATAAAACTAATCAAAAGCAAAAAGATTACATAGAAAGAGAGCACGATATGAAAAAAATAATTCGCGCAATTTATTTAGTACTGGCATTTTTATTCCTTGGAATTGGTATTGCAGGGATTGTTCTTCCGATTCTTCCAACGACGCCGTTTTTGCTTTTGACGGCAGCGTTATTCGCAAAAAGTTCGGAGAGGTTTCATAAATGGTTTGTCTCGACTAAGTTATACGATAAATACATTGATCAGGCATTGAATCGAAAAGCAATGACAAAAGAGACAAAGCGTAAGGCGATGGCAACACTTGGAATTATATTCTTGGCAGGTTTTCTTTTTTCGCCGGTATGGTATGCAAAAGCAATCATCGTGGTGATCGCAGCAGGACATTTGTATTATTTCTTGGCTAAGATTAAGACAGTGGAAGAGTCTGAGGAAGAAAGCCAGAACGAGAGACTTATTCCAGAAGAATAAATTACAAAATACATGAAAAGCAAATGACGAAAATGTAACAAAAGGATAAGAAAGACTATGACATCAGAAGAAAAACGGGAGCATGAAAAAAAGGCGGTAGATCTGATGATCCGGATATACTGTCATGGAAATCATCATACAAAAGGAAAGTCATTGTGCAAAGACTGTGAAGAACTGACCAGTTACTGCAATCTGCGCACAGACAAATGTCCTTTTATGGAAACAAAAACTTTTTGCAGTGCCTGTAAAGTGCATTGCTATTCAAAAGAAAACAAAGAAAAAATCCGGAAAGTGATGCGGTATGCAGGTCCGCGTATGCTGTTATATCACCCTGTGCTTGCGATTAAGCACGCAGTCATTACATTAAAACAGAAACAAGAGCTGAAAAAGCAACAGGACCGGTCATTCATATAAAATAAATCAATAAGAAACGGAGTAAAACATGTTCCACAAAAGACTCTTAAAAGAATTTAAAGAAAATCAAAAATTAGTAGCAGGCATGGTCATGACACAGTGGATCACACTGTTGGCAAATGTTGTGCTTGTTTTTGCGTTAGCCCTCTTTGTCAGCAATTTGCTGCAGGGACAGACACAGGGAAAGCTGCTTTGGATACTGCCGGTGACGCTGATCGCAGTCATGCTGGTACGCGGCATTGCAAACACAGTCAACCAGAAATTATCATTTCAGGCATCTTCGAATGTGAAACGCAGACTGCGTGAACTGACGTATGAAAAACTGATGCGGTTAGGCACAAAATACCATGAGAATATTGCTACTTCGGAGGCAGTTCAGATCAGCACAGAGGGCGTTGACCAGTTGGAGATCTATTTTGGAAAATATGTGCCGCAGTTTTTTTACAGTTTATTGGCACCACTCACGTTATTTGTGATCGTTGGTACGATGAGCATGAAAGTAGCAGCAGTGCTGTTACTGTGCGTGCCGTTAATTCCAATCTCAATCGTGGCAGTACAGAAGTTTGCCAAGAAAATGCTGCAAAAATACTGGGGTACTTACACAGAGCTTGGTGATTCTTTTCTGGAAAATCTGCAGGGACTGACCACGTTGAAAATTTATCAGGCAGACGAACGCTATGAGAAGAAAATGGACGAGGAAGCAGAAAAATTCCGAAAAGTCACGATGCGTGTTTTGATCATGCAGTTGAACTCTATCAGTGTCATGGATATCGTTGCTTACGGTGGAGCAGCTATCGGCATGATCTTAAGTGTTCTGGAACTAAGAGCCGGTGCAATTTCGCTGGCACAGTGTTTCTTTATCATTATGGTGTCGGCAGAATTTTTCCTGCCACTGCGTATGCTCGGTTCTTTTTTTCATATTGCAATGAACGGAAATGAGGCGGCAAACAAGATTTTTGCCCTGTCAGACAGTGCAGAAAAAGAAAAAGGAACGAAGACTTCCTGTGATGGAGATACGATTTGTTTTTCACACGTGACATTCGGTTATGAGGAACATCAGCAGGTGTTAAAGGATGTTTCATTTACGATTCCGGAAAAAAGCTTTACGGCAATTGTCGGAGTTTCCGGCTGCGGAAAGAGCACGACCGCATCGCTTTTAATGGGAGATCTGGGTGAGAACAGCGGAGAGATCACCATTGGTGGTGTGCAGGTAAAGGAGCTGGAAGAAGCCTTTTTACATAAGAAAATAACCCGTGTCCGGCATGATAGTTATCTGTTTGCAGGAACATTAAGGGATAATCTTGCTATGGCGATGAAGTCGCCGGATGAAGATAAAATGTATGCGGCTTTAAAACAGGTGGAACTCTATGACACCGTTATGGAAAAGGGCGGTCTTTCTATGGAGATCACAGAGAAGGCAGCAAATCTTTCCGGTGGTCAGAAACAGAGGGTGGCATTAGCGAGAGCCATGCTGC
>ENA-ORMS01002307-ORMS01002307.1-human-gut-metagenome-genome-assembly--contig:-NODE-2307-length-13851-cov-9.506451_pt1 | contig 13851 bp, 10 predicted proteins | sample MGYA00242104_ERZ508997 | MGnify/ENA primary metagenome ERZ508997 (study PRJEB26280, sample SAMEA2338704) | human gut metagenome | biome: human gut; feature: human-associated habitat; material: faeces... | reverse complement strand
GTGAGGATAATCCACGGCAGCACGCTTCACAATCAAGTCAAGCACTTTCTGCGAACTACCTATGAACATCACCGTACCACTTTTTTTTAGTTTGTTCATTTCGAAAGAGAATAAATCCCAGCCAGCTATTCTTTCCTTAGGCTGACTCTAAGCCTTAACCACTTGCACGCCTTTACGATGCTCACACCATCCGGAATCAACACATCGCCATTTGTCAGGGCATCAGCAAAAAGCTGATCCTTCTTAGCGGTGTTAAAAGAGTGCGCTGTTATTGTGTTAATGAGCAATTTGCCCTCTGGTAATGAGGTCAATTCCGCCTTAATACTATATTTACGAAGTATAAGCAACTTACGAAAAAGCAACGTCAACAACTCCTTGCGGCTCTTCAGTCGCAAGGCATCGACATTTTGAAAATCGAAGCCTACGAATATGCTGATGTCCCAGGCATCAAACATCTGTTTTTCTATTTTGCAGAGGATAGCAAGAAAGCTATTCCTTACTTCATGCTAGATAACGAGATTTGGGAACAAATCCAATTATTCATTATACAAGATGTAAGATAGAATGGAATCTTTAGCTACATGAATAATCATTTACTTCCATCAATATCAATTCCCCAATAAGAGCATAAGGATTTTAATCCATCGTCATATGGTTGTTGTCTAGTCAAAGCAGATAACTTATTTGTAAAGTCAGACGTATCATCAGTTTTCTTCATGATCTGTTTTACAACAGTTTTGTTTTCAGATACTAATTTCAGGATTTCAGGGTCATCCAAAAATTCTGAACGTAGAATCTTATTCAAAGACTTTTTAGAGCCTTCCAAATTACCATACAAGAAAAGCCATTTACCAAAGTACCTCAATTTGTCTTTATTGACACAAGAGTTATTAACAAAGATATCTCTCACTTCCTTGAAGACTATAGAACAGTCATATCCCATATCGTTCAAAATCGTGATTGCTTTTTCTGTCAATTCATTCGATATTGAAGTATCAGAATTACCCAGTGCATAACCACGCATAATCTCCTTGAAAGCATCAATATAGAACGCAAGTGACTTTGGATGATAAACGCACAACAATTTAAAATTATAGTCATTAGAGACAAGACTATGTTTCCATGCTTCTTGATCTAGAGATTCAAGATATTCCTCGACCATTCCTAAACAATGCTTAGAAATTTGAAGTTCCGAGGAATTCTTCATATCCCCAACGAGACTAATAGACAACGATGGAACATCTTCCAACGTTACAGAAGAAATATATTCTTTCCAATCGTTGAATCTAGTAAGAATGACTTGCGATTCTAATTTTAAGTTCTCATGTATAGTATCATAATTCACCAATGCCTTTTTTACATCCATAGTTGAAACGCCATACCTACTTGTCGTCAGTTTTCTTGCAACATCTGCAACATACGGCACAGCACTAAAGTTGTCTAATTGAAGTAACAAATCACCATAGCAGATATAGTATTCTATGCAGCTTGAAACTTTCTCTGTTTGTTCTTCAGACAAAGCACCAACACTATTCAGCAAGAAACTACGTATATTACTATTATTAGAATATCGAGAAATAGCCATAGCCAAAACATCCGGATACAATTCGGCATCTTTCGACAATGCATTGAGCATATTGTAAATTTCATTGTCATTAATATAGTCAGAGATATCAATCGGTTTATCATCCACAGCTATCTCTTTCAATCTACAAAGAAGTTTGGCTTCAATTTGAATATTCGAGGTATTCTCAGCAACTAACTGCTTAATTTGTTCTTTATATCTTGGAAGTTCTACCTCATTTTTCAATAAAGGATAGAGTTTCATATCTGCGAGTTTATTTACATCTAAATTCACAAGGTAATCATCCATTTTCTCTTCATCTACAGCAAGACCATACTCACCGAAATTGTCTTTTCTATTTTCTACTAATTGCAAGTATTGTTTTGGTGAAATAATTGTCTTACGGTCCGATGTTTTTCTATCTTCTTCTGAAATAAACTCATGTAATTTATCAATACCATTGATGTAATTTTGCAAATCAAAGCCATCATAGATATTAACATGATAAACTGTTAGCAAGTGCGCATAATAATCCTTTTTCTCCGATATATGCTTTAGTAAAATACCATGATATTCCTTGTATTGTTTATCTTGTGTTGCGCTTCCGGGGCAACTTCTTCTATATAATGCATCCCATATTAAAGACGCTTCATGAGAACTATTATCTCCGAAATGCTTCTCCAATGCCAAGGCTGCATTCTCTATGTTAGACACCTCAGTTATTGAATGATTCAAGATTTCCCAATAATTTGCATTTCCTCTCAATTGATCAAGAACTTTCACGTTGTTATCATCCAGCTCTGCAGTCACTTCTCTTGTAAAGACCACATCCATAGCTTTATCCAAAGAGAGTTGATAATACAAAGAAGATATATTGCTTGCCATGTTTTCATCATCAGAATACAGAAAATTCAATCCTTGCAAATACGAAGGATTCAAAATCTCTTCAAGAGGATTCCCTATGATTTTACTTCTTCCAAAGATATACAATGCGATATATTTATCTTCAATTCTCTCATCACATAAATTACGAATAGTGACAAACTGATTAATAAAAGCAATAATTTTGCGAGGACTTTGCTCTTTGGTCAACATATCATATACTTGCAAAACACTATGATCCACAATAGCACTATTGCCAAAAGCTTCTTTCCATCTATCTTTGAAATAATGCATCCAACCAGACAATATTGGAGGTGGAACAGTATAGACTATGTAAAACGTCTTATTAATAAAGTCATCACCATACACAGTAATAGCATTATCTTTACCATCACACTGTCTAACCAAATTCTCAGATTGAAAGGCATTACGTATATGCAATCTATCGAATGGAACTATTATTCTTATATTAGTATACTTTTCCTCTGAGAAACAAGAATGAATTGCTGCCCAAAGTTCCTGTACTTTTTGCTTTGGCAATCGATCCATATTGTCAATTACCAAAATCAAAACAATGTCATTATTTTGTTTCAGACCATTATCTATTTCATGTATCCAGTCTTTGAATTGTCTGCTAGAAGGTTCCTTCTCTGAAATAGTTTCAAACTTTGTCTCTTCTTTAATATCGTCTTTATAAATTAAGAAAAACTCAGAAAGGCATTTTTCCCATGTAAAATCTTGCTTGTATTTATCTTTCATCTTTCCATAATGACGATACCCGAAAAAGCCATAAGCTGCGATATAAGGTATAACTAGAACAGCTTGCTTTAACCATTCTACAGAAACCAAAGAAGCAAGATGAGTAACAAAAGGAGTCAATAAGATAGTGAACAAACTCACGATAGTACCTATTCCTATTGCTGGAATTGTTTTTGTACTCGTATGTTTCTTCTTTGCTAAAAGATTCTCCAAACTATCTTTCCAACTATTTTCATCTAAGATAGGCGTTTGCCCTTTCACTAAGTCAGAAGTAAGTTCTTCCAAAATCGTTCTTCTCTGAAGATCAGTTTGATGCCCCCATGCATCATAGGTAAAGAAATGATACTTGGCACCATTCGAACTCACAGAAAGTTCTTTTTGTATCATTCCAACAAGATTGGATTTACCAGAGCCCCATCCTCCATCAATACCTATAATGGTGCAATTATCATCATTGCGTATCTCATCGGAAATTTCTATAGCCAGCTTTCGATGAGCACCACCTTCAAACAAGTCATCATTACAAGGTACCTTACTTAAAAGTTTACCTTTTCTCATAGCATCCACTTATAAAATATTCAAATATTATGCTTTTACAATCTTCTCATGCCACCCTATCATGGTCTTAGCCTTTTATCCCAAGATAATTCTATCTGTCTCTGCTTGCAGTTTTCAGACATTTGTTTCAACAAATCTCTGTTACCCTCCAATTCATTCAAGATAGTTGCGAAGGATTTAGAGGACTTAGAAGGATTGGTCAAAAGAATCTTCTTGCCTACTTTATCATTTACAGCATCACCTTGTCCACAAGTATCAAAGCAAACAATACATTGGCGAACTTAAAATAGAGCCACAAGACAATGAGAATCAAGCCTTCATTATAGACGAACGTCTTAAAAAGAAAGTTGTGAATCTCCTTTGTCACATCATTTTTTGCAAGCCCATGAAAGTCAATGTATAAAGAACTCGTAATCTCCCTTTGTTCATTCAATAAGTTGAATAAAGTATTTTCAAATCTCTCATCTTGCATAAAACGGATTTGCTTATCATTTGATTTTTTCTGTTCTATAAGCGTCCAAATAAGTAAAAAGAAGCTTATCAAACCTACAATCGGAGCGGTTGTACCTCCTATAGTATCACCCACGGCTCCAGTATCTTGGTTAAAAGAAAAGAATTTGCACAAAGAATTCATACACAAAACACTAGGAGCAAAGAATACAACCCAAAAAAGCACAACTATTATTAAAAGCCAATATTTCACTTTCATAATCTTTCTATTTACACCACCTCAGCATTTCCATAAAGCCTCACATCAACCTTATATTGTCCAAACAAATCAAAATCGTACTCTATGATTCCATAGCTATTTACATCATCAGAAGTACCTGTAGAATGTAAGTATAAACTTCTCTTCTTATATTGTTTTAATACTTCTTCATGAGGCAACCTCTGCGACTTATAAGTTGTGGTGCAACTTATCAATTTATCCTTGGGCAATAAATCCAAAAGATTAGCAGAGCCTTTAGATGAATGATGAGGAATTTTAATAAAAGTTGCTCTTCCAAAATAATCTGGATAGATATGATTGATAGTTCTATCTTCTATATCACTACAATAATGAAAGAAATAGCTATCGCCTATGTCTAAGCATAATGATATAGAGAAATCATTTTTATGAATGTATTGTTGTTTTTCCTTGTAATTGTGCCTTGCTTCAGCAATGTATTCTGCATGAGGAGATAATGCGTAAAGCCGTACATGAAGTTTATCATCCAACAAAGAACAAAGATCAAAGCTTGTAACTTGCGAAAGCCCTTCCTCATTACAACTTATAGGTTTAAATGCCTTATGCAATCGAGAATTATGGGCAAAAATCGAATCAATAATTTGCTTATCACCCTCATTATACTTTACGCAATCTTCATCTCTCCCCTCTATGCCATAAGGAACTAAGATATAGCTTCTGTCATCACAAAAATTTTCTATCAAGGTATCAACACCTACCGAATGGTCTTTGTCGGGATGGCTCCAACACAACAAGTCTATATGCTCTACATGAAACTTATCAAGCAGTTCCTTAGTCTTGTTCACGTCACCTTTAGCATAGCAATCTACAACCATTGAGTAGAAAACATGCTCATGATTATCCATAAACAATGTCACAATACTTTCACCTTGGTCTGAATAGCCTATGACAAATATTCGCAGGCGAACATTCTTATAATCTTCAATATTGAACTATCGCATCGCCACATGTACGAATTGTCAAATCGTGAAAAGAGGAAACTTTCTTTTTTATCGCTGTTGAAGAAGAATAACGAACATGTGACAACCGAATTGGCTCTACAGGCTTTTCGACAACAGAATAAAGACAATCCTTAGCTCTTCTATTACTTTTAGGCTTCACGCTTTTATCATCAAAGATTAAATCAAAAATATCATTCTTGTCCATTTTTCAAATTTTTAATCAGAAAATCTGCATTAACAGAATATTTAAACAGCTTGAATAAGCAATTATTTATGTTCTCTGTCACTTTTTGTATATTTTCAGGAAGTTGCAGATTTTCTTGCATAATGATTTCATTATCTACATAGCCATCAATATCCATCAAAACTTGATACAAGGTATTTTGATTGGTATCAACAACTTCACGGCACATGCGCCCATAATTCACTTTTATTTTAAAAACTCTATCAATAAAAGAATCAGAATAGTTTATTTCATGGGCTGTAGAAGCAGGCTCATCAATGATATTTCCAAAAAACAAGCCTGAATTAAAGACATTACCTATATCTTTAACAGATTCAAATACGCAACCTCCGATTTTTCTTATTCCCAACCTTGCAACTTTCAAATATGTACAGTAAGATTTCAGTTTCAACATATACATACATAAATATTGCAAGTAATCGTCTATCATCGAATAGTTCTGACAGCTGATTGTGAATGTTGTGAAATATGACGTAATATCCATAACTACATCATCTTCATGCCCTTCAAACTGTGGAGAAGAAAAACGATGAATCGTTTCCTTTTTCAATTCATCCAAAGGAATAGCCAAAGTATCAGCCACATCCTTTAAATTAGAGAACCGAAATGTAGCCTTATTCATGGATCCTCCCTTGTCATAATCACCAAATTTTCCACACAAGTCCCCATCTTTCATGAATTGTTCTATCCATTCCGTGATGGATGGAATACCAGTATAGTCTATTCGTATAATAATTTTTTTCAACAAGTCACTGCGTACTTGTTGTCTTGTGATAGATAAAGCATCCATATTACTTAATTTTAGTTAGAATATATTCACTCAATTCTAAAATACGTTCAGATTTAATGACATATCCCAAATTGTTTGGTATAGAAGATAAAGCATAAGGTGTCTGAGTTGCATCGGGTACTGTCTTAACACAAATTTCTCCTTCTATTGTCTGTTGTGGTCCGCCATAAAGCAATCCTAAAAGATATATACGATTAATACCAAATTGGATTCCACCGAATTTATCTTTGACATTCCCTATGTTACATATTAGTACAGGTGAACCACTTGAGCCAGGGAAACACGCAGCATCTATAACAAACTCTTTCTTGCCATTGAAATCAAGCCACGCAGGTGTCGCTGTAATTCCTTTTCTTACCAAAGGAATATTATTCACTTCATCCCAAAGAGCATTAGGATATCCTATCATGATAATATCCTCCACGGAATCTAATTCTTTCAACTGAGCAACTGTCGGAATTAAACTCTTGTCAAAATGCTGATGAAACAATTTTAAATCAGCTCCTTCCATTTGCCTCAATAAAGGTTGAAAAGCTATAGCACACAAATCAACAGATGAATCTGGATGATAAAAAACCAAACCAGAATTTATATCAAACCTAAACTTATATGGCTCACCATAAATAGGATTACCACTTTCATCTGCTCGTGAAAAGTTAATCTGAGCATGAGGCATACCATGCAAAACATGTTTATTTGTTAAGACAACTGGTATTGTACCCTTATCGACTAAAATGTCATAAAAGAATCCCGTACCATATTGTTTACAACCAGCATCATCAAAAGCCATGATTCTTGTTGTTGAAAATTCAAGCTTTTCAAATAAAGATAATTGTTGAGTCATAGTATAAATATTACTGAATATGCATTCCTTAGGTTCCTCAAATCTCAGCTTTACCACTGTGATTCAAGTACTTAGAGAATTCTGCATTACAATATTTCATTTTTTTTATCCTCATCTCTAACAAAAGAGTGAGATTCATGATGCAAAAATAGATATAAATTATGGATTTCGCAAGTTTTTTATATCTTTTAACAGTAAGTTGAACTTCATACCTACTTTACTTTCACAAACTTACACTCCACGCTGCATGCCATTGCTATCAAACCTTCTATCAACACTATGAAGCGCTTGTCCTTCGCCCCCTTCACTCGCTGGTAATAACCAGAGATGCCAGCAAGTGGGCCATCGCCGATGACCACCCTTGCATTCTTCCGAAGCTGCCCCATCGTCTGGGGAGTGAGAAACTCGGGCTCGTCATAACCGTCCGACTCGTAAAGACGGATGAAGTCATCCATCTGTCTCTGTGGCACAACTATCGGAGACAAGGGATTTAGAATGAACTGCAGGATGTCCAGCCCCTTCTTCACTTTCATGATGCCATTGTAGCTGTCATGCACGAAGACGAAGTTGTGGATAGCCGGCTCCTCCCACGTTACAATTTCACCATCCCGAATCTCCTGCATTTTCTTCATCGGGATAAAATTCTCTATATGGTGAGCATCCAAGAGTGCCTTGACCTTCATCTCCCGACGAAAAGGAGAACTCATCGCATACCACAAGATTTCATTGGGATCACAAGATAACCTCATATTGTCTTTTGATTGTTTTCCAACTGCTTCATTCTCTTCAATAGCAGAGAGTTAAGTAAGGACTTTATTTTTCTTGCCAACCTATCGTTATCTATTTTGACGATAGCAGCAAAATACAGTTAACTATAAAACACAATTTCTCATACCCTCTATAGTATCATCATAGCGTTTTATATACTTATCTACGATTTGGATAGATAAGTCATCAAGATGAGAGCATCTATTATAAATATCTCTCAATTGCATATTCCGAAGTTTTTCCAAATCTTCAATAGTGTCAACTAAAGCTTGAGACGGATTATCAACAACCTCATCGTTGACTTCAAATCTTTGAGTAGCCGTCAGTTTCTTTGGTTTTATCTGCTTTAATAACTGCCTGCAAGACATATAAGGCTGGTTTTGAGCTAACCAATTATAAACTGCAATAAGGCACGTCATCTGCTGTTTTTCTCTCTCATCAAGTTGCTTGATCTCAACGACATCAACATAACCATCAAAAACCTGATGAAATAAGCTTTGCAATTTTTTCAACTTATCCTGTGCATCCAGCAATATCATCGTCATTCTTTGAACATCATTGATGAAGCCACCTGAAGGCTGGTAACACTGTCTGAAGAAGATTGTCAAATCAGTAGAATAATGAGAATACAAGGAGTTTAATTTCTTCAAATTATCTTTTGCACTTTGGTCTTCATTCTCCTCTTTGTTAATTTCATAACCTAATCCGAATCTATTTATTTCAGTTGCAGGCAACTCTATGTGAGTATTTAAAATCTTATCACACACATCATAAGAAACTTGATCCATTTTGGCATTGTACGCCTTTTCTACTCGATGAATGTCATCAACACCTTGCCAATATTCTTTTATTACATCAACAAATAGCTTACGCAAAGTTATCAATTGATCACAATAAGCCTTTCTGGAAGGAAGAACATAGCTTTTTTCATACAAATGCACTATCATTGTGCGCGGTTCTTGCATATCATCAAGCGATAACTTTTCTCTACTAATATGCTTTTCAAAAGTCAAATCTATATCTTCAAAAATCTCATCTTTTATGATCTCTGAATGATATACATCTGCATTTGGAAATGCTTTTCTCAGCAAATCAATATGATGCAGATTAATGCGATGCATTATATCTCCATCTCCATTTTCAAATTGTTTCCCTGCAGTAAAATAGTCTAAGAAAGTAAGACATTTAACCTCATTTTCACAAATATCAAACTCCAAGATATTATTTTGGATGCGAAATTGTTTAACGAAGTTTTCTTCCAGTTGACTAAATGTGGTAGAATCGTAACCAGCCAATTTCAGTCCAAGAAGAACATCTGCCATCTCTTCCAAATTATTAGGAGCTTTAGCATCTATCTTAAAATCAGCAAATTCTGGCTTATAAGAAAGCTGCAAATTACATATCGTTAAGAATTTTGCCAACCAAAAATAGTCACGCCACTCTTTAGGCTTTTCCAAAGAAATGGAACTATCAAGCCATTTACATAAATAGAAATAGACCTCAGTCTGCGAAGAAAATCTTTTTCTTACATCATCCATCGTAATACCTATTTGGCTACCAAACAATTTATCAACAGACTCATCTAGTTCGATTTCCGTAAAGTTAACTGGCACTAACACTTGCCAACAAAGAGACGCAGTTTGCCTTAACCAGTCAAACGCTGCTTGATTATTATCTATATAATGCTTAACTCCACACCATACCAATGTTCTTGCCACAATATACGCTTGCATAGAGTTTATCTTCTTACCCTCCAATTCACGCAAAAGAGAATCAGGCGTATATTTTCCTTCATCTATAAGGGCCATAAGAAACAGAGGACTTGTGTTTTCATTAATATGCTCGAATAATTCCATACCGATTTCTCCTAATCCATTTCTATAATTCCTAAATATCTCTTCAACTATGATATGAGTTCTAATGGGGTGAACATCAGAAAATCCTTCACCATTATACTCAAAGAATTCACCTTTCATTTGGTCTATACATCAAGACAGGTCCATTGGAGAAAGATGACACAAGTTCCGAATGGCATTCACAGAGATATTTCCCTGCAAGACATTCGAGACAGATATATACTGAAGAAAGGAGGCATTTACATGATCAAGTCTTCCTATCTGTTCAGAGATTCTTGCCCTTAGAGGAACACCATGTGTCAAGAAATACACATATTCAAGCAATGTTTGAGGATGTCCGGATTCATTCCAAGCCTCTTCAAATATATCAATATGGCACAATCCTCTATCGCATAGATGATCAAAGATATCCTTTGCCTCAGATTCGGTTAAATCTAAGGCAAGAGTAGAATAATGAAGTTTCTCATTAACCTTGTTTTTACACCTATTCCAATCATCCTGCCGGATTGTTACTAAGCATTTAACAAAAGGAGTATCCTCTATTTCATTTACCACTTGAATCCATGAAGTATCGTATGGCAGCACATCTAAATAAACAAAAGCTTCACTCTTCAAGCCTTTCGAAATATCTTTGATGGTGGCAATGATCTGCGATATGTTATTTCGATTTACATATTTAATCTCGTATCGTAAAGGAGTACCACAAATCTTCAAATAACGATATGCTAAACTACTTTTGCCAGAACCTGAGACACCCGTTATGAAAACAAGATTATTGTCTTTCAGCTTCTCATAGAGTTGTTGCAACTTTTCTTCTCTGACAACATCATAATTTTTGGCAATATGTATTTCCTTAGCAGATATACCTTGATAATAAGATATTCCAGAATTAACGTCTTCCTGACTAACGGACTGAAAAAGTGGAATTACTGTTAGTCCAAATTGAGTAAAGAATTCCTTTTGACGCACAGAAAACGCTATAATCTGTCCTACCTGACAACATAAATCATCATAAGTAGCAGACTTTTCATTTATCACAAGATAACAAATCCACTGAACCAAATAATCCTTTACTATTAAAGGCTCAATAGATGGAAATCGATTTTTTAAAACAGATTCAACATAATTTTCCAACTCTCCTTGCGATTTAGACTGCCATAATATTTTTGCAGCAAGCTCCTTGGAAGAAGCATAATCCAAATGAAGAGTTTCCTCTTTTTTGAGCGACTTTACAAGAGAGGACACCTTCGTCAATCTATCAGAAATCACTCCTTTATCATTGCCATGTCCAACCGCCACGAATGATATTTTTACATTTGAATTTTCATCTAAACTGTCCTTACCACGAGAAAACAAAGAAGTAGATTTACCCTTGGAAAACAGATCAGAATACACGATTGTCCCAGAATAACACTTCACCTGTATGGTTTCGATAATTTGGTCATTCAAATATATGTCTAAATCTTCTCTTCCTTCGGGCACGAATACTTCTTTAGAATCAGCAGACTCTATCATTCTATACAACGTATAGAGATATTGAACATGATAACCAAAAACTGTTGATGAAACGGACATAACTATAACCTTTGTCTCAAATCTAATACTTAAAAATCAAGATTAAGCTTTAAATATTTCCTCATATAATTTCTCAATGCTCTCATTCACCATAACAGAAGCGAACACCCTCTCTCCGAAGCTTTTAGAATATTCAGATGCCACAGGCATCAAACATCTGTTTTTCTATTTTGCAGAGGATAGTAGGAAAGCTATTCCTTACTTCATGCTAGATAGCGAAGTCTGGGAGAAGATCTTCCAACTGGTATCCCTTACCCATTCTGGCCATTATATACTTTAATACCCAATTAAATCCTCTTTCATCTTTGTATGCAACTCTGTACCCAAAGCCTCGCTTCTAGGTTTGCCAAAGAATGAACGCTTTAGTTCCTCTACCGCTCCAAATCCCATACGCTCCATCTCTGCCAACTTATCATCATCGAAGTTCTGTTTGTTCTTCAGCAATTGACAAGCAGTAGAATTCAGACTTTGATATCTTTGTTCTAAACCTAGGGTATCTTGATTAACCACCATATTTCCCTCTGTATGAAGCCCGATTGTGAAGTCTGTTTCTGATACTGCAGTATAATTCACACCAATCAGTTGGTTTGAATAGAAATAAGAAAGATTTTCTATATTAGCCTCATAAGGATTAGCAGCTACCGGATTCGTCATTTTGAGCTGATTACAAGATTTACAACTTGGTACCAAATTGTAAAAACACATAGCCAAAGCTGGATACTCATCACTCCCTTTAGGATAGAAATGGTCAAACTCCATAGTACGTTTCGTCTGAGTACCCTGCATCACTTCAACTACATCCAGAAACTCATGCTCGCAATATGGACAAACCTTCAACTTCATCTTCTCAAACAAAGCATACGAATTATAGGTTTCTTGTCGATCAACATATTTCGAGATACCATTTGAGAATCTGTTTATATACACCTTCTTCATATAATCAAATTTCAGAAGCTTAGGGCAATTAGCCACCCAACTGGCAAGAGTCGAGCAATCGGCCAGCACAAATTGTTTGAGCCAATCAAAAGGGTCATGTCTGAAATCATACACCTTGCCATAACTTTCAAATCCAGGAAGATCTATAACCTTCTGATAAAAGTCCTTGCGTTGTTCCTTGCGCATGATATCAGCCACATAACTTTTTACCGCTTCATAATGAAGCTGCTTCAATTCTTCTATATTCGGGAATAATAGTCTTATCATCTTATTGCAACTTTTCCAACAACATACTGAAACAATGACGAATCAATGTATCACCTATATTCGGAATCAATTGGCGAATCATCGTAAGTTCTTCTTTTTCAGATAAAGAAAGCTCACGCTTTCTAGATACCAATGATTTTAACAGCTCAAACTTATCTTCCAAGAAAATACGAGCCTGTTCCCCGATGGTATATTTCAAAAAGAAGCCATCTGCCATAATACTATGAACATTGGCAGCATAATAAGGTCTCTCACTTTTTGAGATAATACACTTACCATACTCATCATAGTTCATTTTAATAACCTGGGATGCCATAACATCAGATAGCATAAATGGTGAATGAGTACTAATCAGAACTTGCAATTCCGAATTTGGGTTACGTTTACTTAGCAAGACATTTAGATTTCTGATAAAAGTCCTGCACATTTCCGGGTGCATATAATTCTCAGGTTCATCCAGCAAAAGAATGAGATTGGGCTGAATGGCTTCCGAATATTTTTGTCCTTGCGTCAATATTTTAACTTTTACTCCATATTCTTCCAACACGCCCCATATCTTAGCATATTGATACTCACCAGAACTTACATAAGTCCAATGATAAGGTAACAGACATTTTGTAAAAACACCAATTTCGTCTGGTCGATATTGCTCCATCCGTTCAAACACTTCGCCCATCACAGATTTTTCACTAATATCTATATCCATTACAGGTATAGAGAACTCTGTATCTGTGAAGTATTTGTCATCCATCTTACTTAAAAGATGGAAAAAATCTCTAATATCAGAACCAATCTGCCAAACAAGTCCTCGATTACTGGTTTCTTCATCAGTATGGTAATCAATATATTGGCATAACCAATCGATACGTTTCAAAATACCTATTTTCTCTCCATCAGGCAATTCTCTAGGGTCTTCAACTCCCAAATCATATACCATGCCGGCATATCTGTAGTATTTTTCAGGAAACTCATAATCCACCTGTTCTGCCCACTTACGCAAATATATGGCAAAATCTACCATCAAGTCATGTATAAAACGACTCTTGGGAGTAGATTTCTTATCATACTGTACTGGCTTGTCGTATTGCCCGCTTCGAAGATTCTTTTCCTTTTGCTCTT
>ENA-ORMS01002306-ORMS01002306.1-human-gut-metagenome-genome-assembly--contig:-NODE-2306-length-13858-cov-2.960806_pt1 | contig 13858 bp, 8 predicted proteins | sample MGYA00242104_ERZ508997 | MGnify/ENA primary metagenome ERZ508997 (study PRJEB26280, sample SAMEA2338704) | human gut metagenome | biome: human gut; feature: human-associated habitat; material: faeces... | reverse complement strand
TTGCGTACAAAAAATACGAGGCCGTCAAAAGCGCGTCAGGTGCGGAGGGCGCGGCAACAGCGCTCCCCGCCGCATCCGCCAAACAGAATGCGGCAACCTCAACGGTGACCGCCCCTTCAAAAAAGCCTTAATACCTCGGTCAAGAGTGGAAAAATGCTTGCGTTTGTATTGTAAAATTCGGCAAATATTGCGCCTGTAAAAATAACCCCAAAGTGAGTGCATAGGCAGCGGTTTCTGCCTAAAAGTTTTTTGCATATGAACTTTTTGAAGAAAATTGGGCTTGAACCCTTTATAATAATGCTTTTTGGCTCGATACTGTTGGCGTATATTTATCCGCCGATAGGAATTGAGCGCGAGGGCGGGGTGTCGCTCGGGGAAATTGCGAACTGGGGAGTTTCGTTCATATTCTTTTTTTACGGAATGCGGCTAAACCGCGACAAGCTGAAGGCGGGGCTTGTGAATGTGCGCCTGCATATTCTCGTGCACATGTCAACCTTCGTGCTGTTCCCGCTGATAATGCTTGCGGCGATGTGGACGGGAGGGGCTTTCAATTCGGAGGGCAACAGATATTACTTGTGGATTGGCGCATTTTTCCTCGCAACGCTACCGTCCACGGTGTCGTCGTCGGTGGTGATGGTGTCGATAGCGCGCGGAAATATGCCGGCGGCGATTTTTAACGCGAGCGTATCGAGCCTCCTTGGTGTTTTCATAACTCCGCTTTGGATGGGGCTTTTCCTCGACAACATAGACGGGGCGCACAATCTCGGAGACGTGATTTTCAAGCTTGTTCTGCAAGTGATACTGCCGGTGGTAGCCGGGGGATTGCTCAATCCGAAATTCGGGTGGTTCGCGGAAAAACACAAAAAAATTCTCAGAAAGTTCGACGAAAGCGTAATACTTCTGATTGTGTACACGTCCTTCTGCGATTCCTTTTACAAAGAGATGTTTAAGGGGTTTAGCGTCGCGGAAATTATCGAGCTGTCAGTTGCCATGATAGCCTTGTTTTTTACGGCGTACGGCATTATTTGGTGTTTTTGCCGCGCGATGAAATTTAACCGCGAAGACACTATAACGGCTCTATTTTGCGGCTCCAAGAAGTCCCTCGTACACGGATCCGTAATGAGCAAGGTTTTGTTCTCAAACCCGGCGATAATCGGAGTGGTGCTTTTGCCTACAATGCTTTACCACGCATACCAGCTCATAATTGTATCAATAATAGCAAAAAAATGGGCGGAGAGCGATAGAGAATCCGCCTCTTAATCCAAATCGATTGTGCGGAAAAGCTGAGGTGTCTTCACAAATGGCGCAGGGCGAGTTTTGCCTTTATAAGCTCTTTGCTTAATTTTTTTTGAAATAGCACAAAATTGACGCAATATTTATTTGGGAATGATTCTTTTTTTCTGTAATTTAGTAAGAAAAATAAACTGATTAAATTCAAAATTTGTATAATCTTGGTTTTGACTAAATTTGTATAAATTGTAATTAACGTTGCGGAATTTATTTTGCAATTATTTATTGTACACATATATGCGTTTTTTTGTAAATTTCAGAAATGTTGATAGAAAGGATTGTTTTTGGAAAAATATAGAGTGTTTGCTTGGAAATATTTGTAATTGTTTTGAATTGACTATGTAAAAACATACCCTATGAAAAATTACATAAAACCTAAAAAAGGCAATATAATGAACAATTCTAACAATATCCAAAGATATTCAAGTTTCTCAAAGGCGTTTTCAAGTATAGCCTTTTTGCTAATATCATCTTACTCTTATTCCCAGACATACACGGATTATTATTTTATTCCAACAACCGGAGGGAACGCGACGCTTAATTTAGCCGAAAACTACGCTGTCGGCAGTCCGGACGGGGAAGTCGCATCGGAAATTCCGGGGCACAATACAAACGTGTTTATTTCAGCCGATGCCGACGGGTACACAGCCAATACAAACTACCATAACTTCAATGCGCACAACGTGACATTTAAAGTCGGCGATGCCGGAACAGGCGCGAGCGGCGCATGGTTTTTGCTCACAGAAAACAATACGGCTTCAATTACGGGCGATTTCCTTTTTTCCGCGAGGAGTGCCGCTGAATGGAGCCAAATCGAGAGCGGCGTAAAAGTTCTGACAAACTCAAATTTCAGCGTCACCGGAGATTTCATAATAGAAAATAATAATATTGCTGACGCCGATAATGCAGGCTTTAAGTTTGCATTTAAGCACCATTCAACCGACCACACAAATGGCACAGTATATATAGGCGGAAATCTATTGTTCCGCTCTGTAAATAAGGGCACAAATTGGCCAACGGAGCGCATAGAATTTATTACGAAAGTCACGAATTTTTCAGTCAACGGATATGTCGACCTCACACAGCCGATAGTAAGGGGCAGCGAAAATAACCTTATTTGGGATCTTAAAGGAGGCGGCGATTCGGGTCTCGGAGACATCGGGAATATTCAAATCGGCGGTTTGCGCGGCGACGGCGCATTAAAATTGTCAAAGGAAAATTCCACCGTAAATATGGAATTTAGAAACAGCCAAAATTACGAATGGACGGGAACGCTATCGATGATTGATGCAAGCAGGCTAAATATTACAATGTATGCCAACGAATCCAACGCGAAGCAGACCCTGAGGTTCGGCGCGGGTTCCGAGGATTTGGCAGATGGTGATCCCCTTAAAAATTCAACGCGCCACACGCCCGATTCCGTCACAGTGGAAAACGGAATCCTTGAAATGAACACGTCAGGCAACGTATGCGGCACGCTCGCGGTTATCGGCCGGGACGCCGCTTTCGGCGCGACCGGAGTATCATCGGCGTACGAAGACGGAACAATATCTTTCGCGTCGGTAAATTGGAGCAGCGGAGGGTTTATTTTTGACATTATCCCCAATATCGCAAGCGGCGACGTTATAAATGCGGTAGTTGTTGACGGCATAGAAAATTCCGGAACAATCACAGTTGCGGACGGGGCTTCTGACCTTAAAATGACTTTCAATCTCAGCGCGGCGGATTTGCAGCAATTCCTCTTTGACGCAGGCCTTGAATCGTACGAAAGCACGATAATGACATGGGAAACATCGTCCAACCTCGGAGATTATCTCGACGATATACAAATTTTGTCGGACAACGGCGTAAATGTCGCCCTCTCTATTTTGGGGAACAGCCTTGTTGCGACGTTTACGGTTCCCGAGCCCCATGAAACCGCAGCCCTGATAGGTGCTATCGCCCTTTTCGCGGTTTTAGCGCGCCGCAGAATGCGCCGCTAAGGCTTTTATTTAAATTGAGGGCGGAGTTTTCCGCCCTTTTTTATTCTGTAATGCAATATTCCGCGCTTTACGGTGGGAATTGATAATTTGTACGCAAATATTTTTCGGCGCACGCTTAAAAAACGCCTATTGAAGACAATAAAATTTGAATATCTTTTCGTTGCGTTCTCCGCAACTTTTTTAATGTATGGTTATTTTAGCATCAAAGGTTTCTGTACAAAGCGCCTATGGCAGGCGCGGAGTTTCTTCCCGATATGCGCGATTAAAGCATACCAGAAAAATAATTTTGCAAATGCGTTGACCGGATTGCCTTTTTTAGATAAACGTTTTTGTATGAGAGAAGGAGAATTTACGGCAATTTTATTCGCGGCTTGCGCGCTTTTCGCGGCGGGTTGCGCATGCGACAAAGGCGTTAATTCGGCGGAGATTTTGAAGTACGACGCATTCAATCCCGGCAAAGTATGGCTCGACAACAACGGCAGGCACATCAATGCGCACGGGGCAGGGGCGATTTTCGACGGAGAAAAATATTATATTTTCGGCGAACATAAAATGGGTGGAACTCTCGGCAACAAGGCGGTTGTCGGCGTCCACTGCTACTCCTCAAAAGACTTGTACAACTGGACGGACGAAGGCATAGCCCTCAAAATGCAGTCCGATCCAAATTCGGAAATTGTACTCGGAACCATACTGGAACGCCCGAAAGTCATATACAACCCCAAAACAAAAAAATATGTAATGTGGATGCACCTTGAATTCCGCAAAGGCCCGACTGCAAAATCGACCGATATTGCGGACATTCTCAATGAAAAGCCTGACTACTCCACAGCCCGCGCGGGAGTTGCAGTTGCCGACAAGATTACCGGGCCGTACAAATACATCGGCTCTTTCCGCCCGAATGCCGGGAAATATCCTTTAAACTGCGCCGAGGAACTCAAGGCGTACAAGGCGGAACTTGAAAAAGACCCCAATTGGAAATCGAAAAAATTAAAAAAGGACGAATACAAGAAAGCTATGATAAAAGGCTTCGCGTTTCTGCGCGATTTCGACAAGGGGCAAATGTCGCGCGACATGACGCTGTTTGTCGATGACGACTCAAAAGCGTACCTCGGCTGCGCGAGCGAAGACAACTCGACCTTCCACATTCACGAGCTCGACTCCGACTACACCGGATTCTCCGGAAGATTTGTCCGAGTATTCCCGGGCGGCTACCACGAGGCGCCAGCTTTCTTTAAAAAGGGCGGGAAATACTATATGTTTTCTTCGCACTGCACCGGCTGGGCGCCGAATCCGGGCAGGGTTTCCTCCGCGGACAAAATGCTTGGCGATTGGCGCGAGCTCGGCAATCCGTGCCGCGGCGAAGGCCAGAAAAAATGGAAGACTGCCCCGCTCGAAGCCAAGGCGGACACGACATTCCGCTCGCAAAGCAGCGCGGTGATTCCGGTGCAGGGCAAAAAAGACGCATTCATATATTTTGGAGACAGATGGATGCCCGAAGACGCCATGGACGGGCGATACATCGTTCTTCCAGTTGAATGGGAGGGCGATATGCCTGTAATAAAGTGGTATGACCGCTGGGATTTGTCGGTATTTAAATAATTTGCCGGGAAAAAAACGGCGCAAAAGCCGCGCGGCGGATAGCTTCTATTAGCGAAATGATAAGTTTTAGAAAAGAATAAAGGCTACTATGAAAAAAATTGAAGTATTGGCAGGCTGCATTGCATGCACTATGGCGGGGTTATCCTCTTTCGGCGCAGAGGACGCGGCAAGCCACGTTTTGCCTGAGAGCGAATACCCGTATTGGGGAGAGTATAAACAGACTAAATTCGAGGACGTCCGCCCCGCGGAATGGATTGCGGAAGACTCCGTCAAAGACGGCTGGGATTGGTCGTTGCCGCCGCGCGTAAAGCCTGACCCGAAATCCTACGTCACCCTCTACCGCACGAATATGAACGGCATGTGGAAGGTTTCAAAGTTAAAGCCTGTGAACTTTCCGTCGATACCTGTCGTGGGCTTTTGGCTCGACTGGAAGGATATTGAAAAAACCGAGGGCGTGTACGACTTCCAGACGCTTAAAAATATGATAGAGGTCGCCGCCCAAAAAGGCTACGGAAGCGTGATAAGAATCCACACGGCCTCTACGCGGTTCGCACCAGAGTGGCTGTTTAAGTACGGAATTCCCATAGACGAAAATCCGGAGCGCAAGGGCGACGGAATGAAGCCTCTCGACCCCGCCCACCCAGAGTTCCACAAGCGCTATCTGAAATTGGTCGATGCGTTCGGGAAGTCTGGGATTCCGCAGATGGAGGAGGTAAAGGGAATGTTTGTAGGGTACGCTTCGTACTCAAACGGCGATGAGGGCGTAGGCCCCGTCGCGGAGGATAAAAACCCCGACGGTTTCCCTCATGTAAGGGAGCGGCTCGACGCTTGGGCAAACGCTGCCAAAGGAGTGGAGCATAAAGTATTCATGGGCGGGTGGAGCGACTACGGCATATCAAAAGGTTTTGGAATCCGCCGCGGATTTGTCGAGATGTACCTATACCACATACCCGACGATTTAATTGGCCAGAAGATAGACAAGGACGGATACTTGTATGTCGACGAGGAAAATAAAATAGTAAAAAGCGGCGTCCGCAACGGCGAGGAAAACGAGGAGTACGAACTTTGGTGGACAACTCCGGAGGGCAGGTACCGCTTTGGAAAGAGCACGGCGTCTTTCGGATACCGCTACTTCACTTCAAATTTGCGCCTGCTTCAAATGCGCACGAACGATGTTATATGGAACGAGTTTACAATAAATCCCGAGATGTTTGTGTGGGTCGGGCTGGAGCTTGGCAAGACGGCGAAAACCGCGCCGGATGCATGGTGCTTTTTGCGCGAGAGCTATCTGTGGAAGTCATACTTGAAGCGCGCGGGGGTTCCGAATTTAAATACCGGAGTTAAGAATTTTGAGAGGTGGGTCTATCAGCGCGATAGCGAAGGCTATGAAACGCAGCCTGCCGTTAAGATAAACCACGCCATAAAAATGTGGATGGTGCGCGACGACAAAAGGTACGACTATGTTGCGCGGACAGGCGAAAAAATTGGATTCAAAGTAGATGACAAATTTTTGCGCGGCAGGAACAAGAAAGTCGCCGTAAAAATATCGTACTTCGACATTGGCAAGGGAGCGTTTGAGTTGAGGTACAATCTCGACGGCGAAGTAGAAAGCAGAAAAGTGGAATGCGGCGACACCGGGAAAGTCAGAACAGCGACGTTTTTCATAACGGCAGACTTCCTCAAAAATATGAAATTGAAGCACGATTTGGAAATTGTGGGGCTCGACGGATACAAGCCCGTAGTTTCGATATTGAGAGTCGTAAAGCCTTAGTTTTACTAAGCTCAAAAAATTTCTTTTCCCGCGCGAATGCTACAAAATACCTGCGCGCGGGCGCATTTTGCAAAAGTCCGAGATTTTTGGCGCGCGGAAAATTCTGAGAAGTGGTGGACATATTTGTGCCGCCATTTTTATTTTATATGGCGCATTGTAAAAAATCAAAGTAGTCTGCACCGCAATTTATAGAATAGATTTTTCGCTTAGGCGGGGCGGTGTGCTTTGTAAACACTATGATATTTTCGATGTTTTTTTATTTGCGCTGCGCAAAGTTAAAATTTGCGCGTGAAGGCTTGCAATTTGCGGACGAAAAAAACTTTTGCGTTCAGGTCATTTCCCGTAAAATGGGTCGCTGAATTTTACGTTGCGCATAATATGGATATTTTAGCACGCTGGAAGAAATGCGGCAAAAATCAATAGGGGGAAAGGGTTAAATGTATGCCCAATCCCCCTCCGTAGTTAAGCGGATAATTGGTCTCCTCGCCTTTGCCTTCTCCGCGCGCACAATAATGGAAAATTTGCAAAAAATTTTAAATCAATAAATAATCTTTCCGAACATATCGGGGCGCATTGGGCCGATGTTGAGCCGCCATTTGGGTAGGGTTTCGCACGCAGGCCACCTGTATTTTACGGCGGGCAATTTTGTCGGGCTTCCCGCCGCGTCGCGGCGCACAAATATCCACGACGGTTTTATTTCCTTTTCAGCATAGGCGAGATTTGGCAGAAATATTGACACTTTCTTTAAATCTCCCGAGCGCTCTATTTTTGTTTCAAACAGCCCGGATTCGTCGACAACAGAATTCCCGTTTACATTTACGGTAAGCGGGAAAATCGTTCCGGCGGCGTCGAGCATTGCCACGCTAAATTCGTCGTATCCGTAGTCGCCGCGCAAATGGGCTTCAAATTTTATTCCGCCGCCGCATTCGGAGATTTTCCAACGCGTAGAAGGGGTTTCATTCCACTGTGCGCCGGCCTGCACTTTCGGAGCGTTTTTTTCAAATGAACTTTCTGGAAGTTTGCCGCCTTCGCGCAAAATATTTTTAGCGGCTGCGATTTGATTGAGCGTATCTTTTAAGCTGTCGGCGCGCCATTGGAGCCTCTCTTTTGAATACATGTGAGTTTCGGCTTCGGAGTGGAAGCCCAAACGCGAATCCTCGGCACACAGTTCCGCGAGCCTTTTTGAGGCGTCTATTTCCGATTCCGCTATTTCCTCCATGCGCTCGAGGTTTTTCAGAGCTTTTTTTGTGTCGCCTTCAACCCGCGAGGCGCAATAGGCGCCGCGCCTTAGCAGATAAAACTCAAATATGTTTCTCGCGCTCTCAAACTGTATTCTGAGGGCTTTCAATAATCCGATGTCGAGTTTTGCGCCGATGTCGTCTTTGGAAAGAGACTTTTCAATATTTTCAATTTCCGGCGCGACCGACTCCATCTTTTCGCAAATTAGCCGCGATAGCATCAACGCTTCTTCGAGCGTATGGTTTTCGAGCGCCTCACCGATTGTTTCCCCATTGGGGCAAGTGTCGGGAATCCACGTCGGGTTTAGCGGGCGCATTTGTATGTCGAGATACAGCGGCCAAACGGTTCCCGAGTGCATTGGCCCATAGTATTGCATATTGTTTGAAAGCGGATAATTTTTGTATCCTTCGGCGTAGGCCTTCCATATTTTTACGATTCTGCCGGCGTTTGCGCCCCAATGCGGCTTGGCGAGTTTCATTAAAAATTCGTCCTCGCCGCTCTTGAAATCTTCAAACGCGAGCTTCCCTGCGGCTACGTTCATAATGCCCGGATAGTTGCCGAAGTACCAGCACTGCATTACGCTCGAGCAGCCGAGGCTTTTCATTCGGGAGTACTTTTCATACAGTAGCCCCGGCGCAGGGATAAACGGAACAGTCGCCAATTCGTGCGAGCAGCCGACTTGGATTTTTGCCGACAATTCTGCCCGCGACGAAGCCGCGGTATCCGCTACCCGCCTAAATATGTGTGCCGGCTCCGTGCGCGATAGCCAATAGTCGCCGCCGCATCTCCACCGCCCGAGCTGCCTTGCGAGGGTTCCGCTCTCAAAATTATATTGCAATATTGCGCCTTTGGGAACGTGCCGCGCGATTTCAAATGCCCACTGAGCGCGCTCGGGCGTCTGTTGGGGTTGGTAGAGCCATGTGATTAACTGGGCTTTGGGGGCGGACTTTTGAATGCCCTCAACCATAGCTTGCGCCGCGTCTTCATATACTTTCCACTTGGGGATTTTGGAGCATCTCGGGCATTTTATCTCAGCGTCAGAGACGGCCGGAAGCGCGCTTAGACAGTTGGTGATTCTTTCGCCGTGGCTGATATTTATAAGCCCTCCCAGATTTGGGACGTTTGCGAAAATGTCGGCGAGAGACTCCCGCAAGTATTGCCGCGCCGATTCGCTTGCGGTGCAGAAAGCGTAGTCGTTCCCCCAGCCGCGCGCGCCTTTCCATTCGGGATGCGCCGCCAATAGCGGGTCGTCGGCCGGAAGAGATTTGGGCTCTATTGCAAACAGCCAAACTTTAATTCCGTACCTTCCGCATTTCTCTACAGTTTTTCGGAGCTTTTCGAGCCTCTTTTCGGCGTTGGGGTCGCGTTCGGTAAAAGAAGTTTTGGCAAGCTCCCTAAACTCGATTGTAAGCCATAGTCCGTTTATGCCCTCGCGCGCGAGTTTCGACAGGTATTCGTCCGGATAATAGTCGATGTCGTCCAGCAGTTCGTCGCGGTTGAATGGGGGGCGTTTTATAGGCCCGAAAAAGCATCTCGATATTCTGTTTTTTATCCACGGCTTGCGCTCGATTTTCCCGACGGGCAAAAAGGCACCGTCTTGCGATTGAATCAAGTCTTGGAGAAAATATACGCCTCTTCTAAGACCTTCGTCGTCATCGGCGGTGATTGTTATTCCGGATTTGCCTACCTCAATGCGGTAGCTTTCGTATCCCGAGACTTTTCCGCGTTTTAGTGTAAGTTTTGCGGAGCCGTTTTTAGGGAGTTTTGCGTCGGATAGAAATGAATCGAGGTCGGACAGGGCGGTTTTTAGGTTATCACCCGCGGCGTATTCGTCGACGACTGTTATGCCGCCCGACAAGTCGAGCTCTGAGGGCAGGGCTTTGCGGCTCCAAAAAAATCTTTGCGGCTCGCGTTTTGCGAGGTCGCCTACAAATTTCCATTGCTCGCGTCCTGGTGGCGGCGGATATGAGCTGGCTTCCACAGCTTGGCTTGCAAACGGGGAAAGGTTTGCCAAGGCCGCGCAAATGAGGGCGGATAGGGTGTTTCTTTTCAAAGTGCTAACCATACGGGTAAAAATCTATTGCAATGTTAGCCGCCGCCGTCGCGGAAGACAAGCAATTTTAGGGGCGTTTCGGCAATAGGCGCAACTATTTTGTTGAAATGCGAATGTGGGAAATAAATTATAGATATTTATTAGTGCAGAGGCTTGATCTCTCGACTGCTAAATTCTTTACACAGATAACTGCCAATAGCGCGAAAAATACAGATAGGGCGTAAGTCTGTATGGCTATATTACTCGCCATTTTATATTTTATAGGAAAAAAGCGAAGTGGACTTTGTATTTCATAATATAAAGCCTTGTTATATAAAGGGAAAATTTTGTAATGTATAAAGTATAATGGGAACGTTAAATTTATATTTTTAGCATCAATATAGAATATTAATAATAAAAAACTAAAAATTGAGGCGGTATTTCTCAAAAAAAATGAATTTTTTTCAGATGGGGTTAATTCTGTATCTTTAAGTTAATATAAGTTATTTAAAGGTTTAGGGTTAGGTGCGACAAATTGTATTTAAATATTTAGTCCCTATTTATTTCCCATTTCTATAGCTTTATCCTCATGACATAAATAAATATTCTTTAATATCTATAATCCAGGACGATGTATAAATGTCGGTTAGTTAATATTAGAGCTGGAAAAATGAAAAGACGTGTAAGGTGAGGTCAGAGTATTCTTTTATCGAATTGCGGAAAAGTAGTGTTGGAAAAGTATTGACATAGTTAATGAATGCAATACAAAAAATTTCACTATGAAAAAAACAACATTATTCCTTTTCGCAATTTGCTCAGCAGCGATGTCATATTCTACTGATAAATGGTTTGGTGATGATAGAAATTCTCAAATTACCGATCCGACAAATTGGTATCTTGACGAAGAAAGAACTATTCAGGCAGATAGCGCGCCTACTTCGGGTGGTCAGGACACTGCTATTATGTATAGTGAAAAAACCGATTGGCGCGGGGTGTACCTATCTCAAACTGACACATATTTATACAATGTAGTTATCACAGGGAATCACCACATGAACTTTGGCGATGATGTTCTTGATAAAGGTAAAGTATATATTGATATAACCGGTGAACTGTCTTCTCCGATAATCGGAGTATTTTCTTCGCCTGAAATAGGAGCATCTTTTGGTAAAAATGGGGAGGTCGCGGTCGAAATGCATGTTGGCGAAATTAATGTCGGGACAGAGATTTATAGAAATAAAACTTTTTCTTATTACGGAGGAATGGACCTTAAGATTGGAACTCATGATAATAGAATAACAGATTGGAACTTGTTAGTAGATCGCGATATTAGAATTGGTGGGGGATTATATGAGTATGCTGGTTGTGTTTTGAACCTCTATGTGGATAAATTATCGGTAAATGGTGTATTGCGGTTTGACCGCAACGGTTCAAGTTATTCAAACATGTTTTTTTCCAGGTCTGCAACGTTTGAAGTTGGAGGTATAGATGCTACAAATATAGCTTCAAATTTTACGTTACATAATTCCCAGGGATCCAGTCTCAATTCTACAATAGTATTAAAAAATGCTGCTGGGAGTGATTATCAGTTTATAGGTGTAATAGCAGATGACGGAAATAACAGGCCCAATATTTCGGAAGTAAAAGCTGTCATGAATGTGACTATGGACGGAGAGGGCGTGCAGAGAATTTTCAATGCAAAGGATGACGCAACGGATATCTTAGGCCGTCAAAGTGGAACTTACACTGTGAAGAATGGCCGTCTTATTATGGACAATTCGCGGATAGCTGCTGATTATAGACAGGCGAAGTTGTCAATGGAAGGGGGCAAATTTGGGGCTGGACACTACGATTCGTCGCAGACCGGTACTGCATATTTTAAGACGGCGAATTTTAAAAGCGGCGGGTTTGCGTACGAAAATTTTGTGAACCACAACGTATTTGACTATAATCCATCTGACAAGGTAATAATAACTGATACCTTTACAAAGGAGGCAGGGAGCGGAAAAATATCAATAGATTTTTCTGACGCAAGCGGGAATGCGCTGAATTTGGCGGAATACAATTACACTCTGGCAGAGAGTGCTGAATCTATTGAAATGTGGACGGAGATACTTACAGCTGGCGAGCTTTCTGGCTTCAACCTCGAAAAACGGCTAAGTGACGGCGTGTATGATGCGAATGCCGACTTTGTCGCCGAAGGAATAGCGAATGGCATTGCGGTATTCAAGTGGGTGGAATCGTTGGGAAATGGATATTCGTTGCAGGTAGGTTTTGCTCAAGTTCCGGAACCGGAGTCAGTAGCTGTGATATTTAGTGCAGTAATACTGGCTATCGCAATGCGCAGAAAAATGAAATAATATTCCTTATTTATTATTATAAAATTACTTAAAGTTGCAGAGGATTATCCTCTGCGCTTTTATTTTTATAATTATTTAAATAAATGTATTTGTTTTATCTAATGAACTATTTTGTTGAAATGCAAACGCTGGAAGTCAATTATAGACACCTATTATGATAGACGTAAAATTTTTAAGGGAAAACCCCGAATTGGTGAAGGCGAAAGTTGCCCTCAAACATTTTGAGTGCGATATCGACGCCGTGCTCGCCCTCGACGCCCAGAGGCGCAAGGCCGTTGCCGATTTTGAAGACGCGCGCGCCGCGCAAAACGCCGCAAGCAAAGCCATGGCGGAATTGCCCAAAGGTTCCCCCGAATTTAAGGAAAAACTCGCGGAAATGAAGGAAGTCTCAAAGCGCGTAAAGGATCTCGAAGCCGCCGCGGCCGAGATTGACAAGCGCTGGAAGCAAATCCTCCTCACAATCCCGAATATGCCCGACGACAGCGTTCCGGTTGGAAAATCCGCCGAGGACAATGTCACCGTTTACACTTGGGGAGACGTCGCAAAGATAAAAAATGCCGTCCCGCACTGGGATTTGCCCTATTTTGAAAAAATGCTCGACTTCCGCCGCGGTGTAAAAGTGACCGGCGCGGGCTTCCCTTTTTATGTCGGCGACATGGCGAGGCTCGTTAGGGCGCTCTTGGCATTCTTCCTCGACGAAGCGCGCAAGAACGGCTACCGCGAGCTTATGTGCCCGATTATGGTGAATGCGGCAAGCGCCACAGCCACCGGACAGCTCCCCGACAAAGAGGGGCAAATGTACCACGACGCCACTGACGATTACTATATGATTCCCACCGCCGAAGTTCCCGTCACCAACTTCTACCGCGACGAAACTTTCGACGAGTCTGAATTGCCGGTGTACGTTTGCGCCTACACTCCGTGCTTCCGCCGCGAGGCAGGCAGCTGGGGCAAAGACGTGCGCGGGCTCAACCGCCTCCACCAGTTCGACAAAGTGGAACTCGTGAAATGGGTTCACCCCGACCACAGCTTCGAAGAGCTTGAAAAACTCCGCAAAGACGCCGAGGGAATCCTGCAAAAGCTGAATCTGCCCTACCGCGTGCTCTCGATATGCACGGGCGACATCGGTTTCCCGCATGCAAAGCAGTTCGATCTCGAAGTCTGGGCGGCGGGACAGCAGAGATGGCTCGAAGTGTCGAGCTGCTCTTGCTTCACCGATTTCCAGGCCCGCAGGGCAAACATAAGGTTTAAGTCCGCCGGCGGAAAGCCCGCTTTCGTCCATACACTGAACGGCTCGGGGCTGGCGATACCCCGCGTTTTGGCCGCCCTGCTCGAAAACAATGTGCGCGACGACGGCTCGATTGCAATTCCAGAAGTTCTTTCACACTGGTACGGTTCCGACACTCTCGGAAAATAGCGCGCTTTGCCGCGCGCCGTGCCGGGGCGCGCCGGGGCAATTTCGCCATAGGGTTGCCGTTGCTTCGCTCCTCGCCAGCCTATTTGCAAAATTTTCGGGATACGCTGCGCTCCTTGTTATTAATGGGCCGCGGCGCGAAGCCGGTAAAATTCTAATTTCTGTGGCGGG
>ENA-ORMS01002300-ORMS01002300.1-human-gut-metagenome-genome-assembly--contig:-NODE-2300-length-13884-cov-2.125967_pt1 | contig 13884 bp, 10 predicted proteins | sample MGYA00242104_ERZ508997 | MGnify/ENA primary metagenome ERZ508997 (study PRJEB26280, sample SAMEA2338704) | human gut metagenome | biome: human gut; feature: human-associated habitat; material: faeces... | reverse complement strand
GAGGTGGGGGTGCCCTCTTCTGTAGTCGCAAAAGCTTGCTTTGGCGAAAAAGGAGCAAGATTTGTAATAGGCGCACTTTGGACAGTTATTGCAATTGGATGGTTTGCTGTATCAAACCGAGTATGTGGTTTCGCATTTGTCGAGTTCGTGAACAGTAAATTTGATATTAATTTTCCACCTAGTGTATCTATCGCATTTTGGGGAATTATAATGCTTTTAACAGCTGTTTGGGGCTTTAATGCTATTGAGAAGCTAAATGTGATTGCAACACCTGCTTTGCTCATTGTGTCAGTGATTGGATGTGTTATTTTGTTTAATCACTATGGAATTTCAGGGCTGAACAACGAAGCAGAAGAAACAACGATGACCTTTATGGAAGGTGTTTGTCTAACAATCAGCTTTTCCTCTTTTGCAATTGGAGCTGCGCCTGATTTTACAAGATATCAAAAAAATCGAAAAGACACTATACTCGCAAATTCACTGGGGATCGGTGGAGTTGGATTCTGTATGATGCTTTTAGGATTAATCCTTACAAAAATGGAGAACACAGCTATGCACACACTTGCCTTGGAACAGTTAGGTGAGAAAGCAAAGGAGATGGAGCAGAAGCTTCGCAAAGCATCCTTTGATTTAAACGACTATCTGGATCAGATGGAACAGATGAAAAGTATGGGTGGTCTTAGCAAGATCATGGAGATGCTTCCGGGCATGGGCATGAATTTAAATGCAAAAAATATGCCGGACATGGATGAGAGTGAGAAGCAGATGGAAAAAATCCAGGCAATCATTCGTTCCATGACTATGAAGGAGCGAACCAATCCAGATATCATCAATGCATCCAGAAAAAACCGCATTGCAAAAGGTGCAGGAGTCGATGTTGTAGAGGTCAATAGACTGTTAAAGCAGTTTGACCAGAGCCGCAAGCTCATGAAGCAGATGCCCGGCATGATGGGCAAGCAGGCAAAAAAAGGAAGATTTAAACTGCCTTTTTAATAAATAATTAATTTTAAATAATTGGAGGAATTTTACAATGGTAAAAATCAGACTTCGCCGTATGGGCGCAAAGAAAGCACCTTTCTATCGTGTTGTTGTTGCGGATTCAAAGTATCCCCGTGACGGAAGATTCATCGAGGAAATCGGCACATATGATCCGATGAAGAATCCTGCTGAGATCAAGATTGATGCAGAAGCAGCTGCAAAGTGGCTTGCAAACGGCGCACAGCCGACAGATACCGTTAAGGATCTTCTCAAGAAGAGCGGCATCGTTAAATAATTAAACGAGGTAACAATGATGAACGAATTATTGGTACAGATCGCAAAGGGTCTTGTAAGTGATCCCGATGCGGTAAACGTAACCGTTGACGATATTGACGAAGACGGCGTTACGGTTTACCATCTTCATGTTGCGGCTGACGATATGGGTCGTGTTATCGGCAAGCAGGGCAGAATTGCCAAGGCTATTCGCACTGTCATGCGTTCGGCAGCTAACAGAAATGATCAGAAAATTTCCGTTGAAATTGACTGACATATAAAAAAATCCTGTTCACTTTTTAAGGTGAGCAGGATTTTTTTGCTTATACAAAATCCCAAATGGATCTTGTTCCTGTTGTGATTTGAAGAATTATAAGAGCATCCAGCGAGTTAATTTTTCCGTCGCTGTTAATGTCGGCTGCCGATTTTTCATCTGTATCAAGTTCATTCATTTGAACTGAATTTCTGAGAACAAGGAGAGCGTCAAACGAATTGATTTTGCCGTCTCCGTTGACATCGCCCTTTGTGCATCCGCCGCTGACATAAACTTTTATCTGAGCATTGATAGTGCCGTCGTTGCTCTTTACGGTTACTCTTGCATAGCCGGGCTTGAGAGCCTTGAAGCCGTTGCCGATTGAGTAAATCGACGAAGTGTTATCCGATGTTATGGTTAAGCTGAAATCGGGAGCAATCAAAGGATTTGCAACAGAATTCAGGAAAAATTCCTCACCGGCTTTCAGCCCAAGTTCTGTCGGTATATTGACCGTACAGCCGTAATTGATATAGTTGATTCCGTTGGCCTCGGCGTATTTGTGTGCAGCCGAATTTTTGTAGCAGTGAATTGTTCCGTTAAAGCCTGTTAACGCACCGTTCGCAATGGCGGTTACATTATAAGGCACGTCGATATAGCCGCTCTTTACCCGGCATTCAACGAGTGTTCCGTTTTCAATAACGAGTTTATCGAGTTTATCGATTTTAATCGTTCTGCCCGAGTATTTGTAATCCATATAAACCTTAAAGCTCTTGTTTTCTGTCATGCTGATTTTTCCGCTCCACACCTTGAAGCCGTTTCTTACAGCGGAGGAAAGTAAGATTGTTTCGCTGTCTGATATGAGCTTAACCGATGTGATATACGGCGAAGTGGCTGCGTGTATTTCAACATCGTCATATGCCGTTGCACTCGGATAATCGAGGGCAAGCTGTTGGAATGTGATTGTTTCATCCCTTACAAGAATTGAAATTGTTTTGTAGTAATGCCACTCGTCGTCCGAATAGTAGCTGATGTCAATATTGTGCGTTCCGATATCGGCGAGGCTCATTTCAATTTCTGCCGAATTGTTTTTTGGGACTGCCGTGAACGTCGCACCGTCGCATGTCGCAGATATTTTTTTTACACGTTTATTAACGGTAAAGCTCAGTTTGGTCAAATCATTTACCGAAGGCTGCGATTTATCATAGTTGAAAGTTTTTATCATTTGGCAGCAATTTTCGATAGCCTTTTGAACATCAAGATGATAGAATTCGCCTTTTTGAATGTGGTTGTAATATGCACCGATGTCAATGTCGCTTATTCCGAGAGAATATGGTATTGTCATAACATTATAGCCGGCTATTTGTTTCTCCGAGATGCAGTAATCACGATTGGCAACAGGGATTGTTGTGGTGCTTCCGCCGATGAAAAATCTTATTTTATTCGGCTTGCCCTTGGCAATAACAACAATATTGTTTTTCGTACCGGAACGACCGAGACGGTCGATATAGCAGCCAAGAATCGGTGTGGTGCTGTTTCCGGAAATTTCATCAATCTTTTTCATTGCTTCGTCAAGCTTTGATGAATTGGAAACCTTTTTCTTTGCCGATTCGCTGAGCGCATCGAATTCCTGCTTCGCTTCAAAAATAATTTCAAGATTATCTTTAAAATTACTTTGCGGAAGCCTGTTTATGAGTTTTTCGACATTTTGAACATCATCGGCAGAATTCTTTTCTATTCTATAATCGGTTTTAACACCACGATATCTGAAAGAAATATATGTGTTTCCGATTTCGTCGGTTATTTCATTATAAACAAGGTTTTGCGCTCCCATACAATCCGAAACATAAGAAAGAACCGCTTCCGGCTGAACAGTTTGCTCAGAGCCGTCGGCATAGACAGCTTTAAGCTCCAGACCTGTTATATCAATTTTATCTCCCGAGCTGTACACATTTTTTATTGGGGCTTTGGTAATTTTCAAGCTGACAGGCTCATTGTAGCTTGTCACGGTTGACATGCCGAGAAATTCGCCGTTTGCGTTGTAGCTCATAACGCTGATGATACTGTTTTCAGCGATTGTGCCGATGTTAACAGAAGTCTGAGGGTTATACGAAAGAGACTTTTTCTCAACTCCGTTAACAAGCACCTTGCACGTTGCAATTTTTGTATCATTCATTGTGACTTTAAGCTGTGAGCCGTTAAGCTCAAGCGCTGTGCTGCCGGAGTTATTGAGATTTGTACCGTTTACAGACTTGTAAAAGGCTTCAAAGCTTGTCATTTGGTTGTCGATCCAGTTCAACCTGCGGCTGAGCCAAAGTCGGAAATTTTCAATATTGCTCTTGAAATCAACGGAATTGCTCCATATCATATCGTTACGAATTCCGGATTCGTAGTTCAATTCAAAAGCTTTTTCAATATCTCCGTCGGGTTTAAGCATATCGGCAATCGCTGTGTACCGATATTCCTTGTATGTATCATAAATAATTTTAAGAAATGCAGGGTCTTTCAGCATTTCCGTTATGTTGCCTCTTGTGAAGCATACCCACTTGTTATGAGAATAAACATTAGATGAATTATCGGAGCTCATGTCCATATCCCAAATAGGGCCGAATACAAGCTTTTCGTCAACTTCCTTGTACATGTATGTACTGCAGCGTAAAAAGTCCTGATTCTGAAAGATTTCATTCAATAAAAATCCCTTGGCAAATGATTCGGCATCGGCCAAATCCGAGTATCTTATTTTTTGCCCGTTATATTCAGTGCAAAAATCATCGGCCTGAGCTGCCGCTTCAAATGCCGAGTAATATGTCTGAATACCGCTGAGCATTTCTTTTCCAATGCCCTCGGGTTTGCTGATACAAACACCCAAGCCGCTGCCGGAGGTGAAGCACGGCGATTCTGTGCCGAAGCACTCCAGAAGATATCCGCCGTTTGCGTTCGGCAGGTTATAATAATCAGAAATCTTGTATGTTTTGCTTTTATACGTAACCAGACCGTCGGTTACCCAGTCCATGTTTGCTTCCATAAGCTCGGCAAGCTCGTCTCGCTCTTCTTTGCTCATGGATTTTTTGTTGGCTTTGTAAATTGCTTTTGCAACATCCTCGGCAATATCATCCCAATCTGTGATATCGACACGGGTGTTGCCGATGCGTACATGCTCGCAGAGAAGATAGTTACCGACAACCTCAACGTTGAGAACCACATCGACCCATTGTGAACTCATGCTGCTTATTCCCATATCCTCGGCAAGGTCATAAATGAGTTTATTTCTCGAAAGGGAGCTGTCGTACGGATTTGAAAGAAGAACCCAATGCTTGTTTTTGCCCATGCCGAGCAAATCGGATTTTGTATCGAGCTTAATTTTATATGGCTTTTTATTGGCAAGCCATGTTGAATTGCCTCTGCCTTTTATTTCTGTTTCGCCGTCGTAAAGAATTGAATCGTCATTGAATTCGGAGTTGCCCTGAAGCTTCATGTGTGCTTTAAGCTTCTTACGCTTTTGAACTATCGGTTCTCTGTTTTCGGTTTCAATGTAAATAACAGGGAGCTTGCTGATGAACATATTTGCCGCACCGATTTTTTCACCGCTTGCGTCATAAATTTCGGCGGTAAGCATACATTCAAGATCGGCTTCTACCGGTGTGTAGCTGTCGCCGGCATTGACTATTTCTTTACCGTTTATGTACCATTTATAAAGAAACTCTTGATTGCTGTCCTTTGTTTTTACAGTTATAGGCACGCCGACTTGCGCATATTTCTCACTGAAAAATACGCCTTCCGTGTTCTTTTCATATTTTTTGCTTTTGGGTGCGGCGAATGATGTAATCGGCAAACAGCCGAAGATGAGAATTATTGTCAATAGAACAGAAATAAATTTTTTCATGATTATCTCCTCTGATAAAAAAATTTTTTAGTTTAACTAATATATACAATTTATATTTTATCAGAATAAAATGTCAAAATCAATTAAAAAAGGAGCTGCTTTATAAATTTGTATAATTGCACAATAATTCATTATGCATTTGAATCTATAACAGCTCTCAAAACATTGCATGCCGTTCGTTGAAGCTCGCCGAGAGTTATGCCGCCCTCTTTGCCGAGCGATTCAAGCAGTGTGCCGTCCGGCTTGCGGCGTGGAATTCTCCCTCCGCCGGGCATGAGAACGTCAACCTGCGCTCTGACACGATATGCCTGGTTCCTTATTAGAGGGAATTCGGGGCTTTTTTCATTTTTCATCCACCAGTCGGTGATAACGTTGCCCTTGTAGCCCCATTCGTTTCTCAGAATGGCTGTGCAAAGCTCATAGTTATAATGTCCGTAAACGGAGTTAATTCTGTTATATGAGGTCATAATATTTTTAGGCCTTGCTTCCCTGACACAAATTTCAAAGCCTTTGAGATAAATCTCCCTCATCGCACGGGGAGAGAGAATCGCATCATTAGCAATCCGGTTCGTCTCCTGATTATTGACGGCAAAATGTTTCACAGACGTGCCTACGCCGTTTTGCTGAATACCTTTTACCATAGCTACTGCGATTTTACCTGTCAGGAAAGGATCTTCGGAATAATACTCGAAATTCCGGCCACACAGAGGATTCCGGTGGATATTAAGAGCAGGTGCCAATAAAATATCACAACCATATTCGAGCACTTCGTTACCCATGGCCTGCCCGACCTGTTGTACCAAATCCGTATTCCAGGTCGAAGCCAGCAAAGTAGCTACAGGGAAAGCAGTACAATAAAATGTTCGCGGACAACTATCACGCCGGGCAGAAATCCGAAGTCCGGCAGGACCGTCGGCCATTACCATCGCCGGAATACCCAGCCGGGGAATGGGATAGGTGGTACCGGCAGCACCGGGCACAATTTTATCGGTTTCGCCCACGGCAACCAAAATATCTTCGGCCACCTCACCCGTTCCGGTCAACAACCGGATCTTTTCGTCGACCGTCATGGCCTGAATCACTTTTTCCAAAGGAGCCTTACCCAGTTGGGGTAACTCATCCGCCCAAATCAAAAAGGGAAGAAAACAAAAAATAGAAAAAATACAGTATTTTATCATAGCACAAGATTTAAAAACAGTGCAAAATTCTGTATTTCGATCCGATTTACAACGTTTTCGATACTGAAATACTTTCCGGCAGGACATTTCTTGATCTGTATCAAGAAATCTTACCAGCCCGTATCCGGCTTAAGGTTTCAGGACTCATCCCCAAAAAAGAAGCCGCATGAATCTGAGGAGCCCTCCGGACGATCTGAGGGTGTTCGAACTCCAGACGCCGATAACGTTCGAAAGCAGAATGCCGGTTGCGGGCATCCGCTTTATGTTGGGAAATGATTAACGAACTTTCGAGGATGGTACAATATACCCGCAAAATTTCGGGATCCTGTTGCATGAGTTCATGAAAAGGCCCGTAAGGTATTTCATAGATCAGAGTAGGCTCGAGTGCCTCAACATAAAATTGTCCCGGGATCTGACGAATAAAACTTTCCAGACATACGAAAAGATGGCCTTCGTATGTAAAATGCTCCGTAATCTCCAGATTTTTTTTCCGGTAAAACTGCCTCACCATCCCTTGTTCGACGACTCCCATCGAACGTGCGACATCGCCTTCTTTCAGAAATAATTCATTCTTCAATAATTTCCGTGGTTCTAAGATAGCAGCCAAACGGCAAAGGCTTTTTTCACTCAAAGAATAAGTATGAGCTGCTATTTCACCGGCAACTTTAATTTTATCCTCCATGATGCTTTAAATATGGGCGGCAGTTTTCCCGTCGTTCATGTGGTAAATTTTCATCAGATCGGCCGTCATACAGGAATGCACAGGCAATACGGTGACAACATCCCCGACATGAAGCCGATCGAGAAAATCGTCCGTACAATGCATTACGCCATGTTCCTGGGACAAGGACACCAATTCCACACCCGAAATAATATTTCCCCAATAATCGTTATGGTTTTCAGCAACCATCCCATAAAGCGGACGATTACCGGGACGATCGATCCTATCCTTAGAAAAATGTACTCCCCCCCCATAAATCACCGCCTCATTCCGGTGCCGGTTGATGTCCACCACCGGGCATTTCACTGCCAAAGCGATATTATACCAGTCGCAGGAACCGATTTTCAATTGTGTTACATCATAAAAAACAAAGTTTCCGGGGCGAATTTCATCGGCCACACCAAAACGATCGGCCAATGAACAGGAAGGCGTATCCCCTAAAGAAATCTTGAGCTGAGGATAGCGATCAATATATCTTTCTTTGATATTTTTAAGCATGCGCAGATTGTCTTTATGAATCTGCAAAATTTCTTCTTTAGAACGGGCATTATACGTATGTCCGGCATGGGTAAGGAAACCCTCGAATTTGATATTCACATCGGGAGCAACAATATTCATGATCCGTTCGATTTTTTCATAGTTACCGGCGTCTACCCCATCCCGATGGTATCCGGTATCTACTCCCAGATATACGCCTACCGGATATTTCAGGCATTCGGACAATTGCCGGGCTCCTTCGGAATGGACCAATAACAAATTCAAACGAATCTTAGCTGCTAAAGCGTTGATTTTCTCGTGTTCCAGACAATTTACCGGAAAAGCGACCGTAATATCGTTCCATCCCCATTCGGCGAATTTCATAGCCATGTTCAATGAAGAAACGGTAATCTTATCCACTCCGCTCGCTCTGAACCACTCACCGATTTCCCGGGACTGATGAGTTTTAAAATGTGGCCGGAATACCACATTGGCTGCTTTCGCTTTGGCCGCCATCCGGGCAATATTACTTTTACACACTTCCTCATTGAGGACCATCGTCGGCTCTGTTACCTGAATCATCGTGCTCATAACAAACTAGTTTTACTCCTACAAAAGTAAAAATATATAATTGAAAAATCCGACCTTAATGACATAAAAAAAGCGTCCGCACTTCAACGGACGCTCATTTATTTTATCGAAGTCACGATTATTCTCCGCGGATAGCAGTGATTCCGGGTAATTCTTTTCCTTCGATGTATTCGAGAAGGGCACCTCCACCGGTAGATACGTAGCTGACCTTGTCGGCCAGTCCGAACTGGTTGATAGCAGCGACAGAGTCGCCACCACCGATCAGAGAGAAAGCACCTTTTTCAGTAGCTTTCACAATAGCCTCGGCAATAGCCCTGGTACCTTCGGCGAATTTGGGCATTTCGAATACCCCGACCGGACCGTTCCAAAGAATCGTTTTGGATTCTTCGATTACTTTAGCAAAACGTTCGCGAGTCTCCGGACCGATATCCAATCCTTCCCAGCCATCCGGAATATTCATGGGATCAGCCAATTTGGTATTCGCATCATTGCTGAAACCATCGGCGATGACAGCCTGATCGGACAATACCAGATTAACCCCTTTTTCTTTGGCAATACGCATGATATCGAGCGCCAGATCGAGCTTATCGGCTTCACAAATAGAACTTCCGACATGTCCCCCCAAAGCAGCCTTGAAGGTATAGGTCATCCCTCCACCCAGGATCAGGTTGTCCACCTTATCCATCAGGTTCATGATGATGTCGATTTTAGAAGAAACTTTAGATCCCCCCATGATAGCGGTAAAAGGACGTTTCGGATCTTTCATCACACTGTCGACCGCCTTCAGTTCACCTTCCATCACATAACCGAATAATTTATCGTTGGGGAAATATTTTGCGATCAAAGCGGTAGAAGCATGAGCCCGGTGGGCGGTACCGAATGCATCGTTGATCCAAACATCACCTAAAGAAGCCAGGTCGGCGACAAATTTCTTCTGAGATTCTTTGACCGCTGCCTTTGCAGCTTTTTTTTCTTCGTCGGAGGCATCGTCAGCCAAACCACGGGGTTTACCTTCTTCTTCTGCATAATAACGCAGATTTTCGAGCAGTAATACTTCTCCCGGTTTCAATTCAGCAGCTTGTTTTTTGGCACTTTCACCTATGCAATCATCCGCAAATCTGACCGGTTGTCCCAGTAATTCTTCTAAATGTTTCTGAATATGTTTCAGCGAATATTTACTGTCAACCCCTTTCGGACGTCCCAGATGAGACATCAGAATAACAGCACCGCCGCCGGCAAGCACCTTCCTGATCGTAGGAATAGCCGCCCGCATACGGGTGTCGTCGGTGATCTCGAATTTATCATTTAAGGGTACATTGAAATCCACACGGATCAATGCTTTTTTCCCTTGAAAATTGTAAGTGTCAATCGTCTGCATAAAATTATTATTAATGATTAATGAACTAGCAATTCATATGCCCCGTTGTTTCGGGATGATAAAATTAGGAATAATTTATCTGCTACCCAAATATTTTGATTACAATCCACTCAATATCATACTCAAACGATTGATATAAAAGACCGGCTTTCCGGGCGGTGATCCGGGAAAAATCCTTAACTTTGCCGGGTAAAAGTTGCTGAATGGTAAATTTTTCCGACCGAACAGATCCGACGTAGCCGATGACGACACATGAATATTATATGCATAAAGCCCTGCAGGAAGCCCGACAAGCCGCAGAGGAAGGAGAAATCCCTGTAGGAGCCGTCGTCGTATGTAAAGGAAAAATTATCGCCCGGGCCCATAATGAAACCGAAAAACTGAATGACGTCACCGCTCATGCAGAAATGCTCGCCATCACGATGGCAACCTCTTATCTGGGAGGTAAATACCTGAATGAATGCACGCTGTACGTAACGATGGAACCTTGCACCATGTGTGCCGGTGCATTATCATGGGCACAACTCGGCGAATTAGTGACCGGAGCCCCCGACCCTCATCGGGGATACTCGCGTCTGACCCCTCCCGTATTGCATCCGAAAACCCGAATCACCTCAGGCATTTTAACCGGGGAATGCAGTGAAATAGTGAAACAATTTTTCAAAGCTAAAAGATCTTAAGAGTCCGAATATCCGGATTTCGTCCCAAAACATCCGGCCAGTGCTTCCCAATAACGGGGAAAAGATTTGGAAACGACTTCTTTATCCACAATAACTAATCCCGGATGTTTCAGGGCTGCAGGAGCAAATGCCATGGCCATGCGATGATCGTGATAAGTCGCAATCCGGGGACATGGCTGCCCCCCGGTCCGTTCCCCTTCCCAAATCAAGGCTCCATCTCCTTCAGCTTTCAACAGATAACCCAATTTGCCCAATTCCTCTATCAGCGCCTGGATCCGATCGGTTTCTTTAATCCGCAAGGTCTCCACTCCCCGGAACAGAAATGGAATACGCCGCATACAACAAGCCACAGCAAACGATTGGACGAGATCGGGCATTTCCACAAAATCATAATCCAACCGATCGATTTCAGGCTTTGCGGCCGATAATCTCACTAAATCTCCCTCATAGCAGGTTCGAACCCCTAATTTCCTCCACACAACAGTCTGACGGGAATCTCCCTGCATGCTTTTTTCTTTCAAGCCGGTCAGGATAATCTCTCCTTCTCCGGCGATAGCCAGCAATTCATAAAAATAAGAAGCAGCACTCCAATCCGATTCTACCCGGTAAGGAACAGACCGGTATTCTCCCGGCTTCACTCCGATCACAGTATCCTCCCGACCGACTTCGGCTCCAAACTCCCGCATGATCTGCAAAGTCATATCGATATAGGAACTCGAAACTACCTTGCCGGTAAGCCGGATTTCCAATCCTTTTTCCATATAAGGAGCGATCATCAATAAAGCAGAGATATACTGGCTACTGACAGAAGCCGGAATATCTATACTTCCACCCACCAAGCGGGAACCGTAAATCTCCAATGGCGGAAAACCTTCGTTTTCAAGATAGCCGATCCGTGCTCCCAATCGGTTCAAAGCTTCTACCAACACCCGAATGGGTCTTTGTTTCATCCGCTCGGATCCCGTCAGTACCCACTTCCCGATAATCCTTGAAAGATAAGCCGTCAGAAAACGCATCGCTGTCCCGGCATGCCCCACATCAAAATAGCTATTTTCACTACACAGTATCCGCACCATACTTTGCGTATCGTCACAATCGGCGAGATTTTCTATCGGTAGTTCACTATCGGCCAAGGCATTGACGATGAGCACCCGATTGGAAATACTTTTCGAGGCAGGCAAAGTAACCGTACCTTGTACCCGTTTCGACTTGAAATCCAAAGTTATATCCATTCCCCTTCCCATTAAATTTGTTTAAGGGCTTCGAAAATTTCATCCCGGCTACAATAATTATCGATGTCAAATTCGCCGGGTTTATGTATGAGTGTAAAATTAACCCCTGCCTGTTCGTTTTTCTTATCGTGCAGCATCAGCTCATATAATTCGTCCGCTTCGGCTACAGGATGGTAGACCGGGTATTTTTCGCGGATAAACTTCCTTACCGCCTCGAAATGTTTTTCATCGAAACCAAGTTTTTGCACGGAGAGGAACAATTCGGCAATCATGCCGTACGCAACAGCATCTCCATGGAAAATATCGAGTCCACGGCGGATAGCGACACTTTCGATAGCATGCCCCACCGTATGTCCGAAATTCAATGCTTTGCGCAATCCTTTTTCCCGGGGATCACTTTGTACAATAGCCGCTTTCACCGCAACGGATTTACGTATCAGCTTCAAAAAATCTTCTTCCGCCACTCCGGCAAAATCTACCTGCATCGCTTCAGCCACATGTTCTTCATCGGCTAATAAAGCGTGTTTCAGCATTTCGGCAAATCCTGACATAATCTGCCGTTCGGGCAAAGTAGCTAAAAAATGATTATCGATAAGTACCCAATCGGGGATAGCGAAACTACCGATTTCGTTTTTCAATCCATTGAAATCAAAGCCGGTCTTTCCTCCCACCGACGCATCGATCTGAGCCAGAAGTGTCGTCGGTATATTCACACAATGTATTCCCCGTTTGAAGCAAGAAGCAGCAAACCCACCGAGATCGGTAATCACTCCTCCTCCCACATTCACCAAAACAGCATTTCGCCGGGCCCCCTGATCGGACAATACCTGCCAAATCTCAGCCACACTCTCTAAAGATTTGTGATGTTCACCTTCAGGAATTGTAATAATATGTTCTTCAGGAATACCGAAATCCTCGAAACTTCTCTGACAAAAATTACGGGAATTATTATCGACCAGTACGAAAATATCTGCAATACCGAAGTCCGCCAGCTTCAATTGTAAATCCGCCCGGATATCACGGGTAAAAATTATATTGTTCATATACCTGCAAATTTTGCCAAAAATAAAAAGGAAAAAGCAAAACTCCAATATTAATCGGAGAAAACGTCAAAAGTAAAGAAATCAGCTTCTCTGCCCATCGAAGCTACGGAATAATATCTTGTTTTTAAGAAGTATAATTCAATAATATTTCATAACTTTGTTAAATACGGATCCATTTAAATCTTCTTTAGCCATGAATCGAAATAGCTCTGTGAAAGCCCGCATTGCGATCAGTTTATTACCCAAGCTGAATAGCTGCATATACCTCCCGTTGATCGAAAGATGCGGAGGTCTGGAAGGTTTTTTTCTCGAAAGCGACCAAGCGCTGAATCAGCTCTATCGGGAGTTGAATATACCCACGGACACTTTTAACCGGAAAACGGCTATACAAAATTCAGAAGCGGAGATAGAACAGTTGGACAAACACGAGATACAAATCTGCACAATCGAAGACGGGTGTTATCCGGAATTGCTCCGGCAATGTGCCGATGCTCCCCTGGTCTTTTTTTATAAAGGGAAGTTAAAGTCCTCTCCGGCAAATAAATATCTGGCCATCGTAGGGACAAGACATGCATCGTCCCGGTGTGAAGCCAGAGTGACGGCACTGGTCGAAGACCTGGTGAATCTGGGTTGTCGTCCTGTCCTGGTCAGCGGATTGGCTTATGGCATCGACGCCTCGGCCCACCGGGCTTCCCTGAAGTTCGGCTTGACGACTTTAGCCGTATTGGGACATGGATTACACATGATTTATCCGGCGACCCATAAAAGCATGGCACGTCAGATTCTGGAGACCGGCGGGGCCTGGATCAGCGAATTTCCTTGCACGGCGAATATACATCCGAGCAATTTCTTACGCCGCAACCGGATTATTGCGGGTCTCTGTCATGCAACCCTGGTAGCCGAATCGGCCATAAAGGGAGGAGCTATGGCCACAGCGCGCCTGGCCATGTCATACGACCGGGAAGTCATGGCTTTCCCTGGACGTCCGGAAGATAAATATTCGGCAGGCTGCAATTTTCTGATTAAAGAAAACATTGCCGCATTAACCGAAAATGCCACCGACGTGGCCCACCTCTTAGGTTACCCGATAAAAAAAACAACACTACAACAAACGATCTTACCGAATTTCAGCGACGACGAACAAGGGAATACACTCATTCAGCTCTTAAGTGAAAATGGAGCCCTGCATATCGATGAATT
>ENA-ORMS01002299-ORMS01002299.1-human-gut-metagenome-genome-assembly--contig:-NODE-2299-length-13898-cov-2.484505_pt1 | contig 13898 bp, 8 predicted proteins | sample MGYA00242104_ERZ508997 | MGnify/ENA primary metagenome ERZ508997 (study PRJEB26280, sample SAMEA2338704) | human gut metagenome | biome: human gut; feature: human-associated habitat; material: faeces... | reverse complement strand
TCTGCTCAACGACCTTGGCTATGCCGGCTTCCGCTACGACATGGTGAAAGGTTACGACGGCAAGTTTACAGGCATATACAACAACGCTGCAAAGCCCACCTACTCGGTAGGCGAATATTGGGACGGCAACGCCAACACGGTGAAAGACTGGATGAACAAGACGAAGGTGGGCAACAGCATCATGTCAGGCGCTTTCGACTTCACCTTCCGCTATTCTTGTCGCGACGCTGCTAACGGCCAGGACTGGTCGAAGCTCGCCAACGGCGGCATCAACACCGACGACGCATACAAGCGCTATGCCGTGACCTTCGTTGAGAACCACGACATGGAGTATCGCTCAGAATCAGAGCCTCAGGACCCCATCAAGCGCGACACCGTGGCGGTGAACGCCTTCATGCTCGCCATGCCCGGCACACCTTGCGTCTTCCTGAAACACTGGCAAGACTGCAAGAACGACATCAAGAACATGATCTTGCTGCGCAACCTCGTGGGCATAAGCAACACCAGCTCTTGGACAAAGAAAACAGGCAATAACAACATCTACGTCGTTGAGACAACAGGCGACAACGGCAAGCTCCTGGCTGCCGTGGGCAAGCTTGCCAACAGATACACCCTTGCGGGCTACGCTCTCGCTGCCGAAGGTCACCACTGGCGCTACTTCCTCCCCGCAAGCAGTGAGATGGCATGGCCCTCGCTGCCCTCAGGCACCTACTATGACGAGTCGCTGCGCACACCCCTCCGCGCCATCTCTGCCAACAGCTCGGCAAAACTTGTCTACACCACCGACGGCACAGAGCCTACCGCCACTAACGGCAAGAAGGTGAGCAACGGCGCAATAGTGAAGATTCCAGAAGGCAACATCACGTTCAAGGTGGGTCTGCTCTCAAACGGCAAGGTCACAGGCGTGCAGACACGCTCTTACAACCACGCCAAATTTAACGCCTACGACATCAAGGTCTATTTGAATGTAGACAAGGTGGGTTGGACAAAGATTAACCGTTGGTCATGGGGTGGCGACGGCAGCCACGCCTCCGTTAATGCATGGCCTGGCGATCAGATGACAGCCACCACGACCATCGCCGGAAAGAAATGGTATGAGTATGCCACAAGCATCAACACCTCAACCGACGAGGTGAGCTTCGTGTTCAGCACAGGCACCGGCGATCCCCAGACCGTGGACGTGCCACAAGTAAAGCACACCACATATCTGGAGGTTCAGAACGAGAAGAGCGGCGACAAATATATGGTTAAGGACGTGACCGAGCAGATAACATCGGGTGTTAACGCCATCGTTGCCGACAACGCCACAGCCACCGCGCCCACACACGTTGTTGCCCTCGACGGCCGCACCGTGCGCACCTTCAGCAAGCATGTATCTACCGAGGAGGCCACATCAGCTCTTCCCGCCGGTCTTTACATCGTGAACGGCAAGAAGGTTGTTGTAGAATAATCTATCAGCCATAACAGGCTGTCAAGCCTCAACAGCTTGTCAGGCCTCAACAGCTTGTCAGGCCCCAACAGCTTGTCAGCCCCAACAGGTTCACAAACAAGAGTTTTGAATAACACATCATCATACGTTAAAACAATTCGGCCCGTTTCGAGAAGTGATTCTGGAAACGGGCATTTTTTGTCGCAAATCAGCGGCAACAACCTTAGTTTTTGTCGCAAATCAGTGGCAACAAGCCATCATTTTTGTTGCAAATCAGCGGCAACAAGCCTCATTTTTGTTGCAAATCAGTGGCAACAAGCCCTCATTTTGTTACAAATCAGCGGCAACAAGCCTTATCATTAGCTTATCGTAAAACAAAGTTCGTGTAAAAAAGTGTAGACAAGCACCAAAAGATCGTGTAAAAAAGTGTGGCAAAAGTTTGAAAGTTCGTGTAAAAAAGTGTATCTTCGCGGTTAAAAGTGAGCGATATTCGCTGTTTCACAGCAAGTTAAACTATAAAACCCCACAAGATGAAGCGAACAATAATATCACAACTAAAAAAATGGAAGGAGAACCCTTTCCGCAAACCTCTCATTCTTACAGGAGCACGACAGGTAGGAAAGACATATATCTTGAAAGAATTTGGAGCGCAAGAATATGAAAACGTGGCATACATCAACTGCGACGGCAACTCAGAGATTGCCGACATCTTTGCCGACGACTACGACATGCGACGCGTGCTCATGGTCATTGGAGCCATAAGCAAACAACCCATCATGGCAGGCAAAACGCTTATTATCCTTGATGAGATACAAGAGCTGCACAAGGGCATAACATCATTAAAATATTTCTGTGAGAATGCGCCCGAATATCACGTTGCAGTGGCGGGCTCTCTCCTTGGCGTCGCCATGCACCAAGGCGAGTCAGCACCTGTGGGCAAAGTTGACATTCTGCGCCTGTTCCCCATGACGTTTGAAGAATTTCTCATGGCAAAAGGCGACGACCAACTGCTACAGATTTTAAGGAGCAAAGATTGGAAAACCATAACAATGCTACATGAGAGCCTCACAAAAGCGTTAAGAGAATATTACTTCGTTGGAGGCATGCCTGAAGCCGTTAAGACCTATCTCGCCACCAACGATGCCAACGCTGTGCGCACGGTGCAAGACAATATTCTCTTTGTCTACCGCAGCGACATGTCGAAGCATGTTAGCCCCAACGAGGCAACCCGCATAAGCATGGTGTGGCAGTCGGTGCCGTCGCAGCTTGCAAAAGAAAACAAAAAGTTTATATATGGTGCGATGAGAGAAGGGGCACGCGCCAAAGATTTTGAAATGGCCATACAGTGGCTCGTTGATGCCGGACTGGTATATCGCATTTCAAGGGTAAGAGATGTAGGCATGCCTCTCAAGTTTTACGAAGACTTGACGGCGTTCAAACTGTTTCTTCTCGATGTCGGTTTGTTGGGTGCTCTGAGCGAGATGGAACCGTCGCAGATGCTTATCTCAAACAAGGCGATGACAGAGAGCAAGGGGGCCTTCACCGAAAACTACGTCCTGTGTCAGCTCATGAGCATGGAGAACATGCATGTCTATTATTTCAGCAGAGACGACTCGCGCCTGGAGATCGATTTCCTCACGCAACACCACGGCACCATAACGCCCGTTGAGGTGAAAGCTGAGGAAAACCTTCGCTCCAAGTCGCTCCGCACTTTCGTTGAAGCACATAACGGCATGAAAGGTCTTCGCTTCTCCATGTCACCATATAAAGACCAAGAATGGATGACCAATGTTCCTCTCTATGCCGCAGGGGTGGAATGATGATTATTTGCAGGAAAACAGAGGAAAGACAGGATTAAATGTGTAATTTTGCAGAACGCAACAAATAATGCTCTGCAAAAGAGCTTTGAGATAAAAAGAACAATGAGATATGTAGATGTCATCTTGCCGCTGCCGCTCGACGGACTGTTCACCTACACCTTACCCGACGCTTTGGAGGACAAGGTGCAGGCGGGCATGCGCGTGCTCGTGCCGTTAGGACGGTCGAAGACATACACCGCCATGGTGCTGCGACTGCACGACCAGGAGCCGGCGTTCAAGACCCGTGAGGTGCTGCAGGTGCTCGACACACAACCCATGCTGCTCGCGGAGCAGATGCGTCTGTGGCAATGGGTTGCCGACTATTATATGTCGCCCTTAGGCGATGTGTTCAAGACGGCGCTGCCACCAGGACTGAAGTCGGAGGATGGCTACCGCCCACGCAAGGAGACGTATGTGGCGCTGGGCGAGAACTATCGCTCGGAACAGGCGCTCCACATTGCGCTCTCCATGCTGCGCAAGGGCTTGAAGCAGCACCAGACGTTCATAACCTATCTCTCGCTGAGCCACTGGGACACCATTGAAGGCACAGCGACGGCGGAGCCTGTGGTGGAGATAACGAAGGAGGAACTCATGAACGAGAGCCACTGCTCGGCGGCGGTGCTCAAGGCACTGCTCGACCGCAAGCTGCTCTACACCTACGAGCGCGAGGTCGGCCGGCTGAACGATGGCGGCGAGGAGCACCGCGAGAACATAAAACGCCTCAACGACGCGCAAGAAGATGCCTACAACAAGATTGTCGTGCAGATGATGCGCAAGAACGTGGTGCTGCTGCACGGCGTGACATCGAGCGGAAAGACGGAGATCTACATTCACCTCATAGACAAGGCGTTGAGCGAGGGCAAGCAGGTGCTCTACCTGCTGCCCGAGATTGCGCTCACGGTGCAGACAACAACGCGCCTGAGGCATGTGTTTGGCGACCGTCTGGGCATCTACCACTCAAAATATTCTGATGCCGAGCGTGTGGAGATATGGAAGAAGCAGCTCTCTGACACGCCCTATGACATAATTCTCGGCGCCCGCTCGGCTGTGTGGCTGCCGTTCCAACGGTTAGGACTGGTGATCATTGACGAGGAGCACGAGTCGTCGTTCAAGCAGCAGGACCCTGCCCCACGCTACCATGCACGGTCGGCTGCCATTGTGCTGGCTTCGATGTATGGGGCGAAGACGCTGCTCGGCACCGCCACACCATCGGCGGAGAGCTACTATAACGCCACCACGGGCAAGTATGGCTTGGTGAAGCTCACCACACGCTACAAGGGCATTGAGCTGCCAGAGATAAGGGTGGTGAACGTGAAGGACCTGCGCCACCGCAAGATCATGCGCGGGCCGTTCTCGCCCGATCTGTTGGCTGCCATGCGACAGGCGCTGGACGAGAAGAAACAGGTCATCTTGTTCCAAAACCGAAGGGGCTTCGCGCCGATGGTAGAGTGTAACGTGTGCGGATGGGTGCCTAAATGTAAAAACTGTGACGTCAGCCTGACGCTGCACAAGAACACGAACCTGATGACCTGCCACTATTGTGGCTACACTTACGCCGTGCCAAAGATGTGTCCCAACTGTGAGAGCACGGATCTGAGAAGCCGCGGCTTCGGAACGGAGAAGATTGAAGACCTGATAAGCGAACTGTTTCCTGAGGCACGCGTGGCAATGGACCTCGACACCACCCGCACGCGCAACGCCTACGAACGACTGATAGGCGAGTTTTCGGCAGGAAAGACCGACATTCTTATCGGCACGCAGATGATAAGCAAGGGGCTCGACTTTGACAACGTGAGCGTGGTGGGCATACTGGATGCCGACTCGATGCTCAACTATCCCGACTTCCGTGCCTATGAGCACGCCTTCATGATGATGGCTCAGGTGAGCGGACGAGCAGGACGCAAGGGGCAGCGCGGACTGGTGCTCTTGCAGACGAAGAACGCTGACCTGCCGGTCATTGACCAGGTAGTGAGAAACGACTATGAGGGTTTCTTCCAGGCGCTGATGGAGGAGCGCCAGCTCTTCCACTATCCCCCGTTCTACCATCTCGTCTATGTGTTCATGAAGCATCGCGACGACCACACGGTAGAGTCGGCATCAATAGAGCTGGCCGGCCGTCTGCGCTCCTTCCTCGGCACACGCATTCTCGGTCCCGACAAGCCCGCCGTGGCTCGCGTGAAGGAGCTGAACATTCGCAAGATCGTGATAAAACTGGAGAACCAGATAGACCTCGCAAAGGTGCGCCTGTGCCTGAAACAGCAACAGGCAGAGCTGATGAAAGACAAGCGCTATGGTGCCTTGCAGGTCTACTATGACGTGGACCCGCTATAAGAAAGGGAGGGATGTTGCCCAGACAGCAACATCCTTCCCTTTCATAATTTCTATTTCCACACAGGCACAACGTTTATACTCAAGCCATCGTGGTCTATGGTGCGCTGTTGGTTGTAAGTCACAATTGTGCAGTTCTTACAACCCGTATAACAGGACGCTGCCACAAGACCCTCCACTTCACGACTGAGGTTGTTGTCGTCAAGTTGCCAGCAAACCTGTATGAGTTGCTCAACATGATCGGCCTTCACAACAACAAAATCACATTCTACCGTCTCGTTAAAATAGAACACCTGGTCTTCCTCTCCAAGGTCTCGCTCCAACATCATGTAGACAATGTTTTCAAGCGCCTTGCCCTCATCATCGCTTTGCGGTAAGAGAATGGCGTTGCGCATGGCAAAGTCGGCAATGTAATATTTTGCAGGCGAGAGGTTCTGCTTCACTATCGATTGTGTGTACTTGGGCACCTTACGCAGCAAGAAGATGTTGCAGGCATAGTCGAGCCATTGATACAAAGAGTCTTTAGAGACACGCATGCCTTGCGATTTCAGTTCATTGTAAATATTGTTCACGCTTGTGGGCTTCGTGATGTTGTTCATGACGCGCTTCAAGAAATAGCGCACCACCGATGGCGAAGCCGAGATGCCATAATGTTCTATCATATCGCGGAACAACATGGTGTTGAAGTAAGACTGAAGAATCTTAATCTTTTCTGTTGCCACATCAGCAAGCACCACCTGCGGGAAGCCGCCCTCCTTACAATAATGCTTAAACTCGCTTGCCAGCACAGCAGCCCCATCCTCCGTAAACCGGTTTGCCTTAACATCCTTAAAATCAAGATATTCGTCAAAGCTTAGAGGATACTCACGATATTCGTCTGGCCAACCACGAAGAGCCGACGCCATTTCGCCAGACAGCATCTTTGCCGTGCTGCCTGTTATGTAGATGTGTTTGCAATAGTTCTTGAAAACACGCAGCACGAAGAGTTCCCAACCCTCTATGAGCTGTATCTCGTCAAAAAACATATAGACATCCTTTAACGGTTGGGTCGGGTACATCTCGCGATAAGCTTGAAGAATTTCATCAAAGTCGGCTGTCTGCATTGAAACAAAGCGTTCATCGTCGAACCCGATATATAATATTTGCTCTGGTCGAACACCGCTTTGGAGCAAACGGTTAACGGTGAGAGAAAGAAGTGACGACTTGCCGCAACGACGTATGCCGGTCACGGTGACGATGCAATCTTTGTTTATAGGCAGATGCTGCTTTCTGTCTTTTAAGCGTAACGGCAACTCCTCTTGATGAAGAGCTATAACCGATTGAAAAATGCTGCGTAGTTGCATATTGCTCGTTGTTTGATTCAACTGCAAAGATAATACATTTCCTTCTGAAAAGGAAAGAAACCAGGAAAAGTTTCCTTCTGAGAAGGAAAGATTTTGAAAAAGTTTCCTTTTCAGAAGGAAAGGCTGCTATTCTGTCGGGTTGTTCATGTCCTCAAGCAAGCCCATATCCTCAAGCCGCTGCTTCAGTTTGCCAAGCAACGACTTGCCCCATGTTGTGCGTTGGCGGTCTGCCACGTCGGCGTTTGAGGTTGAAGATTGTGCAGCGCTTGATGGTTCATTGTCATGGGCTGAACCGTCGGCAGATGCAGCATAAGCAGAGGCGTCGGTTTGTTCTGTGTTGGTTGAGGGGTAGTTTTCAGAAACATTGGTTTCATCGGAAGAAGCTGTCGATGAAGAGCTGTCATGAACTTCGCCTTCCTTATTATATGTGTTCGCCTTATCGTTTTTGTCTTCCTTATCTTCTTCGTCCACATTATTATATATGTCGTCTGAGGCAGTAGATGCTGACGAAGAACTAAAACTGTCGGGTCCTGCCGTTGCTTCATGTCTGGCAGCGGGTTGTTCTACAGCAGGCTGCTCGGCATCGGGCTGCTCACCAACGGGCTGTTTGGCTTGCGAAAGAAACATCCAGTTGTTCTTCTTCAACGGCTTATAGAGCTTTGCAATGAGGGCGCTGTAATATTCCTCCTCGTGCGACCGGCTCTCTTCATTATAGAGTTTTGAGCCAAAGCCGTCGTCGAAACCCGTGGCGAGAATGGTGACCTTGGCATCGTCTTCGAGCGTGTTGTCTTCTGACACGCCCCAGATGACATCAATGTCAGGGTTGAGGGCATCCATGAACGCATCGATCTCGTTCATCTCGTTAACATGAAGCGGCGATTTCTCGCTGGTGTAGATGTTGAACAAAATGCGCTTGGCCTTGCTTATGTCGTTGCCATAGAGCAGCGGCGAGTCGAGAGCGTCGACGATGGCTTTCTCCACACGGCGCTCGCCGCTGGCACGCCCCATGGCCATGATGGCACCGCCACCGCTGCGCATGGTCGACTCCACGTCCTTGAAGTCGAGGTTGATGTCGCCCTCAATGGTTATCAGCTCCGAAATGCTCTTGGTGGCATTGCACAATATCTGGTCGGCACGGCGGAACGACTCCTTGACCGTGATGTCAGAGTCGGCATAGATGTCGCAGATGCGCTCGTTGTTAACAATAAGAATGGCGTCAACGTTCTTGCGCATCTCCTCCACGCCCTTCAGCGCCTTCACAATTTTCCGTTTCTTCTCAAAGTAGAACGGTATGGTGACGATGCCGATGGTGAGCAACCCCATGCTCTTAGCCACGCCTGCCACCACGGGCGCAGCACCCGTGCCTGTGCCGCCACCCATGCCAGCCGTGACAAACACCATCTGTGTGCCGTCGGTAAAGAGTTGCTTGATCTCTTCAAGATGGCTCTGGGCCGCCTTGCGTCCCTCCTCAGGATTGCCTCCTGCACCAAGGCTGCCGATGGGCAGCTTCACAGGGATGGGCGACCTTGAGAGCGACTTGCTGTCGGTGTTGCACACGGCAAAGTTGACGTCGACGATGCCCTCGTCATACATGTTGCGCACAGCGTTGCAACCACCACCACCCACACCGACAACCTTAATCAGTCCGTGGGTCTTGTCCTCCACGGGACCAAAGTCGATGGCGGGTCTGTGTACAGGCTGCCCGGCAGAGGACTTGTGCGTGGTTTCTGCGGCGGGCTGTTCCTTGTCGGCGGCAAAAGAGATAGGGGCGTTGCCGTCTTGAGTATCGAAAACGTTTATCATATCTTCCATTTTTTCTTTAGCTGAGGGGTCACTTGTCTTATAAGCTTGCTTTATAAGCTTGTTTTATAAGCTTGTTTTATAAGCTTGCTTGAACGCTTCGCTTAGGTGCAGCTTTGGCGCAGCTTATCTTAAAACAATGCAAAGATAACAATGTGTTTCCAAACAACCAACTTTTCGCAAGCCTTGCAGAAAAGAACGAAAAACGTGTCTTCGTTTTGTCGGTTGAAACAATTGTCTTACTTTTGCAAACAGATTTTACGCGATGGCAGAAGAAAGCACAGACATGAAGCAGATGGCAGCAACGGTTCGCCAATTGGTGAACCAGATGATTGCTAACGGACGCGCCGACTTGGCGCTTCAAGCCATCGGCATGTCTAACCTCGAACTGCTTCGGCTGGAAGCGGCACGGGCACAGCTTAGCCGACTGCTCATAACATCCGATTACCGTTTTCTGCTCCCCGACTATGGCAACAAGGAGGTCGAGATGTCACCCATACACAAAGCTCTCTATCTGCTGTTTCTTAATCATCCCGACGGCATAGAGTCGAAGCACCTGTCAGATCATCGTGACGAGCTGCTCTCAATATACATGCGCGTGTCGTCATGGCTCGACATCGACAAGGTGCACGATGTGGTTGACCGACTGGTTGACCCGCTCGACAACGCCTTCAACGAGAAGTGTTCACGCATAAAAGCAGCCTTCGCAGCCATCATGGACGAATATTCGGCTGCCTATTATGCCATCTCGGGCCATAAGCTGCGACACATCTCGGCCTCATCGAGGGTGTGGTATGAACGCAAGAAGATCATAACGCTGCCTCGCGAGCTGGTGGTGTGGGAAGAGAAACGGTGATGCGCCAACGGCATGAAAGAATAAGTGACGCCCAAAAAACAACTTGGTACGATTTGAGAGAAATACATATCCTATAAAGATGGTATTTGCCTTATCTTTTTGGCTCAAATCATACCAATTTATTTTTTTACCGTCACTAAAAAGCTGACAATTTGTTTTTCTGATATTTTATTTGTATTTTTGTAAAAAGAAAACCATTATGGAAGCAACATATCTCGATTACATCGTGCGCCTCACCCTCGCCCTTGTGCTTGGTGGCGCCATAGGCATAGAGCGTGAATACAGAGCCAAGGAGGCAGGCTTTCGCACCCACTTTCTTGTGGCCTTGGGCAGCGCGTTGTTTTGCGTCGTCTCACAGTTTGGCTTTGGCATAGACCTCAAAGACTCGTCGCGTGTGGCAGCGCAGGTGGTGTCGGGAATAGGCTTCCTTGGAGCAGGCACCATCATCTTCCAGAAGAACGTGGTGCGCGGACTGACCACGGCGGCTGGCCTATGGGTCACGGCAGCCATTGGCCTGGCTTGCGGCACCGGCATGTTCGTGGCTGCAACCATTGCCACCGTCATGGTGCTTCTCGGCCTTGAGGTCATCAACGCCATCATCCCACAGCTGGGCATGTCGACCGTGGAGCTATCGTTCTCTGCCCCGACGACAGAGAGCGTGCGCGAATTTATTGCCCACATGAGACACGACGGCATGGACGTGCAGTTGTATGAGCTCAAGGAACGCCGTACATCAAAGGGCGAGTTTTTTGAGGTCAACATTCAGCTTAAGGTGAAGCGCGGCACCACCGACAACCTACGCGTCATCGACTATATGGACCAGTTCACCGACGTGCGCATATCGGCGGTGGAGGGATAGAAAGAATGGAAAGGTAGGAAGGAAATAACAAAGAAAGAGAGGAAGGAGAGGAAAGAAATAAAAACAAACAAGCCAAAGGGTGTGGCAAGAGGTGCCGACCCTTTGGCTTGGTGCGTTATGGACATTTTTTAAACGAAGCGTTGTCTTTGAACAAAGCGCTCTTTGAACGAAGCGCTGTCTTTAAACAACGACGCTTAAAACGATGCGCCTTATCCGTAGATAATGTTGCCGTTCTCGTCGCGGTTCTCGTCGACGAACGACTTGTTATATTGCGTCATTCCGCGGAGCGACATACCCATGTTAGAGAAGCCGCCGTCGTGGAAGAGGGTCTGCATGGTGACCTTGCGGGTGAGGTCGGAGAACATCACGACGCAATAGTCGGCACACTCGTCGGCAGAAGCGTTGCCTAAGGGCGACATGCGGTCAGAGAAGTCGTAGAGACCGTCGAAGCCCTTGATGCCGCTGCCTGCGGTGGTGAATGTGGGCGACTGAGAGATGGTGTTTATGCGCACGCCCTTCTCGCGGCCGTAGATATAGCCGAAGCTGCGGGCAATCGACTCGAGCAGCGACTTGGCGTCTGCCATGTCGTTGTAGCCGAAGAATGTGCGGTGCGATGCCACATAGGTGAGAGCCAGCACCGAGGCACCCTCGTTCAGGGCGTCGAGCTTCTTTGCCACCTGAAGCATCTTATGGAACGAGATGGCAGAGATGTCGAGCGTCTTGTCCAAGAAACCGTAGTCAAGGTCATCGTATGTGCGTTTCTTACGCATGTTCATGCTCATGGCGCATGAGTGGAGCACGAAGTCGATCTTTCCACCCAGAGCCTCCTGTGCCTGAACGAACAGGTTGTTGAGATTCTCCACCGATGTCGCATCAGCAGGGATGACGGTAGCGCCGGTCTTCTTTGCCAGCTCGTCGATGGTACCCATGCGACAAGCCACAGCCGTGTTTGTCAACACGATCTGTGCACCTTCCTCAACGGCACGTTCTGCCACTTTCCATGCTATGGATGCGTCGTTCAATGCGCCGAAGATTATACCGCGCTTTCCTTTCAATAAATTAAAAGACATAAATTTTCTTTCTTGTGATTATTAATTGAGCCTGCGTTTTTAGGCAGCGACTCAGTAAATTTTTTTTTTCTGCATGCAAAGGTACAAATTTTTGCACACTTACGGGCATAAATGTGCAAAAACATAGTCCTTTCACGGTTCTTTCTTGATTTAAGCCATTATGCCGAATGGGGCTTTCCGCTTTTCTTTCACGCTAATGGCCTTCGCCATGACACCAAGAAAGGCTTTTGTCAAAACGGAAACAGGGAAGCACCGTGACCTTAAGAAAAAGGTTGGGCGTTCCCCTGTTTTCGTTTTTTATTTATACTAAACTCAAGTTTCGCATGTCTGTGAGAAGCGAAACATGCGTAATTTAGAAATGGATGTCAAGACCCACGCCGAAGACGTTGTTGTTGCGGGTATAGTCAGACGAGTAGTTGATGCTTGTCTGAGCATTGAGAGCCACGCTCTCGCTGGTCTTCTTGTGATCGTAGAAGGTGTGGAAATAGGCCACGTTGAGATCCATCTTCTTGTTGATGTGGTAAACACCGCCGACGGCTACCGAGTTGGAGCTAACCACAAACGACTTGTCGTCCATATACTCGTCTGATAAGCCATAGCTGGTTCTCTGCCAACCTGTGCTGACGGTAAACTTCTTGTTGAGGTCATACTCGACACCGGCGTTATACTCGAACGTGCCGCGGTCAAGCTCCTTGTTACGGTTGTTATAAGAGGTGGCGTTCTTGTCGTCGAACCAGTGGAAGCCCACGTTTATGCGCAGAGCATCAACAGGCTTGTAGCCTACACCCACAGCGAGGTAAGAAGGTATGTCGCCAGCAATATTCTTGCCGTCCTCATACTCGCCGATGGCGTTCTGGAGCTTGGTGTCAAACTGCTGCTTGAGCTGTGCCATGGCACCCTTAATGAGCTGGTTGCCAAGGATGGCATCGGCTGTGGCGGCAGGAACATGGAGCTGCTCGGTGTAAGCAGCATGCAGGTTTTCGGCGAGGGCACCGATAGAGGGAGCCTTGTTTACCGACTTGTTCTTAAGGCGCATGCGGGTCTTGAACTCATACTTGGCAGCAAAGTTCCAACGGCCTGCCTTGAAGTCGACGCCGATGATGGGTGTAAAGCCCAGACCTGTCTGGTCGCAGCTCAGCTCAATGTTGGCTGCATCGGGCTTTGTGGGGTCGAGCACCTTGTAGAGAGGCATGTTACCCACCTTGATGTCCTCAACATATCCGTAATAGTTGCACGAAGCATAAACGGTGCGCAAGCCAGCGAAGGCGCTGAAATGGTCGTTAAACTTATAGGCTGCTCCTATAGACAGACCATAATAATATTGGCGGCCGTGCATGTAGCTGTTGTAGCTGTAGCTACCCTTGCTTCCAAACATTTCGTCTTTAGAGAACACCTGGGCAGGCAGCCCTGCTGCATGACCCACCTGGTCAATGGCTCCTGCAAGAGCGCAAGCACCCATGGCTGTCTCGGCTACGATCTTCTCAAACGAACCCAGTCCGTTGTCGAACGTACATTTGCCGCCACCGCCAATGAGGTTGAAGTTGGCCTGAAAAGACCAATTGCCCTTGTTGTAAGCATACTGAAGAGAGGGAATTACGGGAGCAAAAGCCTTGCCCTTAAATTCGCGGGGAGTAATGGGAGCGTTCACGTTGTTTGTGAACAGCGCATAATCGTTCTTGATGATGCGGTCTTGGTAGGCCAACTGCCAGTTGAGAGCAAGATGATGACCTTCGCCCAAGAATGCCACACCGGCAGGGTTGTAATAAACACCGTCTATCGCTATCGATGCCTCACGGCTCAACATACGGTTGAAAGCGATGTGCTGATTTGTGTTTGTCAGCAATCCTCCTGCCAACATGTTGCTGCCCTGTGACAACGCTATTGCCAGGCAGACCATTTTAAATTTATTCATCCTTTTTTTATCAAATTACCTTTAAATTGGTTGCAAAGGTATATAGATTGTTACGTTTTACCTATTCTATAGCCATCCTTTTAGCTTATATTAACAAATAAATTCAACGTTTCTGCACAAACCATTTGCTTTGTGCAGAAATTTGGATGAAGAAACGAGAACAATTGATAAAAATCAAGAGCTTAAAAACAAGGGGGAAAAAACTATAAAACAAAGAAAAACAATGGCTGTTGTTTAAGGAAAACAAGGCTGTTGTTTAAGGAAAACAATGGCTGTTGTTTTATGAAAACATTGTGCTTGTCGTGTCAAAGAAGCTTTATTGTCATCGTACCCCGACCGAGGTACGCATGTACTCCGACCGAGGTACACATGTACCCCGACCGAGGTCAGGGCAGACGCATCAAAATTATTCGGATAAAAACTGCAACATTTCCAATTGTAA